>Ga0256405_10010176_pt1 | contig 12530 bp, 10 predicted proteins | sample RumenRJG_02DNA_FD_189096 | JGI IMG/M metagenome (GOLD analysis project Ga0256405, IMG submission 189096) | Bovine rumen microbial communities from Lethbridge, Alberta, Canada - RJG_02 | ecosystem: Host-associated > Mammals > Digestive system > Stomach > Rumen | place: Canada: Alberta...
CATATCACCCTTCTCGAGCTTGCGGAAGACGACTGTCTCGTCAAAGCGGTTCAAGAGTTCGGGGCGGAAAGTGCGCTTCGCCTCGGAGAGAAGCTTCTCCTTGAGAAGGTCGAAGCTCGTCTCGGCCGTCTCTGTCGCAAAGCCAAGAGTATGCCCCTCGCGCGCGAAGTCGAAGCCGAGGTTCGCGGTGCAGATGATTATCGTGTTGCGGAAGTCGATTACGCGCCCTTGGCCGTCGGTTAGACGCCCGTCGTCGAGAATCTGCAGCAGCATGTTCATCACGTCGGAATTCGCCTTCTCGAATTCGTCGAAGAGAACGACGGAATAAGGCCTACGGCGCACCTTCTCGGTAAGCTGCCCGCCCTCGTCGTAGCCGACGTAACCGGGCGGCGCGCCAACGAGACGCGAAGAGGAATACTTCTCCTGGAACTCCGACATGTCGAGCGTGATAAGCGCCTTCTCGTCGCCGTACACTTTTTCCGCGAGCATCTTCGCAAGATGAGTCTTGCCGACGCCAGTAGGACCGAGGAAAAGGAACGAGCCAATCGGGCGCTTTGGATCAGCCATGAGCGCACGGCTGCGGCGAAGCGCACGAGCAATCGCCTTTATTGCGGGAGTCTGCCCGACGACGACTTCACCAAGTGCCTTCTCCATGCCGAGGAGCTTCTCTGCCGTCGTAGCGTTCATCTTCTCTACTGGAACGCCGCTCATCGACGAGACGGTTTCAGCGACATCACCCTCGGTCGCTTCGATGACTTCCTCGGCGTGAGTCTCTTTCCACTTCTTGAGCGCTTCCTGAAACTCGGCGGATGCAATCTTTATCGACTCGCGATATCGCGCCGCCGAATCAAAGTCGCCCGCTTTCACAGCTGCGTCCTTCTTGCCCTTTAGAGCGTCAATCGCCTCTTGCCGCGACGTGAGCGACTTAGGCCTCGCGGATGCGCCCATCCTGAGGCGCGCGCCAGTCTCATCCATCGCGTCGATCGCCTTGTCGGGAAGCTGCCTCGCGGGGAGATAGCGAGCCGTCAACTCGACTGCGGCGCGAAGAGCAGCGTCGCCGAACTTGACGGAGTGGTGCTCTTCATATTTCGGGGCGATGCCCTTCAAAATCTGTATCGTGTCGGCGACTGTCGGCTCATCGACCTGCACCGACTGGAAGCGGCGCTCGAGAGCTGCGTCTTTCTCGATGGACTTGTGGTATTCCTTGAGCGTAGTCGCACCGACGCATTGAAGCTCGCCTCTCGCAAGCGCGGGCTTAAGGATGTTCGCAGCATCCATCGCGCCCTCGGCACCGCCTGCCCCCACCATAGTGTGGATCTCGTCGAGGAAGAGGACTACATTTCCGGCGCGCTTAGTTTCGTCGATGAGTTTTTTAAGACGCTCCTCGAACTGTCCACGATACTGCGTTCCCGCAACCATTCGCGCCATGTCTATCGCGACTACGCGCTTTGACTGCATCTTCTCGGGAACTTCGCCACGATGGATCGCCTGGGCAAGCCCTTCGACGACAGCAGTCTTTCCTACGCCCGCTTCGCCAATGAGGACGGCGTTGTTCTTCGTCCTGCGAGAGAGAATCTGGATTATGCGCTTAAGTTCCTTCTCGCGCCCAATCACGGGGTCGAGTTTCCCTTGCCGCGCGAGGTCGGTGAGATCGCGCCCGAAAGTGTTTATGGTCGGCGTCTTTTGCTGCTTGCCGTTCTCGCCCTTCTGCGAAGATGCTTCACCAGTGTCGCCCTGCCCTGGCGCGGCATCTTTTTTGCCATCTCCGTTGCCGCCCTGCGTACCGGCGGCGAGAAACTTTTCGACAGTGACTCCAGCGTTGAAGAGAAGCTGCGCAGCTGCGTTCTCGCCTTCGCGCATCATCGCGGTGACAAGATGGACGGTGCTAACCGGCTTGCCCGGCCCGCCTGCCTCAAGCCCCGCGATGTCGAGCACCTTCTTCGTCCGCGCAGAGATCGGAAGCTGTCCACGCTGCATGACTGGCTCGGAAGAGCCCGAGATCATGTTCTTCATCGACTCCGTGAGATCGGAAATTGCAAGCCCGAGCCGTTCGAGACGAAGGCACGCCTGGCATTTCGGGATCGCGAGAATAGAAAGCAGGATGTGCTCCGCGCCGATATGGTCGTGGCCGAACTGCCGTGCGCAACTCGCTGCGGCGTTCAACGCGTCAATCGCGTTCTTCGTAAACATCATACTCACAGGAACTTCTCCTCGGCGCGCTCGTTGAGGACGACATCCTCGAAGCGCTTGTTCATCTCGTCTGCACGCTCCGCGTCCTGACGGTCGCGTTCCTGCTGCGTCTCGCCATCCTCTTTCGACGAGAGGTCTATCGAGGCGAGCATCGACTCTATTTCCTTAAGTTCTATTCCGTCGAGCATCTTCTCTATCGCGGCAAGTCGAAGCGGCGACAGGAGGTCGAAAAGTTCACCCGGGCTCAGTAGTCGGCAGTTCTTGAGGATGGCGAGCGCGCGGCAGAGAGAGTCGCCGAACACGCGTGGCATTTCCTCGAAAAGTCGGACACGTGCGTTGCGCTCTTCGCGAAGAATGTCTTCAGCAACGCGCTTTGCGAGCTCGACAGAGCCGGAGTAACGCAGGCGATACACGTGTCCAGCATCGCGGACGCCGTCGGCAGTGATTCCTGTAAGCTGGAGCTTAAGCGCCCGCATCGCGCGATGGACTGGCTCGAGTTCACCGATGAGATGTAGACCCTCGAGGTGCAGATAGTCGCCAATACGGTAAGGGGCCTCGGCGCGTTCGCACGGGAAATCGACGAGTTCTGGCTCTTTTTTCGACTTATTTGCCTCTTCCGCCGCTTGTTCAAGCCCTTCAACAAGCCCGCTCATAGCGTTCATAATGGCGGCGACGATTGGCGGCGGCGGCTCATCGCCAGAGGAGACGCCAGAAACGGAAATAGACACGCCGGGCGGCAACCCATCCGCGCCCTTGCGCGTACGCTGGCTCTTCTTCTGCCGGCGCACCCTCTCGCGGTTCGCGCACTCGCGGCAGACGTAGAGCTCCTGCTCTTCGCCGTCCTTTTCCAACTGGATCGCAGTCTCTGCGTCCTTCTGATGGCACAATTCACACTTCATTGAAAGAGTATTATATCAAAAATCGCGTCGCCAGTGACCCTGCCGCGCAAACATTGCTTTTACAACGGTTCCGTGAGGTCTACAACTGTTCAAAACACATCGCTATGTGTGCCAGTGCGAGTCATCGACAAGACAAGTGTCGTCTCGTTCTTGTAGTAGATCAAAACCCAGTCCGGCTCAATGTGGCAATCACGATGCCCCACATAATCGCCATGAAGCGGATGATCCTTGTATGCCGGCGGCAGTTCCCCACCTTCTCGCAGGATATCAATGACATCAAGCAGCTTGCCCATGTTGTACCCACGCTTCTGAAGGCGCTTATAGTCCTTCTTGAAGCGTGATGTGTACTTGACGGCAAACTTCATGCCTCAAGACTCCTGACAAGACTCTCGCGCGTGGAATAAGCTGGAACGGACGGATCGTCAGCGATTCTCTCTGCCTCTCGCATCGCCGCCAATGTCGAGCGATTCGATATCCCGCGTGACACCGTGAAAGGTATCGCTTGCATCCTAATCGCCTGTCGCAGAAAGACATTGAATGCGGTAGAAATGGACATGCCAAGCTCATCAAATAGCTTTTCTGCTTCACTCTTTATCCCAGCATCTATCCGGATCGTAAGATTTGTTGCTACCATAACACCCTCCTCATGTGTTGACAGCATAATTATAACATATATTTCCTGTGCAAATCAAGTGCATATATGGTGCAAAGAGACACAACCCCGCGAAAGCCGCAGAACCAATGTCTTCTACCGCCGCAAATGCGCTTTAACCAACTACATCGTGGGGTCGGGGGCAAACTCGCCCTGCTCGGGCGGCGGCTCGGAAGTACTGAAGTTGTCGGTGCCGGTGCGCTCTATCTCGCGGTCGCCAAAACGCGTGAACTCGCGGTAGAAGTTGACCTTCACCTCTCCAGTCTCGCCGTTACGATTCTTCGCGACGTCGATTATCGCAAGCTGTTCGTCGTTGACTTCCTTCGATGTCGCAGTGCGCGACGGGCGGCGAAGGAGAAACACGACGTCCGCGTCCTGTTCGATTGCGCCAGAGTCGCGGAGGTCAGAAAGCTTCGGCTTCTCTTCCTTGTCATTGCGCTGCTCGTTCGCACGGGAAAGCTGGGAGAGGACGATCACCGGAATCTTCAGCTCCTTCGCCATCGCCTTGATCTGCTGGGATATCATCGAGACCTCTATCTGGCGGCTTCCCATGCGAGCGGCCTCGCGGCACGTGCAGAGCTGCAGGTAGTCTATGACGATTAGCTCTATGCCGTGCTGCTTCTTCGCTCGTCTTGCGCGGGCGCGAAGATCCATGACGTCAAGCGCGGCCGTGTCGTCCACATAGATCGGCGCGCCCTTCAGCTCCTCGGCGGCAATAGAGAGATTCGAGATAAGCATCTGCTTCTCGCTCTTCGCGCAGAGGCCGCGGTTGAGTCGCCACATGTTCACGTGCGCACGACCAGCAATCATTCTCCTCGTCAGTGCCTCTATCGGCATTTCGAGCGAGAAGATCATCACTGGATGGCGCTTGCCGTCGTCTGACCTTACGGGAACGTTGTTCATGTCCATCCCGAGTGCGCAGCTCTCGGCGATGTTCATCGCAAGCGACGTCTTGCCGACCGACGGACGCGCGGCGATCACGATCATTTCGGAGTTCTTGAGCCCCTGAAGCTTCTCGTCAAGATGCGTCAAGCCCGTCGCAAGGCCGTCGAGCGTCCTTCCATTCGAGTCGAACATCGCGTCGATGTGCCTGTAGCTTTCGTCGACGGCAGACGCCCATGGCATCGTCGAATCTCGCCTTAGCCCAATTTCTATAAACGACTTCTCTGCGTCGCCGAGAACGGCCTGCGCGTCGGGATATTCACTCTCGTCGTAGCACTTCTCGATTGTCGCCGTCGCGCGGTCGATCATCGTACGCCTTAGTTGCTTCGCGATGATTATGCCTATGTAATATTCGGCGTGGGCAGTCGTAGGCGTCTGGTCGATAAGCGACTGGATGTACGCGGCGCCGCCAACGGCCTCAAGGCGACCAGAACTCGAAAGCTCCTCTGTGAGCGTCAGCGCGTCGAGCGGCCTCGAAGCACGCGCCATCGCCATCATCTCCCCGTATATCGCCCTGTTGCGCGGATCGAAGAAAGTCTCTGGGACAACGCCCGCCGACTGGCAGACGTCCATAACGCGCTCGTCGCGCCCCGTCGTATCAAGCAGTATCGACCCGAGCACAGCCCGCTCGGCGTCGACGTTGTTCGGCGGCGTCTTCATGTCATTCATGGGGGCAATTATAGCAAATGGACGTATCGACGAATCGCCGTTGATGTCTACAGGTATCTAACAGATGTTAACAGGTTGCCAACAGGGGGAATATTCAGCGAGGCAACGCGGACATGCGCTTGGATATTGTCGCCTCGTACCCCTCTTCGGTAGGACGATAGTATTTCTTCGGCACCATCAGATACGCCTGCTTAACGTAATGGTTTGCAAAGTTGTGCGGATACTTGTATTCCGTAACCTCAGCGCTTCCAATGGCCTTGACGTGCTTGTTCTTGAGATGTTCTGGAACTGGCTGCACCGCGCCCGCTTCGACATCGGCCATCGCCTCGGAAATCGCCATGCAGCTCGCGTTTGACTTGGGAGCCGTCGCAAGGTATGTAGTGGCCTGTGAAAGATTTATCGCACACTCGGGCATGCCGACGAACTCGCACGCCTGCATCGCGGCGACCGCGACAGATATGCCGCGCGGATCTGCATTGCCGATGTCCTCGCTCGCGGAGATCACAAGCCGCCTCGCGATAAAGCGCGGATCCTCGCCCGCAGTCAGCATCTTGCCAAGCCAATAGACGGCGGCATCCGGGTCGCTCCCGCGAATCGACTTAATGAAAGCGGAAATGGTGTCGTAGTGGCCGTCTTCCTTCTTGTCGTAGCGGACTTGGCGCCGCTGGACACATTCCTGAATGACCTCAAGCGTCAGATGCACCGCGCCGTCATCGTCCTTCGGCGTCGAGCGCATCGCGATTTCAAGCGCCGTAAGCGCGTGCCTCGCGTCGCCGTCGCAGATCTCCGCAAGAAAGTCTCGCGCATCGTCGTCGAGAACAGATGGAGTCGCACCATACCCCTTCTCCTTGTCGGCAAGCGCCCTTTCAAGAAGTCGCGCGATTGCCGCGGGTTCAAGCGCGTGAAGTTCGAACACGAGCGAGCGCGAAGTAAGGGGCGTGTTGATGAAGAAGTTAGGATTGTGCGTCGTTGCGCCAATCAACACAACCGTTCCATCCTCTACATACGGCAGAAGGACATCCTGTTGCGATTTGTTGAATCGGTGTATCTCGTCGATAAAAAGTATCGTTCCTTGTCCACCCAGCTCGTTTCGCGCCCTTTCGCAAATCTTGCGGATATCGGCGACGCCAGAGAGAACGCCGGAGAGCCGCACGAAATTCCGCTTTGTAGTCTTGGCGACTACCTCTGCGAGAGTCGTCTTGCCGCATCCAGGCGGCCCGTAGAGGATTATGTTCGTGAGACGGTCGGCTTCTATCACTCGGCGAAGCAGCTTGCCCTCGCCAAGTATATGATCCTGCCCGACGACTTCTTCAAGCGTCGTTGGCCGCATCCTTGCAGCGAGCGGTTCTGTCTCGTGCCCTTCCATCCTTATTCGCCGAACACGTACCAGTTCACAACCGACTTCGGAATCAGCTTGCAGACGGCATAGACCTCCGCGAGCTTCATCGCTTTTGGCGCATAGATAAAGCACGTGTCAGTCCTGTCGTCCTTTGCAATCGACTCAAACGGCTGGATCGACTCGATGAGCTTCGGGTCGGTCGCATTTGGATCGCTCCAGTCTTCCTTTATGACAGTGAGCGATGGCTTGCCGTCGACAAAGCGCACTTCAAAGGGCTGCGTCAGACGTTCCTTGCGATCGCGCCAGCTTTCACGCGGAAGGAACGCGCGATAGAAGAACTGCCCTTCCTTGAAGCCGTTTACCTTCGTTTCAGGAGAGTCGAGTTCCGCCAGTGCACCAGCGAGTTTGATCGCGTCGCCTACCGACATCTCAGGCGGGAAGCCAGGTGTCATCTCGTGCTTTCCGCCGTTCGTTTCGCCCGTCCACGTGAACTTGAACGTGCGCTTCTCGCCCTTCGGAATCTTGACCGCCGGCTGAAAGCGCCCGTATGTCGAGGTCTGATCGAGAGCGTCGTCAAACTGCATCAGCGACTGCGGCAGGTTGTAGAGTGCAAACACTGCGAGCGGCATATTTGTCGCGGCTACGGGAGAACCGTCCTTCTCGCGCGTGCCGCCCGTCCAGACAATCGGTTGCTTGCGCTCGCCTCGCATATCGCGGACAAGCGACCAAAAATCTGGCTCCATCTTTACCTTCGTCCCAATCGGCCAGAAACGGCAGCCCTTCACCGACGTCGGCTTGCCGAGTGGCATCCCTGCCTTCTCAAATGCAGCAGCAATGTCCTTCACGCTGTCTTCGGTGAGGAACATAGACTCGTAGTCGTGGTCGGAGTCAGGGCCTGCAAGAAGAAACTCTATCTGCGCATCAATGCCGCAGTCTGTCGAGACGGCGGTGAGCGTCACGGAATTTGTCGCAACGACGATGGAGGCGAGAATAGGGAGAATCATTTTAGGCACCTCTCTGTTGCGCGTTTGAAGCCCTCGGCCGAACGGGCGATAATCTTCTCGTCGACCGCGCAGCTAAGACGAATGTAACCGGCGCGACCAAAGCCAGAGCCGGGGACGGCAAGTATCTTTTCCTCGAGAAGAGCGTCGACAAACTTTGCGTCGTCACCACCGGGCGCCTTCGGGAAGAAGTAGAACGCGCCGCGAGGCATCGTGAACTCTATTCCTGCATCGGTAAGCACCTTCGCCATCAGGTCGTGGCGGCGCTTGTAGATGTCGAGATCGACTGTCGTGTCGCAAATCGCCGCCGCAAGACGCTGGCCAATGACAGGCGCGTTGACGTAGCCAAGTGTGCGGTTTACGAGCGTAAGCGTCGTCATCATCGCGCCGTTGTCCGCCGCAGAGAGAGCTGGGTTCACGGCGATATAGCCGATTCGCTCGCCGGCCATCGAAAGCGTCTTCGAGAAGCTCCCGAGGACAAGCGCGAACTTCGAGAGCGGCAATATAGCGGGAACTTCCGCACCATCGTAGGCGAACGCGCGATAGGGCTCGTCGGAGAGGAGGAAAAGAGGACGCCCGCCCTTCGCGGCGCGTTCGGCGTTGACGCTCTCCACGACGTCGACGAGCGCCTTGAGTTCGTCTTTCGAATAGATGGCGCCAGTCGGGTTGTTGGGCGAGTTTACGAGGATCGCGCGCGTCTTAGGAGTCACTGCCGCGGCAATCGCGGGGACGTCAAGCGAGAAGTCCTCGTGCGTCGGAACGGGCTTGAGGACGCCGCCGAAGTGTCCGCAGTAGTTGCCGTATTCGACGAAATAGGGGCTAGGCACGACAACCTCGTCGCCTTCGTCGATTGTCGCCCTGAAGAAGCACACAAGCGCACTCGCCGCGCCGACCGTCATCATCACGTCCGCGCCCTTTAACTCCATGCCCTGCTGCTTCGAGAGATATTTCGCGATCGCATCGCGCACAGCGGGAATGCCTGCGTTCGGGCAGTAGCCGAGTCCAAGCGGCTGTATCGCGTCGTCTGCCAGTTTGTGCAAGACAGCTCGCGCGGCCTCTGGCGGCGGCACGTCAGGGTTGCCAAGCGAAAAATCGCATACGGCATCTTCACCGAACTGCTGTTTCAGTTCGATGCCCTTCTCAAACATCTTGCGGATGAAGCTGGACTTCCCAGCCGCAGCGTGGAAAACATCTGTTACTGTCTGCATTTGAATCATTCCTTGAGTGCTATTATATCAAAATTTACCCGCGTCCGAGACGTCTGCCGCGTCAGGAGATCGTGTGTCGTCTACCTTGTTTTTTGGCGATGACTGTGGAAAACCGACCTTGACGAACACGGCGTCGTGATCCGATATCCTAAGCGCGGGAATAACCTTCGGCGGGCTCTCGACGCCGCAACCGCGCATGAAAATGTAGTCGAGCGTACTCCCCGCGTGGCGACTGCTTCCTGGATGTGTTATGCGCCCATCCTTGGGAACGCCCTCGAACGCATCGACAAAACCAGCGTCAAGGAGAGTCTGAAACATCGTGTCCTTCTCAAACGACTTCGAGAACCGATCGGCATTGAAGTCACCTGCAATTATCACTGGCGCCCGAAACTTGCCGCGCTTCGGCTTCTCCTGTTCGACAAGCTGCTCTATCGCGTAAGCGCGTTTGAGTCGATTCGTCTGGGCAATGGCTTCTGACGTCTGGCCATAGTTGGACTTTAAATGAACTGCATACACAGTCGCAGTTACTGCTGGCGACACGACAACTTCCGCATGTGCATATCCACGTGGCGGAATCGTGTCCTTGTGCGTCTTCCAGCGGCTCCAGTTCGCCTTTGCGACTGGAAGAGTCGTCATGATGACGTCTTGCTGTTGGTCGAAGCGGTCACGCCTGCGGTATGCGGTGACGACGGCGATGGCGAGGTTCGTCCGCCCTATCGCGGTGCAGAGTGCTTGGGCGGTTTCAAGGTCGCGTATTTCGCTAAGGCACAGGAGAATATCCTCTTTCCCCGAGGGATCTACTTCCGATATTCCGTCCGCGAGCATCTGCCCTGCGGCGCGAATTGTCGCTCGCTCAACCTGATCATTTGCCCTATGCTCGGCTCGCCCGGACGGAAACCACTCGCCGTTCCAGGTTCCGACTACAAGCGCGAGAACGAGCGAACTTGCGAACATCACCCGATTTTCTTTATCACCGGTGCCGGCGGCTTGTTGTAGACGCGTGAATACGGAGGCACGGACTCCTTGATCCAGACGTTGCCGCCTATCTCGGAGTCGTGGCCAATTGTGGTGTCGCCGCCGAGGATCGTCGCGTTCGCGTAGATAACAACGTTGTCTTCGATGTTTGGATGGCGCTTAAGCCCTTTCACAAGCGCACCATTAGCATCCTTGTCAAAGGAAAGGCCGCCAAGCGTGACGCCTTGGTAGAGGCGGACATTGCGCCCAATTATAGTAGTCTCGCCGATTACGACGCCAGTTCCATGGTCGATGAAGAACCTCTCGCCAATCGTCGCGCCCGGATGGATGTCGATACCAGTCTTGGAGTGCGCGAGTTCGCTCATTACGCGCGGGATGATCGGGACTTTAAGCTTGTAAAGGACATGCGCGAGACGGTGAATCGTCACGGCATAGAGCCCGGGGTACGCCATTACAACTTCCATTCGGCTCGTGGCCGCAGGGTCGCCGTCGTACGCGGCCTGGACGTCGGTGTCGACGAGACGACGCACTTCAGGAAGCGCAGCGACAAATTCGTCGACAATCTCCTTCGCGTCGCGGCCGGGGCAAAGGAGGACAATCTCCTTCTGGAGATCGGCCGCAATCTCTCCGACCGCTCCACGCGCGGTCAAGTCGCCGTAGACGCACGGATGCAACGCCGCGAGTCCGTGGTTTACGATATGCGCTATTCTCTGCGGAAGTGTCATTGACGCCTCCTTCTTATGCGTGCCACGATACGCGACGCGCCGAGGTTCTTGAAGCCAATCCACATGAGGATCTTGCCGATGAGGTGGCGGCTCTCTGCCTTGACCTCGAGGATCTCGATCCCCTCCTTGTCGCAAAGCGCCTTGAAGTCCTTAAGCGTAATGCAGTGAATGTTCGGCGTGTCGTACCACTGGAACGGAAGCTGCTTCGAGACTGGGAGCCGCCCCGTGAGGGCAAGCGTAAGGCGAATCCTGTAGGCGGCAAAGTTCGGGAACGAGACGATTGCCTCGTTAGCAATCCTGAGTGCTTCGCTCAAGAGCCCACGCGGATTTCTAACTTCCTGAAGTGTGTCCGAGACGATTGCCGTATCGTAATATCCGTCTGGAACGAGCGAAAGGCCTTCGTCGACATCCTCCCAGAAGACGTCGTGTCCGTCGGCAATCGCCTCTTCGTAGCGATCGACGTCGATTTCGACGCCGTCGCCCTTCACGCCCTTCCTGTCGCGGAGAACATCGAGAAGTGTGCCGTCGCCGCAGCCGATGTCAATGACGCGGGAGTTCGCCTTCACCATCGCAAGGACGTTTCTGTGGAGGCGCTCCTGCCACTTCATCACCTTGACAGGACGCTCGGAAAGAAAACCGCCAACGACCTTGGAGAGGTGCTCAATGTCCGTAAGGAACGAATCGTGACCAGTGCCGCTCTCGAGGTGACAGTAGCTCACGGACTTTCCGGCACGCAGAAGCGACGCAACAATCTCCTTCGACTGCCACCACGGGAAGAGAATGTCGTTTTCGTAGGAGACGACGAGCACCTTCGAGTTCACGCGGGCGAACGCGGCATCGAGCGAGCCATAGTGGTCGCAGGGATCGGAAAGATCCATCGAACGCGTTATGTGAAGGTAGGAGTTCGCGTCGAAGCGGCGCAGGAACTTCATCGCCTGGTAGTCGAGATAGCTCTCGATCTGGAAATACGTCTTGAAAAGGCGGTCGCGCTCGGCGCGTTCCTCTGCTGGCGCGTGAACGAAGTTGTCCTGAAGCTTTCTCCCGAACTTCTGCTGCAAGAGCTCGCGTGAAAGATACGTTATGTGCGCAAGCTGGCGCGCTGCGGCAAGCCCCGCCTTCGGGCCCTTGCCGTCGCCTTCGAGATAGTAGTCGCCGCCCTTCCAGTTGGGATCGTCCGTAATGGAGTTGCGGCTCATTACGCTCAGCGCAATCGCCTGTGTGTTCAAGCTCGCGCTCGTCGCGATAAGGCACGCCTTCTCCATGTCGTCCGGGAAGCGCGTCATCCAGTTTACGACTTGAAGACCGCCGTAGCTCCCGCCGACGAGCGCGGCAAGTTTCTTCACGCCGAGCTGCTTCAAGAACATCCTGAAGACGTCTACCGCGTCGTCGAACGTATATTGCGGGAACGAAGAGCCGTAGGGCTTTCCTGTGTCGGGATTGATCGACATGGGGCCCGTCGTTCCTGTGCAGCCACCGAGGACGTTTGAGCAGATGATGTGGTACTTGTTCGTGTCGAACGCACGGCCGGGGCCAACCATTTCCTCCCACCAGCCGCTTGGCTTTTCTTCGCCTGGCTTTATGCCCGCGACATGCGCGTCGCCGGTGAGCGCGTGGCAGATGTAGATTGCATTGGAGTCGCCAAGTGGCGCGCCGCACTCTTCGTATGCGACTTCGATTTCCTTCAAAACGCCGCCATAAGCAAGCTTGAGCCCGCCATCCGGCAGGTTCAGCTTCATTTTCTTCAATTCTACAACTCCAACGCCCTCAGTCATGATTGGCGGATATTATACCATATTCCGCGCGCATCATACGTCAAAGCGGGCGCAGCGAGTTATTTACGCAAAGTCAATGGGATGGGAGCGCTGGAGCGCGACCACGAACCCCGGGCTGTCGCGGCAATCGCTTCGCGATCACGATGCCACCGTGTTGC
>Ga0256405_10010178_pt1 | contig 12527 bp, 7 predicted proteins | sample RumenRJG_02DNA_FD_189096 | JGI IMG/M metagenome (GOLD analysis project Ga0256405, IMG submission 189096) | Bovine rumen microbial communities from Lethbridge, Alberta, Canada - RJG_02 | ecosystem: Host-associated > Mammals > Digestive system > Stomach > Rumen | place: Canada: Alberta | collected...
TGGGGATTGCCTCTTCCTCTCTTGTGCCCCGGCACGTCAAAGGGAACGACCCTCAGCCGCCGGAAATGTTCCAGTGCGCTGTAAAGCGGCGCGTTCTGCTGCCTTCTGATATCCATCTGCTCTCCTGCTGTACGCCGCCGGTCAGGGCCGGCAGCTCCCTACTGTCATGCCGCCGTCAGGGCCGGCAGCTCCCCTACTGTTATGCCGCCGTCAGGGCCGGCAGCCTCATATCCGGTCTCCCGGAATGTTTAGTAATTTTGACACATTGGATTGATTATAAATAATCTCACCCCCGGGCGCAATAGCAGATATGAAAAACGGCCTCCGCACGGCCGAAAGCCGGCGGAGGACCGTTTTGTTGAATTCCCATTCAAAAAACCCCCTGCTATGCAGGGGTGTCCCCAAAAAGCTTTAGCTTCAAGCAGAAAACCTCCAATGCTAAAATGATGAAGGTTCGCCAACCACACCATTAGAGCAAAGGAGGTATCCAAACGGACAACAGCAGTTTAGCACATACAAAATGGACGTGCAAATATCACATTGTATTTGCACCGAAATACCGAAGGAAGATCATATATAAGAAGATCAGAGCAGATATAGGCCATATACTGAGTGAACTATGCAAGAGAAAAGGTGTAGAGATCATAGCAGCAGAAGCAATGCCTGATCATATACATATGTTCGTCAGTATACCGCCGAAATATAGTGTATCCGAAATAATGGGATATTTGAAAGGGAAAAGTTCCCTGATGATTTTCGACAGACATGCGAATTTAAAATTCAAGTATGGGAATCGGCATTTCTGGTGTAGAGGTTACTATGTCGATACTGTCGGAAAAAATGCAAAGAAAATAGAAGAGTACGTCAGAAATCAGATGAAGGAAGATCTGGAGTATGACCAGATGAGTCTGAAAGAGTACATTGACCCGTTTACGGGTGAGCCGGTAGCAAAGGCATAAAAGACAGCCCCCGTTGGGGGCTGCCAGGAGTCAGTGGTGCGGTTGGCGGATCTTCGGTGACCCTTTAGGGTCATGCTAGTATCAAAGGCTTATAGCCGCAGAGCAAACCACCGGCTGAGCCGGTGGTTATGATTCCGGAAGGATCCGGATCTGTATTCTTAAATTATTCCGGTTTCCGGGGATTACTTCGTGTAAACATACTCACAGGTCAGATCGTTCTCCGGATCGCCGTTGAAGAGATGCAGGCTGTTTCCGGAGAGGGTTCCGGTGTAGACGATGGGGTCGCCGATGAAGGTCTCGCTCATGGTGAAATCCTCACCCTTCAGTTCCCAGGTCACCTTGAAGTCCATGTCGGAGCGGTGATGGACACCTGTGCCGTCCTCATAAAGCTCCAGGGAGAATTCTTCACTCGTGTCCTTCGAAGTGTCCGGATCGCCCACGAACTTGGTGTAGGTCCCCTTCCACACAGTGGCCTCGCCCTTGTCCGGAACCGCGAAAGCCACGTCCGTCAGTCTCGCCAGGACGGTCTCCTCACCTTCCAGGCCCAGGTACATCAGGCCGTCCTCCAGCGTTGCTTCCATCTTCTCGTCGGCGGCTTCCATGGTGAGCTTTGTCCCGTCAAGGCTGTAAGTCACCTCGTGGGGCTCTCCGCTGCTGGTGAAGATGGCTTTTCCGCCGTCCTTCAGCTCCACCGTGATCATCTCGGATGCATCCTTCGGGGACATGCCGGTCATCTCGGAAAACTCAAGAAGGGTCATGCCCATCATGGCGTAAAGCCTGTAGGTGCCGGTGATGGTCCCGTCGTTGATGTAAGCGGCGCCGTCAGCTGCCGCGGAAGTGCCGGAAGCTGCTGCGGAAGTGCCGGCTGATTCCGCGGCGGTGCTTTCTGCGTCGTCCTGCTTCGCGGAAGAAGCGTTCCCGGCGCTCGTTGCCGCGGCTTCTCCCCTGAAATCATAGTAATCGAAGCTGCAGCCGGAGGGCATGCCGATTGAGTGCAGGAAATCTTCGACCTTCTTCCGTTCGTCACCGGTCAGAGATGCCGGCAGATGCACCGTCACGTCATCCGGGACGCCCGCGAAGGCTTCCTTGTCAAAGATGTCCGCCCTGTCCGCTTCGGACAGGATGGCCATGTTGAACCAGATATCCTTCAGGTCCGGGTTGTCCTTCAGGATCCGGGCGCCTGTGCCGTCTCCGAACTGACCCCTGTAGAAGAAAGAGGAAAGACCCTTTCCGGCGAAAGCTTCGTCCTCAATCCGGTACACATTGCCGGTGAACCAGAAGGTGCCGTCAGTCTCCATGACATAGTTCGGAACGCTGAGATTCTTACTGTCGCCCTTGTAGCCGGTGAGAACAGTGTTGTTCACCTCAAAGTCGACGGTGCTCTCCGGCAGGAACTCCTTCGATGTTCCGGCGACCCAGGCTTTATCCTCATATCCGATGGAAAGAAGGTATGCATCGAGGGCGTCGCTCTCCGCGAAGGTTGCGTCCATGGGCAGGTAGAACTGGTAGCTGAAGGCAGTCGCCCCGTAAAAGTCTCCCTGGATCTCGTTCTTCGGATCGTAGACGCCGTCCAGGTAGAGGCAGCTTCCGCGCATCACTTCGCCCGCGCTGCCGTCGAACACGAAATTCTTCGCGTCCTCAAGATAGACGTAATCGCCGTCGATGCCGCCCGCCGCGATCTCCACCTTCGGGTTCTGAATCACGACGATGTTGGCGTCATAAATGGCCTGGTAGCCGATCTTCTTCACGCTCTTCGGGACCACGATGACGTCCGTGGTGGTGCTGGCGGTCATGTTCTCCGGAAGCTCCTCGATGCCCTCCGGCAGGTTCAGCTTCATAAGGCCGCGCATGTTGAGGAAGGCGCCCCTGCCGATGGTCCTGACGGTCTCCGGAAGCTCGATCTCATGGATGTTCTCCGTGTTCGAGAAGGCGCCCTCGCCGAGGACCTCCAGGTCGCCGGGCAGCTCCACCTTCGAAGCCTTGGTCTGATAGAACAGATGATCCGCGGAAAGATCGGCGCCGTTCGGGAAGGAAATGGTCCCGAAGGTGCTGTCCGCGAAGCAGCGGCGGTCATAGGCCGCGGCGCTTCCCGTGAAGGTGCCCTGTCCGGACTCCGCGAAGGCGGAGGTGCCGACAAAGGTCACGCTCTCCGGAAGCTTCACGTCCTTCAGCGCCGGGCAGTTCCGGAAGGCGTTCTGGTAGACGAAATTCAGCGTGTCGGGCAGGACCACCTCTTCCAGGGCGGTGCAGCCCTCGAAGGCGCCGCTCTGGATCTCCGTCACGCCCTCGGGGATCACGACCTTCTTAAGGGTCTTATTGTCTTTAAAAGCGTTGCCGCCGATAAAGACCGTATTGTACTCGCCGATCATCGCCGGGATCTCAAGCTCGGTGTCCGTGCCGCTGTAGGAGCGGATGGAGCCGCTGGAGGACAGGATCCCGTTCACCTCGGCGGTGCCGGGCTGGTGCCACGCGGAGGGATCCAGCTTCACGGAATTCATGAGGGCCACGAACTGCTCGTTGTCCAGGAACTTTTTATAGTCCTCCGGCTGCCAGCTGTTGCTGCTGACATGGGTGCAGGCGCACATCTTGTCGTTGAATTTGCTGAACATATACATGCTGTGGACAATCGTCGGCTCTTCTCCCTCACTCTTTTCAAAGGTGTGCTTTGCGATGACGCTGACCCATTCATTGTCCCCGTAAGTGCGGGTGAACTGCTCGCCCTCGTACGCGTCGACGTGATGCTGCAGATCCGTGTTGTACTGGGTGGAGATGGTGATGCCGCCGCTCAGCTCACCGCCCTGGAGAAGCGCGACCATGCTGTTTTCACCCGCCTTCACCGGCCAGCGCGCGGGGAAGGTGGCGGTAATGCCGTTGGCCGTGTACTCCTTGCCGTCGGGTGTCTTCACCAGCTCGAAGCTGTTCAGCACCGCGCGGAGCTTACTGTTGTACAGGTAGTGGTAGATGTTCGTGTCGTCCTTCGGCTCCAGGGCCTCCAGGCGGACCTGCATGCCGAGCCACTCGCCCACCAGCGTCTCGCCGTAATCCAGAATGATGTCCACGGCGGGAGCATCGTTCTCGTTGGAGGGGTGCAGCCATCCCTTGCGGATGTTGTTGGCCCAGACCCGGGCCGGGAAGCCTGCCAGGGTCGTGGAAACGTCCCGGGACCAGTCTTCCTTGATCCAGTTTCCGGCGTAATTCGCGGAAGTGTCCACGTTGTTGACCATATTTCCGAGAGAGAAATTCGTAGGACGGAACATGAGCTTCCACCCGTCCTCCTGATCCGTCACCGTGATATGGCCGTGGTTCTCTCCCCGTCCCTCATTCACTGCCGAGACGCCCTCGGGCAGCCGGAGGATCAGGTTCTCCTCCTCGAATTTCTGCTCCGTCAGCCGGTACTCTTTGTTGATCCCCGGGATGGGGTTCTTTTTGTCCAGTTCATTCTTCGCAGGCTCCTCCTCCACGAACGGGGCCTCCGTGGGGGCCGCGGCCGCAGGGGCTGTCGTGGGAGCCGCGGTGGTCTCCGCAGGCTTCTTCTTGCCGCAGCCGGTGAAGCTCAGAATGACCGCTGCCGCCAGAATGACAGAAAGCACTTTTCTTTTCATGGTAACAGTTCCTCCCTTCTTCGATTGACTGACTGTGGATCGGTGTTCAGACGCTGCTCCGGACCGGGATCCGGTTCCCTCACAGTAAATCACAGTATTCCGCACCTATATTTTACCGATTTTCGGGCTTTATTAACCTATCATAATTGATAGGTTTCTCCCCCGATCACCAGGCCCCTGGTCCGGGCCCGCACCGCCAGCTGCGTGCGGCTCCGAAAGCCGGTCTTTGAGAGAAGATTCTTCACATGGAAGCGCACGGTGGCCGCACTGACATTCAGCCGTTCCGCGATCTCCTGATCCGTGGCTCCGGTGGTCAGCTCCCGGAGAACCCCCATCTCCTTCGGCGTGATCTCGATGCTGAGACAGTTCCCCAGCATGAGCTCCGGGGAACTGTCGGGATAAACATGCTCCCCTGCCATGGTCCTGTCCAGAACTTCCAGAAGAGGCCGCTCCTGGACCTCCTTATACCAGAAGCTGTCGATGCCCGCCTCCCGCGCCCGTTCCAGAAAGCTCTCCTCCGGCATGCTGGTCACCGCCACGATGCGGACATTCGGTCGGTATTTCCGGATCTCCTTCGCCGCCTCCAGGCCGTTTCTCCCGTTCAGCATCACCACGTCCATCAGAATCAGATCCACCGGATTGACCCGGCACCATGCCACCGCCCCCTCGGCGCTGGCCAGGGAATCCGCCACCCGGTAGTTTTCCGAATCCTTCAGGAGCATTTCAAACAGCTGGCGCGCCACCAGCTGGTCATCCACAATGAGTACGCTTGCCAAGACCTGTATCCTCCTCTCTGCTTTCTTCCCGGATATCCTTCTCCGGAGCTGCCTCTGTCCCAACGGCGAACGCCGGAATCCTGAGCTTCAGCACAAATTCCGGCACGGAAAGAATCTCCATGCTGCCGCCGGCATCTTCCGTTCTTCTCCGAAGGTTTCCGAGACCGCCGCCTTCCCGAATCTCTTTTTCCGGCCTTCTTCCGTCATTCCGGAGCTCTGCGATCCAGCATCCGTCCTCTATCCGGCAGGACAGAAAGACCTTTCTGCCCTCCGCATGGCGCAGAGTATTGGTCACGCAGGTATTTACCGCCAGGATCAGAAGCTCCTTTGCGGGCGATGTCTCCGGAAGAAGACCTTCCGCGGTGACCTCCACCCCCATGTGCCAGGCATCCCGCAGCGCGTCCACATATTCTGTACGCATGGCGTTCGGCCCCTCGTTTTTCATGATTTCGCTGACCCTCCGCCACTCGGCGGAAAGCACCTTCCAGTCCACGGATCCGGGATCGGCATACCAGCGCCTCGCCGTCAGAAGGAGCCGTCCCCACGCGTCATGGATCCTGGTCTTCGCCTCCAGAGTCTCCCGTTCCACCGTCATGGCGGTGATGGTCCGGTTCAGGTTCCTGAGCCGTGTCCGGACAGCATCGGCACGGACTCTTTTTTCCCTGAGCTCTTCCCGGATCCTGTATTCTTCGGTCACGTCCACCGCCAGAAGCTCCCGGAGCCGTATCCCATCCAGGAAGATGGTTCCCCGCTGGAAGCTGTATACGTTCCCGTCCCTTAAGCGCAGCACCGGCTCCGGGCCGGTGCGGATCCGCTCCGCGCCGCAGGCTTCCTGTCCTGTCAGGACCCGGTAAAAATCCTCCGCGTCGCGAAGGGGCTCCCCGGTCACAGACCTGCAGATTTCTTCCATTCTCCGGTTGACCAGCTTCGGGAAGCCGTCGTCAAAAGAACAGCAGAGTCCTGCCGGGAGGGTGTCAACGCTTTCCTTGACCGACATGGGTGTGATATGGGTCCGCTCCCAGTTCATGACGTCCCGGCAGAAAAACAGGCCTGCCAGGGACAGGAGGGCCAGCAGACCGCAGGGCACCGCGGCAGGACCGTCTCCGGCGGCCGCGAGATAGTAGCACGGCACCTCCGGATTCGCCAGAATGTCCCACTGAAAAAACAGGTAACTCCCGGTGATGAGGAGCGGGACAAAGAAAGCTGCCTTCCGCCGCTGTTCAAGAAGCTTCACCTCCGAAAAGGTGAACATAAAGAAGAGAAGCACAGCCTGAAGGGCAAGCATTCTCCGCAGGAAAAACGGAAGCTGCGCATACATCGTCATTCCTCCGTCCCTCCTTTCCCCGGAAAGGAAAGGCGGACAAAGCATTCCGCGCCTTCCCCCGTCACGGTCAGCACTCCTTCCCGGCCGGGAACTTCCGGCCGGCTGTTCCTGAGGAGCCCTGACAGGGCCTCCGTTCCCTCAAGAAGCACCGTCATCTACTCGGAGCTCCTTAAGTCAAAGCTCACCAGCATGCTTTTCAGGGCAGGGAACACCGCTTCCGTAAGTTCCTCAAACAGGTCATAGAAGCGGAATGCGTGCTCTGCCGGAAGACTTCTGTCATTTTCCACGTTTAAGGCGCACTCTGCCCCTGCAAGTCTCAGATATTCCATGGATTCCCGCATTGCCAGGGCAATATCCCCCGCCCGGAGCTGTCCACGGTTTTCCTCCGCCAGAATGGTCAGGTTTCCCCTCTGCTTTACGTAGGCACCCAGACAGAGGCACCGGGGAAGGTTTTCCCGGAATTCCTTTTCTCCCGGGTTCTCCAGCAGCAGTTCCATTTCCGAAAGCTGCCTGTGGATACGGTAGGCGATCTCATTGAACAGACGGTTTTTTGTCTCATAACGCGCCTTGTCCTCCAGGATCCGGTTCTCCTCGGCGATCAGTTCATTCTCTTCTTCTATCTGGGAAGCCGCCTCCGCCAGATCCGCGTTCATGCGGTCCATGACTCTGTGGTCTTCGGTCCAGCGGACCTCCCCGCCATGCACCGGCGCACTCCGGTATACCAGGCCGGATCCCTCCCGGTCTCTCTCCGAAGACCGGTAGACGACCCTGCCTTCCGTATCGACGATCTCCGCCCTGAGGGCAGATTCGGTAAAGATTTCCCCGTAGCCTGAATTGGAAGGCATGAGCCCGATCTGAATACAGCTCTCCCAGAATCCCATCCAGCCGAGAAGATAAAGCTCCTGAAAATTGTACAGCTTCATGCCGAAAAGCTTCGGCGCGCTGCCGGCTGCCAGATAGATGAGCAGCAAAAAGATCGCAGCGCAGACCGGCATCATCGGGACCCAGGCAAGTCTCCGGACAGGAGCTCTGCGGCACCGCTGCAGGATGATCACAAAGCCCAGGAGCACCAGGGTGATCTGCCACAGGGCTCCCAGAACGTATCCCGGGCCGAAGGAATGGGTCCCGCTGTCCGGGATCCCTCCGGCGCTGTCAAAGACCAGCCTGTGAACGTCATTTGTCAGGTACATGACAGACAAGGCGCCCCACATGATCAGGAGGCTCCAACGCACTGCCCTGCCCTCCGCGTCCTTTCCGCGTCTCTCCGGATCCTCCTCATAAAGACTCCGGCCCGCCAGGTAGAAGAACACCGGAAGAGCCCCGAGGGGCAGGTAGTACGCATACCAGAGCCATCGTTCCAGATCCGTTTCGTAAGGAGTCAGGGCATAGCGGAAAAGCCTGAGCAGGAAAAGCACGGCGATGCTGACGGTTCCTCCTGCCATGGCCCGCCGGAAGGCAGGCGCCTTGATCCGCCGGAACACCGTAAGGGTCCAGCACTCCAGGATCGCCGGATAGACCAGGGTCCCGAAATTGACAAAGGGATATTCGGACATCACGATCTCCAGCGCTGCCGTGATCAGGATCGCCGCCAGGAATAAACCGATATTCCGCTTTGTCTCACGGTTCATATAGTACATGTCGGATGCCCCCTGAAAAAAAAAGACAGGTCCCTCCCGTCAGTTCCCGCAGTTTTCCCGTCTCTCCGGCGGGTATATAATGGATTCATGATTATCCCCTTCGGGACACAGGAGGACCATCCTTTGATCTATACAGACAGTTACCGCTCCCCCCTGGGAAGCATGCTCCTTGCCTGCGACGAAGAAGGGCCAGGGCCTTCTGTTTCCGCATCCCGGCTCATCTCCGTGGAAGCCCTGCCCTCCTGTATCAGAAAATATAATGCCTGGTAAGGAAATATGTCCTGTCCCGGTCCGCCAGCTTTCCGCCGGCTTCCTTCTCCGGATGGATGCCGGATTCGTCAAGGATCATTACCTGTCTGCCCGTGAGGTCGTAGGGCGGCCACTCCTTCGGCCTTCCGTCCGGGGAGATGTCTTCAGGGAGCGACGGGTCGCCGGTCTCTGCGAACTGTACCCACATTTTGCGGATGATCTTTGCAAAGGTTTCGTCCGCGGCCGCTTCGTCCATCTCCGGATGACAGAGCACCGTCGTAAGCTCGCCCCCGTGGCCGCTTCGTGCCGTAAAGAAATAGGCGTAAGCCCTGCCGCCGGCAGCGGCCTGGTTTTCCACGGTTCTGAGGAGCGGCGCCGTAAACCATATCTGGTCGAGCAGGCTGCGGAGCTTTTCGCGGCGCTCTCCCGTGACGTCCCGGTAAAAGCCCTCCACCAGCTCCTTCTCTTCATCCGTCAGCCTGGCGAGCTTCTTTTCCATGAGGTCACCGGCCCAGGCAGTGTAGCCTTCATCTCCCATGGATCCATTCCAGGTGCTCATCTCTTCCCTGTTGCAGCCGGCCAGGATATCCAGATCCCGTGCCGCGCCGTCCGCGTACGCATCGAAAGTCTCTGACGGCAGGAACCGCCCGTCTCTTTCCGGGAGTCCGCGCAGCAGGACCACGTCTCCGGCTGCCCTTACAAGCTCTTCGGCATCCAGCTTCTGCAGCTCGGCGACGGTCCCGCAGCCGAGAGCCTTCATCAGTTCATCCGTGATCCCGGCGGCCTCTTCCGCAGAACGGCACATGGCGGGGGAGCCGCTCTCCGCGATGACCCTCCTGAAATACCGGTGGGATCCCCTGACCAGCGGGAGCAGGGACACGCTTCCGGCGCCGGCAGACTCGCCGAAGATCGTCACGTTGTCAGGATCTCCGCCGAAGCCTGCGATGTTGCCGCTGACCCACTTCAAAGCCGCCATCTGGTCCATAAGGCCCAGGTTCTGGGCATCAGGGTATTCCCCGCCGTCCGGCAGGTGGGACAGGTGCAGGAAGCCGAGGACGCCAAGTCGGTAGGCGATGGAAACGACAACGACCCCGGGGTTCTCTTTGACAAAATTCAGGAAATCATACCCCGGGTCTGCAGTCCCCCCGATCTCGAAGCCGCCTCCGTGGACCCATACCATGACCGGCTTTCTGCGCTCAGCCCCATCGTCCGCCTTCCAGATGTTCAGGTACAGACAGTCCTCCCCCTGAACGTAGGCGGATGAGAATTCGATCTCCCTCTGGGGCGCGCATTTCCCGTTATAAAAGGCCTCATATATGCCGTCGTCCGGGACAGCCTCCGCCGGCGCCTTCCAGCGCAGCTCCCCGACGGGCTGCCTGCCTACAAAGGGGATCCCCCTGTACACAATGATATCCCCCGCCCGCCTTCCGACGAATGTGCCGTTGACGCACCTGACTGCCAGCGATCTGTCATAACTGCCGTCTGTGATCTTCCTGTTCTCTCCGTACAGGGCTCCTGCAGTCTCCTTCAGCCGGCTCATGAATTCTGCGTGCTCTTCCGTTAAGGTCGCGCTGATCGGATCCTTGATTATCATCTCATTCTCCCTCGCGTTTAATTTTGTACCGCCCTGCCAGGCGGTTGTTCCCCGCCGCCTGATTCCTGAAGGTGCCGGATCTTCTGCCCCTGTTCTCCGGTCCGCCCCTTCAGGAATTCCCGGACAGGAGGCACACCGTCTCTATGTGTTCCGTCAGCGGAAAATTATCGAAGGGCCAGGCTTCCCGCATCCTGTAATTGAAGCCCTTGAAAAGCTTCAGGTCCCGGGCCAGGGTCTCCGGATTGCAGGACACGTAGACGATCCGCTCCGGCTTCGTCCGGCAGGCACTCTCGATAAACTCACGGGTACTGCCGGTGCGGGGCGGGTCCATGAGGATCACGTCCGGGCGGATTCCGGAGGCGGCGAGATCCTGAAGGAACAGGCCGGCATCGTTCGCGTAAAAGCTGATATTCCGGATCCCGTTGGCGCGGGCGTTGGCTTCCGCATCCTTCACCGCGTCCGGGTTCAGCTCGACGCCGATCACCTCGTCCGCGTCACGGCTGGCGATCATGCCGATGGTGCCGACGCCGCAGTAGGCGTCCAGAAGCGTTCCCTTTCCGTTAAGCCCCGCCAGCTCCACCGCCTTCGCGTAGAGCTTCTCGGTCTGCTCCGGGAACACCTGGTAGAAGGAGCCGGCGGAGATACGGAACCGGAGACCGCAGAGCACGTCCTCGATGTACCCTTTCCCGAACAGCACCTTTTCCCGGTTCCCGAGAACCATGCTGGTGCGCTGGTTGTTGATGTTCTGGACTATCGTGGTGATCTCAGGGCATTTTTCCCGCAGGGCGTTCACGAAATTCCGGCTGCCCGGAAAGACCTGGTTCGCCGTCACGATGATGACCATGATCTGTCCCGTGGCCCGCGCCGTCCGCACCATGACGTGGCGGATCAGGCCGAAGCCGGAGTCCTCGTCGTAGGCTTTCAGCTTAAAGGACACGAACAGATCCCTCATGATGTGGATGATGCGGTCGGCCCGCCCGTCCTGGATAAGACAGCGGTCGATGTTGACGACGCGGTGAGTCTTCTGCTCGTAGACGCCCGAGATCATCTTCCCGTTCCGGAAGCCGAAGGACGCCGTTACCTTGTTCCTGTAGTGGAAGGGGTCGTCCGCCCCGGTGATGGGCTTCACTTCGCCGAAGCCCTCAAGAAGGCGGCGGACCTTCCGCTCCTTCATGCGGAGCTGTTCCGGGTAGGAGATCTCCGAGTACTGGCAGCCGCCGCATTTCTTCCGGTAGGGGCAGTTTGCCGGTTTCTCCGGTGCCGTTTTCTTCGCTGCCGGTGCAGGTTTCTCCGGTGCCGTTTTCTTTATCTGTGGTTTATCTGCGGATCTCTCTTGTCTCATGGATCAGCCAGTTCCTCTCTTCTTCATTCAGCTTCGGTCCGATCTTCTTCCGCACCTGCGTCTGGTAAGCGTTGAAACGATCCAGATCCTCGTCCGTCATCACTGACAGATCCAGAGGATCCGGGTCCAGCGGCGCGAAAGTCAGAGACTCAAAGCAGTAAAACCTATCGTATTTCGGATGCCTGACGCAGAGCAGCAGGTTCTCCGTCCGGATGCCGTGGCTGCCTTCAACGTAGACGCCCGGCTCGTCGCTGGTGACCATTCCCGGTTCAAAGGGAATGTCTCTTCGGGCATCGGGATTCGGGCGGATCCGCACGGATGCCGGCCCCTCGTGGACATTCAGAAGACATCCGACACCATGGCCGGTGCCGTGGTTGAAATCTATCCCTCTTGCCCAGAGGGCCTGCCGTGCGAAGGTATCCAGGTTCATGCCGCGGGTCCCCCTCGGGAACACCGCGTTCATGAGATTCAGCATGCCCACCACCGTCAGCGTATAGTTCCTCCGCTCTTCCTTTGTGGTCCTGCCGAGGGCGATGGTCCGGGTCACATCGGTGGTGCCGTCCTGGTACTGGGCGCCGGAATCCACAAGATAGAGTCCCTTCGGCAGGATCTTTGCCGCCGTCTCTTCCACCGGGAAATAGTGGGGAAGGGCGGCATTCGGGCCCCAGGCGGAGATGGTCGGAAAGCTCAGGGACAAAAATTTCGGATCCGATGCCCGCAGGCCGTCCAGCATGGCCGCCGCGTCCGTCTCGGTGAGGCAGCCGGTCTTTTTCCCGTAATCCGGCGCTGTGACCGCGGTCTTCAGCCGGTACAGGAATTTCGTGAGCCACACTCCGTCCCGGAGCTGGCAGTCCCGCATGCATTTCTGCTCGGCCTCATTTTTAACGCATTTCAGGAGTGCCGCCGGGCTGACCGCATCCTTCACCGAGTTCCGCCCGCTGACCCGCAGCCAGCAGTCATAGTTCACTGCGGACATATCCATCAGCACGGTCTCGCCGGAAAGCGCGGACAATGCCGCCGGGAAGCTGTCATAGTCGCAGACCT
>Ga0256405_10010179_pt1 | contig 12527 bp, 9 predicted proteins | sample RumenRJG_02DNA_FD_189096 | JGI IMG/M metagenome (GOLD analysis project Ga0256405, IMG submission 189096) | Bovine rumen microbial communities from Lethbridge, Alberta, Canada - RJG_02 | ecosystem: Host-associated > Mammals > Digestive system > Stomach > Rumen | place: Canada: Alberta | collected...
AGGAGTGATTGGGGATTTCCGCTCATGCCTATGATTGGTATGTTGGTGTGGAGCACCATGGGTATGAATCTCAGCAACTCGTCTGTCTGTCCTGAGTTCGAAATGGCTATCACCACGTCATCCTTGGTCATCACGCCCAGGTCGCCATGATAGACATCCAGTGGATTGATGAAAAACGAGGGGGTGCCTGTCGATGCCAGTGTGGCAGCAATCTTTGCGCCTATGTGTCCGCTCTTGCCTACACCGGTGACGATGACCTTGCCCTTGCAGTGGAACATGAGTTCTACAGCCTGGTCGAACTGCCCGTCCATCTTGGGTATCAGGTCGAGCAGAGCCTCGGCTTCGTCCTTGATGGCTTGTATGCCGGTTTCTCTTGTTGTCATGCTAAGATTTTCTTTACTAAGTCCTCCAGTTTATCGAGCTCCAGCATATTGGCTGCATCGCTCAATCCTGAGTCTGGGGTGGGGTGTACCTCGAAGAAATACCCTGTGGCACCAAAGGCTTTTGCTGCCAGTGCCATTGAGGGTACGAAGCGGCGGTCACCTCCTGTCTTGCCGCCTTTGGCATCCGGTCGCTGTACGCTGTGGGTACAGTCCATAATCACTGTGGGTACTATCTCCAGCATATCGCTGATGTTGCGGAAGTCTACTACCAGGTTGCCGTAGCCCATCATGTTGCCGCGCTCCGTGAGCCACACTTCTCTGGCACCGCTGTCCTTTGCTTTCTCTACGGGATAGCGCATATCTCGTCCGCTCAGAAACTGTGCCTTCTTGATATTCACCGTCTTCCCTGTTCTGGCGGCAGCTACCAGCAGGTCGGTCTGCCGACAGAGGAAAGCAGGTATCTGTATTACGTCGGCCACCTCGCCCGTTGGCTCTGCCTGCCAGGCTTCGTGTATGTCGGTGAGTATCTGCAGTCCGTACTTCGATTTCACGTCGGCCAGCATCTGCAGGCCTTTGTCGATGCCAGGCCCGCGAAACGAGCTGATGGAAGTTCTGTTGGCCTTGTCAAATGAGGCCTTGAATATAATATTGGTACCCAGCAGATGATTGATACTCACCAGTTTGCTTGCCACTGTGTCAAGCAATTCCTTTGATTCTATCACGCAGGGACCGGCTATGATTACGGGTTGTTTCATCTTTATTTCTTTTCGTTCAATTTGCAAAAATACGAAGAAAATGGGATATTGCCAAATATTCTGTGGAAAAACTTGCACACTGGCCACAAAGGTCAAATAAAAAAAGCCCCTCATATTGAATATGGGAGGCTTAGTAGTCGATAGGGGAATCGAACCCCTATGCCAAGATTGAGAATCTTGTATCCTAACCATTAGATGAATCGACCGGGCAGCGAGCGCAAAATCAAATTAGTTTGAAATTTGCCGAGTCGCGAGGAAGATAGACCGCGAAGTCAATCGACCCTTATACAATCTTTTTTACCTTAGAAGTACCTCTGGTAGTCGATAGGGGAATCGAACCCCTATGCCAAGATTGAGAATCTTGTATCCTAACCATTAGATGAATCGACCGGGCAATGCTCTCTCAAAAATTCATTGGAAGCGGAAGCTGGGGGATTCGAACCCCCGGTACGGGAACCCGTACGGCAGTTTAGCAAACTGCTGGTTTCAGCCACTCACCCAAACTTCCTCGGCTCCCTTTTCAGGACTTCCGAAAAGCATTTTCGCTCAAATGCGGGTGCAAAGGTACAAAGAAAATATGAATCCCGCAAATTTTTTCTGTAATTATTTTCGTTTTACTCAAAAAAATGTTGTCAAGGCAGTGCCAGTCCCCCTTTTTTTGATACGTTCCTTGTTTATCACCTCCAATATCAATCCTAAATGATATTCTACTATACCATTGTTATAAGTAGTATCTGTTACTTGTACGAGGGTACTTTCTCTATCTTTATGGTAACCGACAAATAGACGCAGAGCATCATAACGACGCAGATAGCGCTTGCCGTCAGCCTCATCAACATAGGTGTATTTATTGAGTGTCGTCTGTTTCAGTTCTCTATACTCAATCTTTTTTGCACCACTCAAAATCTCATCGAAATATATCTTCTTGATGTTAAGTGTCAGTACTTTTAGCCCAGTAGTGTCAAAAGTCGACTTCGTTTTGACGATACGTTTCTCCAAACATCCCATTTGTGGGTTATATGTATAGCCAACTATCGAGCCATCCATGATTTTCATAATAATCACATCCACCACTGGTAAGGGTATAACGAACCACTCTTGCGGTTGATGTTCAATTCCTTTATCATCGAATACTGTGACCTGAAACTGTACATGCTTTAGCAGTTGATGCACCAGATCCTCAAACTTCTGAGAGTTCAAATTCACCACTTTATAAGTAGCAACAATCTTTACTGGTGCCATTAGATAAGTAGGATCATTTTCTGCGTTAGCTATACGCTGCTCAACGCTATTCGTTGTAAAACCTATTTTATACAGGTTTTTAATATCTTTTACAGCAGGGTCGTCTGATAGTGAAGACAATACATAAATATAGCCCGTTACATTGTCATCTGCAGTAATATCTGCATTGCTAAAGAATTGACCGTCAGATTCTTCCTGTAGTTCAGAAATGGCATAGCCATCGCCTACAACATTCTTACGAAGTGTCTGTAATAGAATGTCCGATTCTGTACCATTCTCGTATATACAACGTGTTCTGGCATCAGGTAGGAAGTTGCTACTCTTTTTCAACTCGCCTATCTTCTCCAACAAAAGCATCTGTCCACTTACATAATAGAATCTACCAGCGGTTAGTGTTGCAGTTTTGGTGATTTTAACCAACGAGCGTTTCCCTTGTTTTAGTTCAAAATGTACTTTCTCAAATAGGGGTTTATACTTTTCGAAGTCATCACAAAGCTTATGTTGGGCTACATAGTCGGCCTTTTTCTTAGCAATAACTCTTCGCATATCTTTTGGAATGTCGAATAGTTGTTCCTCTTCTTTGCTCATCTTCAATAGGGGATCATCAAAGATTGCCTCTAATTCTTTATCTATGTCCATAACCCTTTTTCCTTTAATGCCGTTAACGATGCATACATCAATTTCTCTTTCAAGTCACCATCTTTTTGTGGCTCCTTGCCGTTTTTGACAATCCAGTCGTTCACTTCTGCTAACTTCTGTTGCATCCTATCATTAGCAGTAGGCGCAGGTGCCTTGGGGCGAACACCTTCTAATAGTGGATCATCAAACAACTTTACCAATTCCTCTGGCCATTCCATACGCTATCCCTCATAATCTAAGCCCATCATGTGGCGGATTTTCTCATTCTTTATTTTCTGATATGCTATTGCCAATTCCCTCACCTTAAAGTCTGGATCATCCACAGACGGAACCTTACCATCATGTGCAGCCACATATTCTTTCAGAGGTCCCTTGAAGAGTGTGATGGCCTGCTCTAACGTCATATCGTACTTCTGCTCAGCTATGGTGTCTTGGATGACTTTCAGCGTCTTGGCATCAACAGATTTCGAAATCACCTCATAAGCACGCTGGAAGGGATTAATCGTATCTATCAGATTTATACTCAACTTATCTATATTGATAAATCTGTTAGCAATCTTGATGATCCTATTTCCTTCACTGGGTTGTTCTTCATCATTACCTGTAATTGTAGAAATAGGATTACCTTTCTCGTCTACAATATCATTGCCTTTTATAATTGTATCAAGCAATACTCGTTGACGAATCTCTTCAATCTCATCATCGCTTAAGTCTGGATACCGTTCTCTAATCACTTTGGGTATTAAGTGCTGGGTTATGGTCTCTGCAGTAGTTGAACCACTAAGCGCTTTCACCACCATATCGTCTTGCAGAATAGCAGCCTTCAAATCATCGAGTTGACTTTCCACGATGGTTTTGGTTTTCGCACTCGAAAGTGGCTTCAATCCTTCCACTACAATGGTATGAGTCAGGTCATCATTAGGTTCCTTTTCATCATCCATTGCTGTTTTGAACTTCCAACTGGGCGCCATTACCTGCTCCATCAGCAACGAGGCTGTGATGGCTTTCAGGAAATCGTTCACAGCAACTTTTACCTCTGCCTGGTCTGCCTCAGGCATTGCTATCATATTCACAAACCGGGCAGTTTCCTTACCCTCACAGTCACGCGTACATCTTCCGATAATCTGTATCACCTCTGTCAACGAGCCACGCACACCAATGGTTAGGCACATCTCACACCATTGCCAGTCGAAGCCCTCCTTGGCTGTACCCAAAGCAATGATGATATCCACATCGTCACGATTCTTGATTTTCTGTAGATAGTCCTGCACCATATTGCGCTCTTTCTGCTCATCCTCCACGAGATCGGCCACTTTCAGCATCCTACCATCTTCGGTCTTCACATAATAGATACCAGTATCGTAATCCTTATGATCCAGTGTGCCTATCACCTTCATGATTTCAGCCGTTTCCTGATACTTACCCAATCCTGTGGCAGCCCGTTGGTTAACGCTGGGGATGTGGATGATAGTTTTCTTCCTTGTGTCGAGCACCTCGCCGATGTGTTCCAGGTACGAACCATGATAGAAGTGATAGCCCAATACGAGATTCTTTAGATACTTATAACCATTCAACTGCTGATAATAATTATAGGTAATAGGATAGAACTTGGCTTCATCCTCGGCTCTAAGCACAGGGATGCCGTCGCCACGGAAATAACTACCCGTCATTGCCACGATATGTCCAGTAGAGTTATTCATCACACGTCGAACGACGTCACCCAAGTTCGAGTTGGCATCAGCACTGGTATGGTGAAACTCATCAATAGCTAATAGCACATCATTAAAAGTATCGTCGCTTAGTTCTTTGGTCGCATTACGAAGCGTGGCGTGAGCACAAACCAGCACCTTGGCTTTGCTACTCAAAAAGAACTCCTTGAATCGTCCTTTCTTATCCTGCTCGTTCTTCACATCTGTCAGGTTGAAATAGGTAGGAACTTCCCAGTTGGCAAAGAAACCGCCACTCATCAGGTTAGTGTTCTTAAACGAACGCCCAATGCTTTTTTCAGGTACAGCTACCACCACCTTCTTGATGCCCTGGTTCACCAATTTATCCAGTGCAATATACATCAGCGCCCGACTTTTACCTGAGGCTGGTGGTGCTTTAATCAGTAAAAATCGTTTGTCGCGAGCCTCGTAGGCCAATGCCTGCATCTCGCGCATACCCAAGGTGTTCACGGTTGTAGCCGCACCTGTCTGTTGATAGTGGATATCAACAATGCTGTTGCTAAATTGATCCATAAGAATATCTTTTCTATCAGCGCATTCTCCTGAAAGATATTCTCTACGTGTGTCTGTCTGCGGCCAAGCTTAAGAGACGTTTCGAATTCTTAGTTATTGATGTTGCGCTATTATATTATTTACTGCATCGCGGCGAAAGACTGCGATAAGTCTCATAGCCGCCTGTATCGGATGGATAAATAATCGTGTCAATGAAGTAAAAGTGACCATCTCCGCCAACCAGCACGTTGCCGTCAACAGCGTCAAAGATATCATGTTGACCATTAGTATAATATGCACCATCGTCCTCAGGTCGGAATCCTAAACGAATAAACTCGTCATGTATTTCTTGGCTAGTGGCTAAGCGGGCATCGTCAATATATGGCTGAACCAATACAGCACAAATATGACCATCACGATTTTCGGCAAACCCTATCATCTTATAAGGGCATGCGTCGAAGAATTTATTGTGCGCTTTTATGCGCTCAAAGAATGATGTAAGATTGTCATCAGAATAGCGGAAATCATTCAGCTTTACGATTTCCTTGGAGTTTGGTGACAAATAGACTTCATTTTCAGACCCACGGTCAATGAAATCGCCAAACTGACTGCGGTCATTAAACCAGCAGCCATGTTCTTCTGCCCATTTACGGAGCCTTACCAGTTGGACAGATTTGCAAGTCGTTGTTCCCGCAAGAGCCTCAATCTCTTCAAGGACTCTTCGCGCGGCTTCGGATGCTGCATCCAATATGCAACACTCTTCCTCATTTCGGCATTCACCTTCTTGTGATAATCGTTCAGAATAATCTCCATTCATTGAATCTTTTTGAGTTTGATGTTGCAAAGATAGACTTTTTTTTCATAACTTCAAAATCTTTTGTTATTTTTTCACTGTCATCTTTTCGTAGAGTTTAAACAGGCATTCCAGGCGGGCTTCGTCTGAGGCAAAGGGATAGCCAGGGTAGCAGCTTTCCACGATATCATCGAGTTTTGCATGAGCCTCGCGCAAGTCCTGTGGCATCTTGTCTGGGTCATAGAGTTCTGCCAAAGTCTTCTCTGGATAATATTCACGAGTAATCAACACTTCTTCTGCTGCTGATTCAATCTCTTGCTTCTTCTCGGCAGATGTTTTGGGGAAGGGAAAGGAGTTATAACACAGATTAGTGTAACGATAGTCTGTCTTTAACTTTCCTCCAATAGTTTTCATCCATACCATATTCATATTAGATGATATTAAACCAAAAAGAAAAGAAGGGGCATTATACACCATATACATTGCATTAGTAACTATCGTATCATTATCTGCAAATCCCATAGGAATGTATTGTCTATTAGCTGATGATGTAGAGGGGATAATTAATGTCGATTCATCGCACGCATTAAACTCCCTAAACTGATGTGGACTCAATGCCAATTTCCTTGCACCCTCATCAGGACTATTCTTTCTCATTTCTGCTGTTTTCCTTAACCTTTCTTTTATAGGTGGAATAGTTTCTGCATTCGATTTTTGTGAATCTGAAATCCAAAGACAGTATCTAGTTAAACCTTTAATATAGTCGGCTGCACTATAGATTTTCTTGATATATTGGGCTACTTGAGGATAATCGACTAATAATTTATCCTTTTCGTCATTATCCATGAGTAAATTACCTCCATCATACGGCATACATCCCCTAATGATTTCAGGAATATCTGAAATCGGAGACAAATGTTTGCTTACAATCAGGCTTTCTCCTTCCGTTAAATATGGCGTGATGTTTCTTACTTCCCTTTTCTTTTCACCATTGAAGAGAAGCCTTTCCTTCTTACTTAGATTAACTAATCCTATAATGACACAAGTAACTGCAGCATTGTGTTTTGCATTGTTGTTCCATCTAAATGATGTATAGGCATAATCGATAACAATGTTCATTCCAATAATGGGAGACCATAATGGTTCTACCATTTCTCCTTGACAAATTGAATTTGTACTTACAAAAGCACATTTTGCTATTGTCCCTTTGATGTATTTTGCACCTTTTATAAACCAAATACCAATATAGTCAATCTTTTTATAATTAGAATATTCTCCAATTGCTATTGTTCTATCTTCTTTTTGTTCATCTTCAAGTTTACTACTCCCCAAATACGGTGGATTACCAAAGATAAACACTTCTTCCTCTTTTGTATGGGGACATACTGTATTCCAATCAAGACGGCAAGCATTTCCACAAACAATCTGGGTGATGTTCTTTAAAGGCAATGCCTTAGTATTGACGCCAAAGTTCTCGTTAAGTTTGGTGTTCATCTGATGCTCTGCCAACCAAAGGCTAAGCATAGCGACTTCATGAGGGAAGTCGAGCAACTCGATACCATAGAACTGACTCAGCGAAATGACGCTATTATCGACAAACAGAATCTCACCCTCTGGCGTACACTTGCGCTGCAAGGCAAGGATATCCATTTCAAGGAATCGCAGGCACTTATAAGTGATAATCAAGAAATTGCCACTTCCACAAGCAGGGTCAAAGAACTTCATCTTGCTTATGCGCTTCAGCAATGCATCACCTTTCTTAATGACAGACTTCAACTCATCATAGAACTGCTTCTGTGAGAGTGCGCCGATGTTCTTCATCTGGAGCTTCTGCTCGTAGAACTCATTGAGCTTGTTATACTCTCCACGTAGTTCATCCAAGAAGAGTGGATTAATCACCTTCATGATGTTGGGCACGCTGGTATAGTGCATACCCTGATTGGCACGTTCCTCAGGATTGACTACCGCTTGAATCATCGAGCCGAAGATGTCTGGATTAATATCCTTCCAGTTTAGTTCGCCACACTCAATGATGATGCGACGAGCCTTTGCGCCCATCTTAGGTATCTGAATGTGCTTAGAGAAAAGACCACCATTGACGTAGGGAAACTGCTTCACAATGCTGGGAATATCGCTTTGACGTAACGAGATATCCATCACGTTGAACGACTCATCGAGATAATCGGAAAGGTCGCTTCCATCTTCTTTGGTGTATCGCTGGATGCTGCTGGTAAAGAGGTTTTCCTCGAAGATACCTGTATCCTCGGCAAAGAAACAGAACAGCAGACGACTGATAAAGATATTCAGGTCGTGCAAGTCATCATCGCTACGAAATTCGTTGTAGCTGCGTAATTCATCATGCAATTTAGCCAATTTCTCAGCAGCCTTGATGTCAGCAGGGCTTTCCTCCACATAGTGCACACGCTCCACATCCATCAATGGATAGAAGAAAGCAAAGTCAGAGGGCAGTCGCTCCAACTGGTTCTCGTAGGTATCTTTCTCGCGCAGGTCGTAGGCCAGTATCGACTTGCCATCGCTCACAGCAATAATCTTTGGGGCAGCCTTCAGCACCAATTGGTCTTGCTTCAGTTGTTCCAATTCGCTCGTCAATTGTATTGTGGGGACAAACCGATAGCAGAACAGACCTTTGATGAGCAAACCATCAAAAGTCTTCAATATGCCTTTACCTTCCTTGTAGCGCTCAATGTCGCGTTCGCTTTTGCCAAAGGAGTAGAGCAGCCAATAAGCAATCTCTAAACTCCCCTCGCCCTTTGGAGAGGGGGCGGGGGTGAGGCTTAGTCTCGCTTCTATCTCCCTATAGCCAAGTTGCAGTTTCTTTGCCATAGTTATTGATATTGAAGAAAGCGAACCCGATTCGTTCAGAAACGTGAGACACCAGCCAAGCGCATAAAAAGAACGTGGACAGTTTATACTTATCCAACGTCTCAGGCGCTTGGCCGGTGCCCACTCCAAATAGATAAGATAAACGCCCACGCCTATTGCGTGAGCATTCACTTCTTATCAAATTTGAAGTTGTCTATTTCGCGGCCAAGCTTAAGAGACGTTTTGAATAAAAAGCGTACGCTTCATTAATTTAACCCTCAAAAGTCGCACCGCCACCCTGCACTCAGGGGATCAAGCCTCAATAGGCAAGCATCGTTTTAACGACGTATCGGCGATACTTGATTGCAAAGGTACAAAAATAAAATGGAATAAAGTGATCTAAAGCAAAAAATCTGCAAAAAGATCTGGCATACTTACGATTATAAATGGCATACTTACGATTATAAATGGCATACTTATGATTGTAAATGGCTTACTTATGATTATAAATGGCTTACTTATGATTATAAATGGCTTACTTATGATTATAAATGGCATACTTAGAGGTGCTAAATGGCATAGTTAGGATTGCTTATATAAATCCTGAGAAAACTTAATAAAATGCTCCGCAAATTCGTGGAAATGCCCTGTGGAAGGGCATGGAACTGCGGAGCATTTTCACTACACCTCTTTGTCTTACTACAAAACGATCCAAATCTGCAATTTCTTGTCGTCTCAAAAATGCTCCGCACTTATCTTGCTGATAGATAGTGACTTACCTTATTTTGCGGAGCATTATTCAAAAATATTTTGGCACCAGTTGAATAGTGTGATAGAAGGAGCAAGGGGCAAGATGGCTTACCTCGAAGGTACGGTCGCTCGAGAATGCAAAAGAAAAAAGTATTTTTCTTTTGCATTCTACTCACTTATTCGTACCTTTGCAACATGGAACAGAAAAAAGACAGTATTTTGATTCTGAGCGGTGGCATGGATAGCGTGACGCTGCTCTATGACTACCAGGAGCGCATAGCACTGGCTATATCGTTTGACTATGGGGCTAACCATAATGCACGCGAGATCCCGTTTGCCCGTCTGCATTGCGAGCGACTGGGTATTGAACATATCGTGATTCCCCTGCAGTTTATGGGGCAGTATTTCGAGAGCTCGTTGCTGAAAGGCTCTGAGGCAATCCCAGAGGGACATTATGCCGACGAGAATATGAAGTCTACGGTGGTGCCTTTCCGCAACGGTATCATGCTGAGCATTGCAACGGGTATGGCTGAGAGTCGTGAGTTGCAGTATGTGATGATGGCTAATCATGGTGGTGATCATACCATCTATCCTGACTGCCGACCAGAGTTCGTTGAGGCTTTCGATGCTGCGGCTCATGCCGGTACGTATAATGGGGTGCATCTCATCTCGCCCTACACGAATTTGACGAAGGGGCAGATTGCTGCACGGGGCAAGGAATTAGGTATCAACTATGCCGAGACGTGGTCGTGCTATAAAGGCGGCGAGAAGCATTGTGGAAAATGCGGCACCTGCGTAGAACGAAAAGAGGCCTTAGCGGATGCGGGGATTGATGATCCTACAGAATATGAATAAATGGTGGGATTACAAAAGTATGCCATTTACGCATCGTAAATGGCATACTTAGATATATGCTAAGTGGCATAGTGCGCAACTTAGGCGGTTTGCTTATTCAATGACAACGAGCGCATCGTCTTCCATTACGCTCTCGCCAATCTTTACGCAGATAGCAGTCACCTTACCGGCTTTCTCTGCCTGCAGATTGTTGGCCATCTTCATGGCTTCGAGCACGATAACGGTATCGCCAATCTGAACCTCGTCGCCTACAGCGACCTTGATGTCGGTGATAACGCCAGGCAGCGGAGCCTTGATGGCGTTGTTCTTGTTGACGGCAGCCTTGTTGGCAGCAGGTTCGTCGGAAGCGGATTCGGCAGCTGCAGGCTTGCCCAGCACGGGCTTTTTCTTCTCGGGCTCGGCTTCCTTTTCCATCTCCACTTTATACGCTTCACCATTGACGGTAACGGTAACGATATTCTCTTCAATGTCGCCAATGGCAACCTCGTACTTCGTTCCGTTGATAGTATACTTGTATTCTTTCATTTCATTTGTGATTTAAGGGTGTGCTGTCATTGTCTGGGCATAGCCGTTCCACTGGGTGGCGTGCTCGGCAATCGTGATGATGCCGGGCTCCACATCGTGGACGTTGTTGCCAAGATGCTCATGAAGAGCCATAGCGATGGCAGCATATACTTCATTCTTGTTCATAATTGTCAATTTTCAATCTTCAATCTTCAATTACATAGGAATATTTCCGTGCTTCTTAGCGGGCAGGGCATCACGCTTGGTAGCGAGCTGAGCCAGTGCACGACATACGCGGAAACGGGTGTTGCGTGGCTCGATGACATCATCGATATAGCCGTACTTGGCAGCCTGATAAGGATTAGCGAAGAGCTCGTTGTACTCATCCTCCTTCTCAGCGATGAATGCCTTCACGTCTTCACCGGCTTCCTTCTTAGCCTTAGCTTCCTTAGCGTAGAGCACAGCAGCGGCACCAGATGCACCCATTACGGCAATCTCGGCTGAAGGCCAAGCGTAGTTCAGGTCGGTATGGAGCTGCTTAGAACCCATCACGATGTGTGAACCACCGTATGACTTACGCAGGGTGACGGTGATCTTGGGTACTGTAGCCTCACCGTAAGCATAGAGCAACTGTGCTCCGTGCAGGATGACGGCATTGTACTCCTGACCGGTACCAGGCAGGAAGCCAGGAACGTCGACGAATGAAACGATAGGAATATTGAAGGCGTCGCAGAAACGTACGAAGCGAGCACCCTTACGTGAAGCGTTCACGTCGAGCACACCAGCGTAGCAGCTAGGCTGATTAGCCACGATACCTACGCTCTGACCATTGAAGCGTGCGAAACCAACGATGATGTTCTTGGCGAACTTGGGCTGTACCTCGAAGAACTCGTGGTCGTCAGTGATAGCGCTGATAACCTTGTACATATCGTAAGCCTCGTTGGGGTTCTCAGGAATAATCTCGTTCAGTGAGTCCTCCAAACGGTCGATGGGGTCGTCGCACTTCTTGCGAGGAGCTAGCTCCATGTTGTTGGAAGGAATGTAGCTCAGCAGGGTCTTCAGCATCTCTGCAGCCTCTTCCTCAGTCTTAGCGGTGAAGTGGGTTACACCCGACTTCGAAGCATGTACTGATGCACCACCCAGATGCTCCTGGTCGATATCCTCACCAGTAACGGTCTTCACCACCTTCGGACCTGTTAGGAACATATATGATGTACCTTCCATCATCAGGGTGAAGTCGGTAAGGGCAGGGCTATATACGGCACCACCAGCACAAGGACCGAAGATACCAGAAATCTGAGGAATCACACCTGATGCCAGAATGTTACGCTCGAAAATCTCTGCATAACCAGCCAAAGCGTTGATACCTTCCTGAATACGTGCACCACCCGAGTCGTTGATGCCAATCACAGGTGCGCCCATCTTCATAGCCATATCCATCACCTTGCAAATCTTCTGGCTCATGGTCTCAGACAGAGAACCGGCATGTACCGTGAAGTCCTGTGCAAAGATGAATACCAGACGACCGTCAATGGTACCGCTACCAGCTACGACGCCGTCACCC
>Ga0256405_10010181_pt1 | contig 12525 bp, 10 predicted proteins | sample RumenRJG_02DNA_FD_189096 | JGI IMG/M metagenome (GOLD analysis project Ga0256405, IMG submission 189096) | Bovine rumen microbial communities from Lethbridge, Alberta, Canada - RJG_02 | ecosystem: Host-associated > Mammals > Digestive system > Stomach > Rumen | place: Canada: Alberta...
CTCGAAGACGAAACGCCGCTGCCCTTTGGCACGGAAGACGTCATACAAGCGGAAAAACCGCCGACCTTTTTGTTTGTGTGGAGGAAATAGTCCACGACGCCCTTGATGAGCGCGGTTGACGTGCCGACTTCCGCGACCGAAAAATTGACGTCCCCGGTGTCTACTCTAAGCATCGGATAGCCTTTTGATTTGACTTCGATGATGCCGTCGCTTCGAGAAGACACACAAGCGAGAGTGTCAAAGTTGATTGCCGCGCAAAGCACCTTGCCGCCGTTGTGATCCGTATGATTGCCGACGATCTCGATGCGACCGGGAGAAGAATAAAACTCAACGTCCTCGGTGCAGAAGATGTCTTTGTGCATTGCGAGAATCTCTTGAAATCTCGGTGCTTCGACGTTTGCAGGCTGGCTATACACAGTCTTGCAAATTTTTTCAAATTTAGGGTTGTTTTCAAAGTATTTTTGCGAAATAGTTGCCATAATTCCCTCTAAAATATATAATAGCAATAGATATTGTAGCATATCGCGTGCGCAAAATCAAGTTTTTGTTTAAGTAAAAATGCGTTCCGCATTTTTAAGGCTCAAAAGCCAAGAAAATCGCCGAATAAAAGACAAAATATTTTTCACTTTGAACATTCATATTGAAATAAAAATCAAAATATGATAAAATGAAAAAGTCATTTTTTGATTTCCGATTTTGGAGGAATTATGCCAAGATTATCAACCGAAGATGCAGCAAAGCAAAACGTAAAACGCTTGCTCGATTATGCGCAAGCGAAACTTTTTTTGCAAGATTACGACGTCAACTACGTGCAAAACATACTGCTTGACGCACTCGGACTCACAGAGCCGTATGAGGGCGACGTCGGCAAATACGACTTCTACGACGTGATGAACGCCCTCTCCGACTACGCCGTAAAAAAGGGACTTTGCGAAGAGCAAAACAAACTCCTATTCGAGACGAAACTCATCGGTTTTTGTATGCCTATCCCTTCGCGCGTCGTAGAGATGTTCGACGACATATCGCGCTATGAAGGCACGAAGGCGGCGACGGATATGCTCTTCAAACTCGGCGAAGACTCCGCATATTTAAGACGCCCCGATCTCGACAAAAATATCGTTTGGGAGAGCGACAACCCGCGCGGCAAAATCGTCGTGACCATCAACCTCGCAAAGCCTGAAAAAACTCCCGAGCAAGTGCGCCTTGCAAAACTCGCCAAAGGCGGATATCCGAAGTGTATGCTCTGCGCCGAGAATATGGGATTTGCGGGCAACGCGGCAAAACCCGCAAGACAAACGATCCGCACGATACCTTTTGAACTCGACGGCGAAAATTGGTTTTTGCAATATAGCCCTTATCAATACTTTGAAGAGCATTTGATCGCCGTTTGCGGAGAGCACCGCCCTATGTGCGTGACGGACGCAACTTTCAGACGTATGCTCGACTTCCTCGAGATGTTCCCGCACTATTTCATCGGCTCCAACGCCGCGCTCCCTATAGTCGGCGGTTCAATCCTTGCCCACGACCACTATCAAGGCGGCAAAAAGGTGTTGCCCGTCTTCAGCCGTCCAAATCGCAGAAGTTTCAAGATGTCGGGGCTTGCGGACGTCGACGTGTCAGTCGTTGATTGGTACAACTCAATCGTGCGTATCACGGGCAAAAACAGAGCGCAAGTGCTCGAGGCTGTCAACCGCTTCCGCACCGCTTGGGACAACTATTCCGACAAAAAGGCAAATATTCTCTGCCACACCGAACAAAACGGCGAGACGGTACAACACAACGCAATCACGCCTATCGCCTCCGTCAACGAGGACGGCGAGTTTGAGTTTGACCTAATCCTCCGCAACAATCGCACGGACGAAGAACATCCTTTCGGCATCTTCCACCCCGCAGTTGATCTTCACAACATCAAACAAGAGTCAATCGGCATCATCGAAGTCATGGGCGTGTTTATCTTGCCGGGCAGACTGCAAGGCGAAATGCTCCTCATGCGCGACATCTTGACGGGCAAAACTCCGCTTGACTTCGAGGCAATCGCAAAGGACGATCATCCGCTCCACAAACACCTCGGCATGATCACTCAACTCGTCGTGGATCACGGCACAAATGCAAGTGAACAAGAAGCCGGCGACGCAATCACAGACTACATCAACAAGGCTTGCGAGCGTATTCTCGACACCACCGCCGTCTTCAAAAACACCGACGAAGGACAAGCGCAGTTTGACAAGTTTATCAGCACGGTATGCGAATAAAATGAATGTTCGCGACGCTCAATGAATCATCAAAGGCACTCGAATCGAGTGTCTTTTTCAATGAATCTTCGCACACTTCGTAACCTTGTATGCTCAATGAATCTTCGCGAGCGCAATCACTCGCTCAATTAAGGATTAACAACAAAAAAACAAGCATTCTAACCGCATAAAAATAATCACATTGTAAAACCGATAATATTTGGATTAAGATCGCACTCTTCGAGTGGTTTGTAAAACTACTATACATTTACTCGTAAAAACCGCGATATTCGGATCTTCGAGTGTTTTTGTATTCGTGCGAGTTGAAAAACCGCGATATTTGGATGAAGAGCGCGGAAAAGCCCGTTCATTCGCATAGTCTTATAAGCGTGTGAGTGGGATGAGATGCAAGAAAGGACGTTTTTCTTTGGAAGGGAGCGTACTTAGAAGTACGTGACCGACAAAAAAAATGACCTGCCGAAGCAGGTCGCTCACTCACGCACTTATAAGACTATGCGGGAAGACATAGCACGCGACAACGTGCTCTCATCGGCGTACTCGATGACCGAGCCTTCGGGAAGTCCGCGGGCGATGCGGGTGCATTTGATGCCGAGCGGTTTGATGAGGCGGGCGATGTACATCGCGGTTGCCTCCCCTTCTACGTCAGGGTTGGTGGCGAGGATGACTTCTTCCACTCCGTCAAGGCGAGCGAGGAGCTCTTTGATGCGAATGTCGTTAGGACCTATATGTTCCATCGGAGATATGACTCCGCCGAGAACGTGATATACTCCCTTGAAGTCTTTGACCTTTTCGAGCGCGACGATGTCCTTTGGCTCTTTGACGACGCAGATGACTTTTGCCTCGCGAGTCTTGCAGATTTCGCAAACGTCGTCCTCGGTATAATTGCCGCAGACAGAGCAAAAATGGACGTTTTGCTTGACGTCCTTGATTGCCTCGATAAGTTCGTCCGCGTCCTCTTGCGAGCCGTTCAAAATCGCGTAAGCGTATCTTGCCGCCGTTTTCTCGCCGACGGACGGAAGTTTTGTAAGTTGCCCTATTAATCGGGCAAGAGGTTCAATGTACTTCATAGTATGTTTTAGACCAGTTGTATTGGTTCATTGAACGTTTTGCGCGCTCAATGCGCAAAAGCGGTTCAATGTATTTCATAGTATATTTTAGACCAATTGTATTGGTTCATTGAACGTTTTGCGCGCTTAGCGCGCAAAAGCGGTTCAATGTATTTCATATCTTAAAGAAGTCCCATGCCTCCGCCGAGCGGTCCCAAAAGTTCTTGTTGGAGTTTGTCCGCTTGAGCGTGTGCGTCGTTGATTGCCGCAAGGATCATGTCTTCGAGCATTTCGAGATCTTCGGGGTCTACCGCCTCGGGTTTGATTGAGATAGACACGGGGGTTTTGTCGCCCATAATCGTGTATTCGACCATTCCGCCTGCCGCTGTGCCCGTGAGTTCGGTCTCCGCGATCTCTTGTTGTGCCTCTTGCATCTTGCGTTGCATTGCTTGCGCTTGTTTCATAAGTTGTTGCATATTGCCGCCGCCAAAGCCGCCGCCGTATCCGTGTGCCATAACGTATCTCCTAATTTGCGTTTTTATTTTGATTTTATTTGTTGTTGTCAACCGAGCAAAGCGAGAATAAACTCAAACGTCGCTCTATCTGATTTCCACCCAGTTGCCAAACATCTCTTTGACGTATGGAAGAGCCTTGTCTTCGTCAAGGTGTATCTCTTGCTTAAAGACGAGTTTTCTGCCGTTTGCAAGCGGCGCGAAGAGTCCGTTGATGACGTCTCTCGTCTTCTTGTCCTCAAAGAAACTGAGCGTTGCGGGAGACGCAAATTTGACGATGATTTCGTCCTCGGACTCCTCTACGCTCGCCTCGAGTGCCGCGCGCGCCACAAATTGCATATCGCTGCGTTTTCCAAGACCGGATGCTACCTGCTTCCACACCTGCCGAGCATCCGAAACTGCAGGTGCGGGCTCAAAACCCGGTTTTCTCCCGCTTGCAAGCGCCTTTTCAAGTCTTGCAACCTTTTGCTGAAGTTCAATGATCTTCGAATCGTCGTCCTTGCCGAGACAAGCGAGCGTCACCGCACCCTCGAATATTATTCTATGCTGCGAAGAATACCTCAGCTCTCCCTCGAGTCTCGTCATCGTCTTCATGATTGACAGGCATCTTTCCGTCGAATATTTGTCCGCCATACTCTTGAGCGACGAGTAGATGTCGTCGGGAAGCGACAAAAGTTGCTTCGCAGCCGAACAATTCTTGATGTAAAGCACGTTTCTAAACGTAGAAGCGATGTCGCTTGCAAGGATAGACACACTCTTGCCGAGATCGCAAAGGCTCGCCACTTCTCTCAAAGTTTTGTCGACGTCTCCGTCCGCAATCGCCGTGCAAAGCGAATGAAGTTTTTGAGGATCTGACGCACCGAGCACTTCAAGCACGCCCTTGTACGTCACGTGATTTTCGCAATAGCTCACGCACATATCCGCAACGGAAAGAGCGTCTCTGACGCTTCCGTTTCCGCTCGCCGCAATAAGATCGACGGCGGACGGCTCGTAAGTCACGCCGATATCGTCGAAAATAAATCTTATACGCTCGGCAATAACCGAGTTCGGCACGAGTTTGAAGTCAAAACGCAAGCAACGCGAAAGTATAGTCTGAAGCACTTGGTGTATTTCAGTCGTCGCAAGGATGAAAATGGCGTGCTGCGGCGGCTCTTCAAGCGTCTTTAAGAGCGCGTTGAACGCCGACTTTGAAAGCATGTGAACTTCGTCGATGATATAGACCTTGTATTTGCCGATTGTCGGCGGAAAATTGATCTTCTCCGTAAGTTCGCGGATCTGATCCACCGAGTTGTTTGACGCGGCGTCTATCTCGAGTATGTCAAAATTGCCGCTCTTTGCAAGCTCGACGCAGTTTTCGCAATGTCCGCAAGGCGAACCGTTCACAGGATGCAAACAGTTGACCGCGCGCGCAAAAATCTTGGCAACGGACGTCTTGCCCGTGCCGCGCGTGCCGGTAAAGATGTAGGCGTGCCCAATTGAGTCGTTCTCGATTTGGTTTTTCAGTGTGCGCACGATATGATCTTGACCGATGACTTTGTCAAAGGTGTCCGGACGATATCTGCGATATAAAGATGTATATGCCATAAATGATATTATAAACTAAATCATCTATTATTGCAAGACAATTTTTTGCGCTGAAAAGATTTTGTTTAGGTTTCGTCGTCAAACGACTCCGCAAAGCGCCTTAAAGCAAAACACGATCTGCACGAGTTCGTATCGAATCGACGACGTGGCTTTGACTTTCGACGCGAAACTCACGTTGTCGAGAAGTGCCAAGACGGTCGTCAAAAAGAGTTTGATCTCGGTGATCTTGTCATCGTCCACACCGCGCACGCTTTCGTAGAACACGGACTTTATATCCTTGATTTGTTCATATAAAACCTTGATTTTGGTTTTTGCGCCATCGAGTGTTATTTCATCGTTCTCCAGAGAGTTCCCTGTGTTTTCAAGTGCTTCAAACGTGACGTCAAAGGATTTCATGGCTTTTTTCACCGCGTCTTTTCGCTCTCCGCTCGCCCATGAAAAATCGCTTACGTTCACGCTTATTTCTTTGATTTGCGCGGACTTGTCTCCAAGCGTTGACAACACGTTTTCCGCCGAGGTTTTGTCATCGTACACGGAAAGCACGATGTAGATTTTGTCATTTCCGCTATCGCTTTCTTTGAACACATAGCCCGCACCTCCCCTCTCTTTTGAAAACTCCGCGGTGTTTCTTGCAAGAGTCATATCTTCATAACCGCCCACGCATATCGCATAAAAACTTCTCTTTTCATCATTTGCAAACACTCCCGCCACCTTCAAAAAACTCTTGCCGGAATATGCAAACGCAAAGCCTATCGTCACCAAAAAGCATAGGAAAATCGTCGCGACGACGTACGCCGTTTCACTCGTTTTTTCACTTCTTTCTTCTCTGTATCTTCGTCTTGCCACACAAAAGTTTATTAAGCCTACAAAGCAATAATGCAATAGCGCGCTTTTCAAACCGAAAAAATCAGACGAATGTTTTAAAAACCGTTGACATAATCCTAAAAAAAGCATACTATTGCAATATAAAAATCTCCGGTAGGTGAGGCTACCATCGGGATACGGATTGCTACCGACAATAACGTGGAGACACGTTACCGCGCGGTTAGCAGGCGGCGTCGAAAACAAGGCGCAGCCTAACGCAATTTCATCGCCCGATGACGCTAAAGCTTGTAATGGTAGGATTTGTATTTTGCATTTTGTCCGCGCCATTATAAGTAGGTGCGGTTTTTTGTTTGCCCCTTCTGTGAGAAAGGAGGTCAAAATGCTCGAAAGATTTGAAGAACTTCTAAACGCAAAGAATTATTTGCAATTAAAGTCCGAACTCAACGATATGTATCCGCAAGACATCGCGCTTTTGCTCGAGGACGTTTTTCAAGTGGACGAACGCCAAATTCTCATACTCTTCAGACTTCTCACCAAAGAAAACGCCGCGGAAGTTTTCGTCGAAATGAACAGCGATTTGCAAGAATATCTCATCAACGCCTTTTCCGACGCAGAACTCAAATCCGTGTTTGACGATATGTTTTTGGACGATACGGTCGACGTCATCGAAGAGATGCCGGCGGGCGTCGTTTCGCGTATAATCAACCAGTCCGACCCGGAAACACGCAGACTTATCAACCAAATCTTAAAGTACCCTAAGGGCAGCGCGGGCAGCGTTATGACCGTCGAGTACGTCAGCCTTAAAAAGCATTGGACGGTCAAAGAGTGTTTTGACTGCATAAGACGGCAAGCCGTCGACAAAGAGACGATTTACACCTGCTACGTGACGGACGAAAAGCGCAGACTTATCGGCGTTGTTTCCGTCAAAACCCTCCTTCTCAACGACTACGATACGGTGATTGAAACGATTATGGAGACGGACGTCATATCCGCCGACACGTACGCCGACCAAGAATACGTCGCTTCACTCTTCTCAAAATACGATCTGACCGCCGTGCCTATCGTCGATCAAGAGGAAAGGATCGTCGGCATCATTACGGTTGACGACGCAATCGACGTCATCGAAGAAGAGGCGACGGAAGATATTGAAAAGATGGCGGCTATTCGTCCGTCCGACAAGCCGTATCTCGAGCAAAGCGTCTTCAAAATTTGGCTCAACCGCGTGCCGTGGCTTCTTGTGCTCATGGTGTCCGCCACGTTTACCGGGCTCATCATCAACTCGTACGAGGCAAGACTTGCGGCGATTTCAACCGTACTTTTCGCTTGCGTGCCTATGCTTATGGACACGGGCGGAAACGCAGGTTCGCAATCCTCGGTCACCGTAATTCGTGCGCTTGCGCTCGGCGATCTCGAACCGAAAGACGTCTTCAAAGTGCTGTGGAAAGAGCTTAGAGTGTCTATACTTCTCGGACTTACGCTTGCAATCGCGTGTTTTTGCAAACTGCAACTCATCGACAGACTTCTCTTCCGTTTCGACGGCTATGACGTCGTCACGTCGCTCGTAGTGTCTCTTGCCCTCTTCATCACGATTGTGCTGGCAAAGTTCGTCGGCTGTATTTTGCCTCTCTTTGCAAAGAAAATCAAACTCGACCCTGCCGTCGTCGCAAGCCCGTTCATCACAACAATCGTGGACGCGCTCTCGCTCATAATATATTGCAGTATATCAATCGCAATTCTTTCATAATTTAGGCTTGAAAGTTGTAGGATTTATGCTATAATGCAACGTAGGAGGCTTATATGTCAAAACGCAAAGTCTACATCACCTACAATCACCAAGAATGGACTTTTGACGACAAGTCTGCGCTTGTACCTTTGCTCGACGGCGAGGACGATGAAATCCGCGAGTTTTACGTCTCGGACGACAACTTTGCCATACTCCTCAGAAACGGCAAAACTTTCGACGTGCGCGACAGCGCAAGAGAGGCTCAAGAGTTCATATTGAGGCAGTACAAAGCCTACACCATCCACCAATCAAAAGACAAAAACTGCTATTATAACCGCGAGGACTACACTCAATCTTTCGTAAGCGGCGGTATGGCGCAGGACGCGGGCGTGTTCGACTACGTTTACGTGCCGGAAGGACAGTTTCTTCTCGCAAGATACGGCAAAGTGGTGGCAACCGCCCCTACTCAAGAAGAAATCGTCCGCAAGATGTTTAAAGTCTTCGGCTGCGCTTATACCTACATTTGTTGATTTTGTTTTGAATATCAAAAAACCGCTCAAACGAGCGGTTTTTTATTATGCTTTTTGAGGTTTTATCTGTAAATCAATTTTTCGATCTTTCTCGCCCATTTGTCTATGCGCTTTTCATCATAGACTTTCGGAATCTTCTTGCCGAGTTTTGCCGCCTTTTTCGTGCGGCTGAGCATACCCGCCATTTTGAGAAGAAGCGGGAGACGAGATATGCCTCTCTTTGCCTTGACCAAAAGGTCTTTAAAGGACAAAACTATGAGATGTCCGGTCGCCGCGTCCGCCATATTCTTTTCGTCCACGACCTTTTTGCCGAAGAGCCAGTCTATGTCTTCGGGCTTTGCACCGAGAAGCCAGCGCTTCAAAATGTCAACGCCCAAGTGTTCGGCACCGCGCTTTTCAAAATACGTCGTCTCATACTCCCAAAGGTCCTCTTTCTTGACGGATCGTTTTTTGAGGATCACGCTTGCGAGTTCGAAGCCCGCCTTCATAGAGTTTTCAATGCCGCTGCCGATCATCGGGATCGTCATAAACGCCGCGTCGCCGATTGCGACGTAGCCGTCGCCAACCATTCTAAGAAGCGGAAAGCGGATTGGGATTATACACTCTCTTCCTCCGCGCACGACGTCGTCGCTGATGAGCGGATTGGATTTTTTGAGAGCCTTATACGCTCTTTCAAACGTCGTTTTTGAGAGTTTGCCTTGTCTGCCGATAAGCACGTTGACCGTGCCTGCCGGATCCAAAATGCTCCAAGATATTCCGTCTTCGCCAAGGTGTTTAAGATATGCTTTGTTGGTGGATTTCGGATCTCCGACGCCTTCAACCTTTGCGTGAAACCCGCGATATGCGACGAAGATTTCGGAGTTGTCGGGTTGTTTCGTCACCTTCCACTCTTGAGGCAAAGACTCTCTGAACTTTGAGAGCGCGCCCGAGTTGTCGACGACGAGGTCCGAAAACACTTTTTCGCCGTTTACGACGACGCCTTTGACTTTGCCGTCCTCGATGATAAGCGACTCGACGGGGCTTTCAAAATGAAAGTCCACGACGTCTTTTGCCCTGTCGACGTATGCCTGCGCAAAGAGTCGTCTCTCGGTTGACCAGTCGAGTTTTTCTTCGGGGAGATTCAAAGTCGTTTCGCTGTTTTCGCTCGGCGGAATAAACGTCCAGTTGCGTTTTGTAAAATGCGTGCCGTCCTTTGGTGCGGGCAAGCCGTATTCTTCCCACGCGGAAGGATTTATGTCGTCGTGCCAATCGTATGAAAGTTCCTCGTATTTTGACCTTTCATAAACCACGCATTCGACTCCGCCTCTTGCCAACTTTTCCGCCGCTACGAGCGTTGCGTTGCCTGCTCCGATAAAAATAATTTTCATAGTCTCCCCTCTCCGCAAATTTGCGATATACCCTTAATACTTTTATTGTAAAGCAAAAATACAAAAAAGGCAATCCCCAATTTTTTGAGGATTGCCTTGACTATTGGTTTATATCGCTGATTTTGAGAGATAAACCGCCTTATTTGGTCGTTTTCTTCGGCGCCGCGGCAGGAGCCTTTTTGCCGTCTTCGTCAACGACGGTCTCTTTTAAAGACGCGAGAAGCCCGGTGACGTTGGCGATGTCGCTTGGAACGACTATCTTGGTTGCGTTGCCCTTTGCGAGTTCTCTAAGTGCCTCAAAGCCTTCGAGTGTGACGTACGCCGCGTTCGGATCCGCCTCGTTGATGAGCGCGATTGCTCTCGCCTTGCCTTCGCCTTCCGCGATGAGCGCGGCCTTTTCGGCTTCCGCTTGCATTATGCGCGCTTGCTTTTCCGCGTCGGCGGCAAGAACTCTTGCTTCTTTGTCTGCTTCCGCTCTCAAAATCTTGCTTTCCTTTTCGCCTTCTGCGATCAAAATGCTCGACTTCTTTTCACCTTCGGCGCGAAGAATCGCTTCACGTCTTTCGCGTTCCGCTCTCATTTGCTTTTCCATAGCCTCTTGAATGTCCTTCGGAGGAAGGATGTTTTTGAGCTCGACGCGGTTGATTTTGATGCCCCATGGGTCAGTCGCTTCGTCAAGGATAATCCTCATCTTGCTGTTTACCGTGTCACGAGAAGTGAGGGTTTCGTCAAGTTCGAGTTCGCCGACGATGTTTCTAAGCGTCGTTGCGGTGAGATTTTCGATTGCGTTGACGGGTCTGTCGACTCCGTAGGTGTAGAGCTTCGGATCGGTGACCGAGAAGTACACGACCGTGTCGATTTGCATCGTGACGTTGTCCTTCGTGATGACGGGTTGCGGTTTGAAGTCCGCGACGATTTCTTTGAGGCTTATCGGCTTGGACGCTCTGTCAAAGAACGGCACGATAAGGTGAAAACCCGTGTTGAGCGTGCGATGATATTTGCCGAGGCGTTCGACGATAACCGCGGTTGATTGACGAACGACCTTTGCGCAAGACGCTATGATGATTGCCACGATAACGACGAGCACTGCGATTACGATTCCGGCGATTGCTCCGCCTGTAAGACTGATGATTGTTGCCATAATATTCTCCTTTAAACTGTATTTTTGCGATGAAGAACTTTATTCTTCGATTGTTCCCTCTTCCGTGCGTACCGCAATAAGTTTGTTGCCGTCGACTTCCACGATTTCAACGATTTCGCCCTCGTTTAGAGTCTCACCGTCTCTCGACTTTATACTCCATACTACGTCGCCGACCTTTCCTTGTCCGAGATTGTCAAAATCCGCTTGCGATATCATCCTGACCTTTTTGCCTATGAGAGAATCGACGTTGGTCTTTAAATCCTTGTCTTTCTTCATAAGTTTCGTAAGCGTAGGTCTGAGCGCAAAGAGCAATATGACTGACAGCACGGCAAAGATGATGACCGTCGCCCAGATCGGAAGTCCCGGAATGAAGGAAAGTCCGATACACACGGCGCCTGCAATCGCAAACCATAGTGAGACGAGTTGCGGAGTGACCACTTCGATGATTATCGCGGCAATCGTGATAGCCGCCCATACGCACACGATGATGATTGTCTCAACTGCCATATTCCACCTCCGTTTGATTTTGTTTCATTGAACAAATTATATTCTATTTCGGTGCAAAATGCAATATCGTTTCGCCGAGATTTTGACGGGGAAACGTTATTTTTAACGGCGAACTTGTAATTTTTGCGGTTTTTCGGCTTTTAGGCGCGATATACGACGAAGCGAAAACGATTTTTGACTTTTATTTTTTGATATTTATTAGACATTAAGTTTTTATAGTTGTATAATACGCATTGTTTAAGAAGTAAAATTATGTTGGATCTCACGAAAGGAAAACCTGCCAAAATATTGATACTTTATATGCTGCCGCTCTTTGGAAGCATTATTTTTCAGCAAATTTACAATATCGCCGACAGCATCGTCGCGGGCAAGTTTTTGGGAGAAGGCGCGCTTGCCGCAGTCGGCAACTCGTATGAAATCACCCTCATATATCTCTCGTTTGCATTTGGGTGCAATATGGGTGCTTCCGTCGTGACGGCAAGGCTTTTCGGCGCAAAAAAGTTTGATGAAATGAAGACGGCGATCTCAACTGCGTATATCTCCGCGCTCGTCACCTGTCTGACGCTTATGGCAATCGGTTTTTTGGCTTCTCGCCCTCTCCTTAAAGTCCTGAACACTCCTGACGAAATCCTCGCCGACTCTCTCACATACGTCTACATCTACACGGGCGGTCTTGTCTTCCTCTTCGTCTACAACCTGACGACAGGCGTGTTTGCAGCCCTCGGCGACAGCAGAACGCCGTTTATATTTCTCGTCGTATCTTCCCTTTCGAATATCGGCATGGACATCCTCTTCGTCGCCGTCTTCAAAATGGGAGTCGCGGGTGTGGCTTGGGCGACGTTTATATGTCAAGGCGTAAGTTGCCTGGCGTCCTTCTTTACGCTCGTTGCAACCCTCAAAAAAGTAAAAACCGACAAGAAGTTAAAACTCTTCTCGTCATCCGCGCTCAAAGAATTTTTGTACGTCGGAGTGCCAAGCGCGCTTCAACAATGTTGCGTGTCCTTTGGCAATATAGCGATTCAAGGTCTCATCAACAGT
>Ga0256405_10010185_pt1 | contig 12523 bp, 10 predicted proteins | sample RumenRJG_02DNA_FD_189096 | JGI IMG/M metagenome (GOLD analysis project Ga0256405, IMG submission 189096) | Bovine rumen microbial communities from Lethbridge, Alberta, Canada - RJG_02 | ecosystem: Host-associated > Mammals > Digestive system > Stomach > Rumen | place: Canada: Alberta...
GGGAGTCGTTGAGTTCACGGACGATGCCGGACAGATCCATATGAAGTGGGACAATGGGCGGTCACTGGCATTGATTCCCGACGTTGATCAGTTTACCACCATTTGAAGGAATAGAATGGAAAAAAGAATGTCCGATTAGCAATTATCATTCATTTCGGACTTTCTTCCGTATTGCGAGTTGATGAGATGGTGGAAGAGTCGGATATCAGCAGGCTCCCTCAGTTCATCAAGACCGATTGCCCGTTTCAGCTTCAAGAGGAAAAAAACATGTCTTCAAAAATGAAAATATTTGACTTGTAACGCAAAATAGGTTACAATTCAAAAAAGTAGGTGTATCATATGAAAGAATTTATCGAAAAAACATTGCATCAAGACATTCTTCTGGTACCATATGCAGAAACAGGGAATTTTCCTCTGGTCCTTAGGAACGGATACAATCTATTTGCAGTCACAATTGGCAGTTCGGAATTTCTGCTGGCTGAGCCGATAAACCGGACAAATCTTGCTATCCTTAGAAAAGAGCAGCAGCAGATCGAATCTATTACTAACACACGTTGCGCCCTCTTTTTGCATAGCATGAATCATTATACAAGGGATACAATGGTCAAAGAGGGAATTCCGTTCGTTTGGGAAGACCACCAGGTTTTTCTTCCTTTTCTCGGTATTATCCTGGATGCCGGAAGGAAAACGATCATCGTTGCCAAAGAGAAAATATCCTTTTTAACTCAAAAGCTGCTCTTGACAGCCCTCTATCATAATTGGAATGGCATGACCGTTTCTAATGCCGCTCTGAAACTTGAAGTCACAAAAACGTCCGTAAGTAGATGTTTCGATGAAATCGAAGCTCTTAGTCTGCCGTTCCTATCCTTGAGAAGCAGAGCGAGAAAACTGAGCATAGGGACAGATCGACGCGGATATTGGAATACGATCACGCCGTATTTGCGAAGTCCTGTCATCACTAGTTATCAACTGAGGCAGCCAATAGAGGGCGAGCAAATGTTAGCAGGGCTTACAGCTCTCTCATATTACTCAATGCTTGATGACAATCAACCTAAAACAGTCGCAGTTACAAAGAAGAACATTGCATCTTTGTCGCTTTCATATGATATGCTCACCCCAGCCGGCGAGTCTCCTGTATGTGTTGTACACGAAGTAGGGTACAGGATTGAGTTTGGAACTGGGGTTGCGGAAGACCCCCTATCTGTAGTGCTCAGCTTGAATGATGAGGAAAAGGAAGATCCCCGTATTAGCTTAGCAGTAGATGAAATGCTGGAGGCACATGTATGGTAAAGGGAATAGAAATATTCAAAGACTATTTCAAAGACTACTCCGATCAGTATGTCCTGATTGGCGGCGCTGCCTGTGATATCTCATTCGAAGGTAGCAGCATGAATTTCAGGGCTACAAGAGACCTTGATGTTGTGTTGATTGTAGAGGCTCTCACTCGTGAATTCGGGGATAGATTTTGGAAATTTATTCGGGATGGCGGTTACCAAAATCGTGAAAAATCATCTGGGGCCCCTCAATTCTACAGATTTGAAAAGCCCACAGATAAAAACTACCCGTCTATGATTGAACTGTTTGCCAGAACAGATTGGGTGCTGGAGAGTGGTGCAGCATTGACCCCAGTGTTCATTGACGACAGTGTTTCCAGCCTGTCTGCCATTTTGCTTAATGGTGCCTATTATCAAGCACTTCTCGATGGAAGAGAATTAATTAATGGAATCTCAGTGCTGAGTCCAACCTGGCTGGTGCCGTTTAAAGCAAAAGCATGGCTTGATCTGAACGAGAAGGTTCAAAATGGTATTCATGTTGATTCTCGGGATATCAAAAAGCACAGGAACGATATCGTACGGATTGCTGCAGAACTCTTCATTGAGCGCTGTGAACTTCCAGAGGAAGTTCGGGATGATATGCGGATATTCATTCAATCTTTATCGCTGACGGATGAGGACATAAAAAACCTTGGAATTCGGGGAGTAAAAGCCGAAGATATTCGTCAGTTGCTTGTTGAACGGTATCTTTGAGTAGAATCGCATACACAACTTTACTTCGATTAGTCTGATGCATCTTTTAGATGTATCAGATTTTTTCTATTAGCATTAGTAAGTCATCACTTAAATTTTGAAGGAGATATTGCACAATGGAAGATTTCAACATTTTTTTCAGTGATCTGAAAGAGGATACTCAGCGACGGCTGCTGGAAGCTATCGGTATCGCAGATCCAAGAGAGATGAACTGGGATTTTGATCTTGTACCTCTGGCCTCATATCCGCTTCCAAGCAAGGAAGCAGAACTGTGAGGGGGAGAGTATGGACAACAAGCAGACGATTGTCCTCAACTTCGGCTACAGGGATGTCGAAGACGGAATCACCCATGTTTTTATCACGGGAGATGCATCTGAAAGTGCCGATGCCGGCAACATGGCATATGAATTGTCCAGCCTTCTTGGAACAACTCCGGAAGATGACGCATTCAGTTGGGATACCGTCCAGATCAATATTCCCGAGGAAACCGTGAAGGCATTGCGCCTGGAAGGGATGCGGATCGCGGCAGATGCAGTCCACCAGCCCAGAAAAGCCTATACGTTGGAACAGTTCAGGGCTATCACGAATGGAAGGCGGATTACCGCTTCTGGTTGGCTGACAGCAGATAAAATTGCCAGCTGCTTGAATTACAGCAGCATTCTGACCAGACTTATCAAGACAGCAGGCCGCCTTGTAGACTGCTATGCGTCGGATCTGTTTATTCTCTGGAAGATGGTAATGGCTGAACTGGATTCCGTTTGCGGCAATGCGATGAGTCCTGAAACGGAGATGGCAGCTTTCAGCAAGTCATATCTCTTCGGATTCAGAGAAATGGGCGTTGATGACACGAAGACGATTCTCACCTGGTACAATGATAACCAGGGAAATCAGGGGCAATTTCGCGAAATCTGGCGTTTGGATATTGAAATTAATGAACTCGGCGATATCCGTGCTGAGCTGTACGAAGTAAACAAAACCATCTGACAATTCATGGAAAGCATCTTTGATCAAGGCATCTCTCATAGTGAGGTGCCTTTTTCCTTTGACGCACTACAGACATGCTCTCAGATTAATTCAGGGAACACACGGATAGTTGCTTGACAGCACTGAAAAAACTTGAATGGATCCTGCTCGATCTATGTGCAATTGAGTTGACTGAGCAGATGCTGAACTGCGAAAAGCAACTTAATAGTTTGTGGTATTAATAACTTAAACTTGCAATTTTCAAAAGTTTGCGTTATTATCTTGCAAAAGGAGGAAATCATCATGCTTAAGTCCATTACCGAATTGAAGGCACGGGACGTGTATTTGCAACAATTGATTGCATTCAAAGACACTGAGCCTGTGAAGGTAGTCACCGGAATAAGACGCTGTGGGAAATCAAGCCTGCTGAAGCTTATGATAAAGTACCTTCTGGAAAACGGGATAGAACAGCAGCAAATCGTCTCTATGAATTTTGAGTCCATGGAATATCGAGACCTGGATGTTCGCGGGTTTTATCAGTACGTGAGAGACAGGGTTGTTTTCGGAAAAAGAATGTACCTGTTCTTTGATGAACTTCAAAGACTCGAGCAATGGGAAGATACTGTGAATTCCTTCCGTGTAGATTTTGACTGTGATATCTATATTACCGGATCAAATGCCTATCTGCTTTCCTCTGAATATTCAACGTACCTGTCAGGGCGATACGTTGAGATAAAAATGCTTCCTCTGTCCTTCAAGGAGTTCGTAAACTTCCATGGATATGATATTCGCGAAGGGAAATCGATAATGGGAGAGGACAGAAAACTGGCTTATGATGCCGAAGGTAACCATGTTGAATGGAATGATCTGTTTGAAGCCTTTATGCATTATGGCGGCATGCCTGGCATCGTGGATGTTGGGTTGACACAGGATAAAGCATTGGCATTGCTGGATGGAGTATATTCCACTGTTGTCGTAAGGGATATCCTGGAGCGGGAAAAACGGCGTAATCAACGGCAGATTACTGACCCTGTCCTTTTGAGAAAAATCATACTGTTCCTGGCAGATAACATTGGCAACAGCACATCTTTGACATCCATATGCAATACACTGGTTTCTGAGAATATGTTGACGGACCGCAGCAGGCACGGAAAGCCTGCTGTACAGACGATATCTGCGTACGTCAGCGCTCTGTTGGGATCGTATATGTTTTATGAAATAAAGAGGTTTGATATCAAAGGTAAAGAAGAGCTTAAAACACTAGGCAAGTATTACATCGTGGATATTGGACTTCGAAACTATCTGCTCGGTTATAGAGATGTTGATACGGGGCACATGATTGAAAACGTTGTCTATTTTGAATTACTGCGGCGCGGCTATGATGTTGCCGTAGGAAAAATTGGAACAAAGGAGATCGATTTTATCGCGACAAAAGACGACGAGAAGATATATTATCAGGTTACTGAAGAAATGACTGATGAATCAACGCGTCAAAGGGAACTGGCCCCATTACAGTCAGTCCCAGATAACTACAGGAAAGTAATCGTTACGATGAATGCGAACTCGACTGCTCCAATAGAGGGTATCGAAATTGTCAGACTCATTGATTTTCTTCTTGCATAGCATGGCTTGAGATGGGTATCGACGATGCTAATTCCGGTCATGGATTCAGAAAATTGACATTATTCCTGGCAAAACATATAATGAAACAAGAGCTTTGGAATTGGGTTTAAGGTGGAAGATCGCCACCGGGAACCCCCTTATCTGAAAGTTATTACTTCTTGTAACAAGACTCATGAATGTTCGGAACGAACAGGCGTGGGTCTTTTTTTATACAAAAAATGACAATGACAGAGAAAAGGAGCAAAGACAATGGAGGAAATGAATGTGTTGGAACGGCGGCAGAAAGATTCGTGGGAGGAATATTTCCCGCGGGATGCCGAAAGCGCCCTGATTCAGAATGTTATGGAGATGGAAGAGAACTCCGAGTGGATTTCGGGCATCACAGCCCGGGACATCCGGCTGGAGGCTCTCGACGACCGGCCGCTGTTTCTGGAGACTCAGATTCAGCAGTATCATCTGGAGAATACCGACCTGATTGAAGAAACCGCTCTGTCCGGAACAAGGCTCCTGATTTACACAGGGGCAAGAGCATATCCTGGCGGCCGGGTACATGAACTTGTCAGGGATACTGCTGTCAGCGGCCTGCACCGTGTGGCACGCCTGAACGGGAATTCTCTCAGCCAGATGACGAGGGAGAAGTACTGCGAAACAATGAACAACGGCTTCGAGACTGCGAAAGGAACAGCGCTCGGACTCATCCGGTACGGCAAACTCAGCGGGCTTCACAGTGGTGCGGACGGTGGATATATGGCAATGCCCATCTCTAGATTGCTGGATATCACGGCAGATACCGTAACCAGGAGGTTTGGAACCGCAATCATGGCCGGGGGATATAATTCTCACGGCTTCACGAGGGCCTTATGGGAACTGCCGGATGCCCAGAGCCGGCTGGTTGATCTTTATCAGAAAGCACTGAAAGAATCGGGAAATGCAACCAAGTATGCCGTAAACTTCATGCCCGGCGTGGATTTCTACAGCTCAGATACCGCCGCAAGCGCGGCCTCGCTGGATCCGGTGTTCTTCAAGCCGAACGGGACGCCGCTGAGGTTTATCGATGGAATAAAGGTCAAGCACCTTCGGCGCGGAGACGCCAAAGACAAAGACGGCTTGGAGCTGTTCGCAGAAGGAGCGGACAATATCTTTGCCAAGTTTGAGGATGTCACCAAGGTGATCGCAAGGCTGTCATGCATTAAAATCCGCAATCCGGAGAACTGCTGCATCAGGCTTTGCAACCGGTACCGCATCTCCCCGAAGTACGGCCAGGCCGCATTGGAAGAGGTGGAACGGATTGCCATGGGAGAGATGTATATCACAGCCCACGATCTGTATCTCGGAATGACGGAAGTACTTTCGGAAGCGGAGCGCTGCGATGCCAGCCAGAAAGTCATGACGAAGCTGGAGGAGGCGCTCGCGAAGATCGTTCGTACGGACTTTTCGGAGGACGATGTGTCCGGGACGGTCGTCTGGGGACAGATGCAAAGCGCCGCATAAGCAGGTTGGAAAGAAAGGATAGGAAACAATGCTTAATTCAATTGCCCTGATGGGCCGCCTCACGAGAGAGCCCGAATTCAGAATGACACCTTCCCAGGTACCGGTTACCACTTTTACGATTGCCTGTGACCGGGACTTCACCGGAAAGGAATTTGAAAGAAAAACAGATTTCATCGACTGCGTCGCATGGCGTGGGAACGCCGAATTTGTTCAGAGGTATTTCCATAAAGGCAGCCTGGCCGTCATTGAAGGGCGGCTCCAGATGCGAACCTGGACGGACAAGGACGGAGGAAAGCATGAGCAGGCGGAAATCCATGCAGAGAATGTCTATTTCGGAGAGAACCATAAAAAGGAGGGCTGACAAGTGTATTTTGAGTGCAACATCGATTCAAGGATTCCACAGTACTACCACCCGGAGATCTACCCGAAGCTGGTCAGCACCGTGGCTCTGATCCATAAGAGAACGGATAAGCTGAATAAAGCCCTGGATCTTTGCTCCCTGCCGGGATGCAAAACGAAAGGCGCCACGTTTGCCGCCATTGCCAAGACCGTTTTTGATTTCTCCAACGAGAGATTTGACGCCATGACGCCCGGAGAGCTTGCCGCAGTCGCGGATATGCTTTACGACGGAAACGATGCGGAAGACAGGCTTGATTGGCCCAACGCGGTTGTTCTCTTTGACACGAGATTTGTGACGACTGAAGACTGGGAATCCCTGCGCCATATCGGAATTGGAGGCTCGGACTCTTCCGTCCTGATGGGATGCAATCCTTATCAGAGCGAAGAAGGCCTTTGGTATGAAAAGCTGGGCTACCCTGAATATATCAGCGAAGAAGGGAAACAGGCGATCTTTGACCGGGGCCATTTCCTGGAAGACACGGTAATCGACACCTTCTGCAGGCTGGTCGGGGCGAAAAGAGTGCCTGAAACCAGAATGTTCCGGCATAAGGATTATCCGAACACAACCGCGAATATTGACGGAATTCTGTCCATGCCGTCCGGTAATCTTGCAATCTTCGAGGCGAAGACTGCGGCAAGAGGAAAGGAAGGCGAATGGATGGGCAACAAGATTCCGCCCAACTATGTCTGCCAGTGCCATCAGTATATGTCGGTGCTGGATGATCCGCGGATTGAAGGAACCTATATCGGGATGATTCCGGTAGCGGACCTGGCTCTGGACGGAACGTACATTGCTTCCGCGTATACGGACGAGTTTTATCACCATTTTATTGAGCGGGATCAGCCGTTTGAGGATGAGATTCTGGAAAATGAGAAATGGTTCTGGGATTCCCATATCGTCAACGGAGTCAAGCCGAACCCGTCCAAAGACCCGAAAATCGATAAGGCGGTTATGCTTCGGTATGAACCGTCCCCGCTGAGCGACCCTTCCATTCCCGCTCAGGAGCTTTCCTATGAGCAGTGGGAGCCGAAGCTGGATATGCTTCTGGCTGCCGAAAAGGACTTTAACGCAAAGAAAGCGGAGCTGGACAATCTGGAAAAGCGCCGGGATGTGGCAAGGCTGGAGATCCTTGAGGCCCTCCAGGGCTCACAATGCGGTGTTTTCCGGAATGCGGCCGGAGATGCGAAGATAACCGTGAAGAACACGGCCATCAGCAAGACAACGATTGATGCCCAAAAGCTCAAGCAGCTGTATCCGGTTGCCTGGGCCGCGACCAAGAAGGATAGCGCGTATACGCGTTTTTCCGTCAAAAACTGAATCTGGCGGAGGGAGGTGCTGTTTTATGGCAAGGCACGAAGCTCCCTTTGGAAATCACCCCGGAATCGGGGTGATTTTCTGATGGGAGAAATGACCGAAAATCGGCATGAAGAGATCCTCGCAACGTTCACCTATAAGACATTTGAGTCTGAAAACAGAAGCTTCTGCGTCTTCCGGTTTAAAAACTATGAAACGCAGAAGGAATTTACCGCCGTCGGGGGCATGCTCCCGGACAGGAAAAACCTGCCGGTCAAGCTGACCGGCGACTGGGAGCTGAACAGGAAGACAGGCCGCAAACAGTTCAAGGTAGCCTATTTCGAGCAGGCAAAGCCGACCGGGAAGACAGAAATCATCGCATACTTCACCGCCCTGCATTGCGGGATCGGAAAGCTGAAAGCGCAGGCTGTCTGGAACCACTTCGGAAGCAGCACCTGGGAGATCGTGGAAAGCAATCCCGAACGGCTGCTCGAAGTCCCCATGATCAGCGAGAAAATCCTTGCAAGATTCCTTAAGGCCATGAAGGAAAACGGAATTCTCCGGGAACTGTTAAAGCTGACGGCAAAGGCCGGCATCAGCCTGAGCGGCGAGACGCTTCACGCGATCATAGACCGCTATGGCTCAGATGCCTTTGAAACAATAACGCAGAACCCGTATGAGCCGTGCGGGCTCATTTCCGGCTACAGTTTTGACCGTGCGGACGCTCTTGCAATTTCTCTCGGATATCCAATGGACAGTGATAACCGGCTGGCAGCAGCAATCTGCAAAGTGCTGGACGATGCAGCGGTATCAGGTCATGCCTGCCTCCCGAAGGACGAGCTGCTTTCAACCCTCATGCGGTTCACCGGTTGCAGTCGCGAGAGGTGTGCCGAAACAATCCGCAAGGCATTCAGGGAGCGGAAACTCCGCGGGGCCAACAATTATTTTTATATGCCGAAACGGTTCGAGCAGGAGGAATCGATCTGCAGAGAGGTTATCCGGCTGATGACAACCGGCGGGAAACCAATCACGCAGATAGAAGCCCTGATCGCCGACTATGAAAAGGCAAACTTTGAATTAGCGGAAAACCAGAAGGAGGCGATCCGGAATGTGTTCAGATACCCGGTTACCATTATAACCGGCGGACCGGGCGTCGGTAAAACGACAGTGACAAAGGGAATACTTGCCGTTCATCAGCAGGTATTCGGCGCATCCTCCCGGCCCGTGCTTCTTGCGCCAACCGGGAAAGCCGCTAGGCGCATGTCGGAAGCGACAGGATTTCAAGCCCAGACTATCCACAGCGCAGTCGGCTGGAAAGGGGAGGACTTCGATTACGAAACCAGGAATCCGGACATGCTGGACGGAAATCTGGTTATCATAGATGAGGCGTCCATGATGGATCAGGCAATATCAAGCGCCCTCTTTGAAAGAATCAAATCCGGCTCCCGCATCGTGCTTGTGGGAGATATCGATCAGTTGCCGAGCGTCGGTTGCGGAAATGTTTTGGCTGATCTGATCCGGTCTGAAGTGATCCCGACGACCAGGCTTAACGTGATATTCCGGCAAGCAGGCGAGAACCCCATCATCTCCAACGCCCATAAGATCAATCAGGGAGAATGCGATCTTCAGTTTGGAAGGACCTTCAAATTCATCCAGTGCAGCAGCGAAGAGGAAGTCTTTGAAGCTGCCTGCAGCATGTACACCAGATGCGTCAAGGCCTATGGAGCGGATAAAGTTGTGCTTCTGAATCCCCAGCGGAACAATACATTTGTCAGTGTCGACCGTTTTAACGCCGAACTTCAGAGCAGGCTCAACCCTGCGTCTCCCGGAAAGATGGAAATCCGGATAGCAAAGACCGTCTTTCGCGAAGGAGACAAGGTAATGGAGCTGAAAAACAGTGCGACTTGTTCCTCTACAGGTCTGTAAAGACGAAAAAGAGGCAGAAAACGTATGGTTTCTGAACTGATAATCCAAAAGGTGGAATGAAAGGGGTAACGCCCTGAAACGCCTTCCCTGATACTCCGGCAGGCAATATGAGAGGAAACTCTAATCGTCTGAAGCCCGGTGAAGTCGGCAAAGAGTGATCGTAAGACTTGCTGGATAATAACCAGCCACACGAAAGCTGTCCAGAGGTGGATGGTGTCACCTATATGCCGGGGGTCTATAAAATACCTATGGTTAGAATGATCGAAAGATCTGACAAATCTGCGAATGTACGGGTCTAAATCAGTATGAAGTAGAAATGCTTCAAGGCGGGCAACTGCAGTCAGTGCGGTAAAGTAAAAATTGTTTTTATGAAATACCGTGGTTGCCGAAGAAGGAATTCGGCGGGGCAATTCAAGCTGGCAGGCTTAGAGCAGAAACCTAAGGGTATATGGACAGATAGGATTATCGGAACAAGGAAAGGTATCGGATTTCCCATCGGGAAATAAACTGACGAAGAATAATAAGCAGTTGAACCGGTGCTGAAGAGCAGAGGTCGAAGTGTTGATAGCTCTTGCAATGAGAGAAGGAGCGATGGCCTCAAGTCGTTGATAAGATATCAAAATCAATCAGTCGAATAAGGAATTCGAGCATGAGCAAAAAGGGTTGCTCCACAGAAAGGAGTGATGCCTTATGCCTAAAGAAAAGACAGTAAAATCAAAACCGCTGCTCTGTGTGGACGACCTGCGCCACAATGAGTATTATGGAATGCAAGAAACCTTGGATGATTTGTATGTAAGATCAAAGAATGGTGAAGTCTTCACTGACCTAATGAGCATAGTTCTCAAGAGGGAAAACATTCTACTGGCATACAGAAACATTAAGGCAAACAAAGGAAGTAATACGGCTGGCACGGACGGTCTCACGATCAAAGATGTTGGAAGGCTGACGCCGGAAGAGGTCGTAGAGAAAGTGAGATACATCCTAACAGGCAGCGAACATGGCTACCGGCCAAAACCTGTAAGACGGGTAGAAATACCAAAGCCCAACGGAGACATGAGACCCCTTGGAATCCCGTGTATTTGGGACAGACTTGTGCAGCAATGCATCAAGCAGGTCATGGAACCGATATGTGAGGCCAAATTTAGCGATCACAGCTATGGATTCAGACCGAATCGGTCCGTGGAAAACGCTATCGCAGAAGTCTATAAACGAATGCAGCAGGGTGGACTCCACTTTGTAGTAGAATTCGATATAAAAAGCTTCTTTGATAATGTAGACCACCATAAGCTGTTGCATCAAATCTGGTCTCTCGGCATACAAGACGACACGCTCAAAAGCAAAATAAAACGTATTCTGAAAGCTCCGATCAAGCTGCCATCCGGGCAACTAATTTTACCGGACAAAGGGACACCGCAAGGTGGGATCATCTCACCATTGCTTGCAAACATTGTCCTGAATGAGATGGATCACTGGATAGAGAGCAATTGGGAGAAAAACCCTATTGTTCGCAAATATGCAGTAGAAGTCAATAGCAATGGTAGCGAAAACTATGGAGCTGGATATCGAGGAATGCGCAAAACGAAGCTGAAAGAGATGTATGTCGTTCGATATGCTGATGACTTTAGAGTCTTTTGCAAAACCAAAGCAGTCGCCGAGCGAACAAAAGTTGCGATCACAAAATGGTTGCAAGAACGGCTAAAGCTGGAAGTCTCACCAGAGAAGACAAGAGTTGTCAATGCCAAGAAAAAATACACAGAATTTCTGGGCTTTAAAATCAAACTGCTCAAAAAAGGCAATAAGCAGGTAGTCCGATCCCATATTTCTGACAAGCAACTGAAGCGTAAAAAGCAGGCATTAATAGAGCAGGCAAAGAGGATTGCAAAGCCAAGGCCAGAAAAGGGTGAGTATGGAGAAGTCCAACTCTACAACTCAATGGTAATGGGAATGCAAAACTACTACCAAATCGCAACGCATGTAAGTGCGAACTGCGCTAAAATCAACCGTTCAGTAATGGTAGTACTCACAAACCGGCTCAGCAAGCAAAACAAAACCAGATTAGTACGCACAGGCCGCAAACTCACAGAGGTGGAAAGGAAAAGATATGGAACCACTCGTTTGTTACGCTATGTAAAAGGTACGAATGAACCAATCTATCCAATCGGCTATGTCCAGCACAAAAACCCCATGAATAAAAAACGGTCGATCTGCAGCTATACGGCAGAAGGTAGAACGATGATTCATGATAATCTCAGGATCAACACTAAACTTATGCTGGAGCTGATGAAACAACCGTTGTACGACAGGAGCAGCGAGTACGCGGATAACCGCATCTCTCTGTATTCGGCCCAATGGGGCAAATGTGCTGTTACTGGTAAAGAGTTCACCACCACTGAAGAAATCCATTGTCATCACATCGTACCGCGTGAAAACGGTGGTACAGATAAATATGGCAATCTGATTCTGGTACTTGAGTCTATACATAAGCTCATTCATGCCAAAACGGAAGGAGCGGTGAAAAAGTACATGCTGATCTGCAATCTGGACAAAGAGCGGCTTAAGAAGCTGAACGAACTCCGCGTGCACGCTGGAAACGCTGAAATTGCTTAATACACAACAACCAAACTTTTCAATTAGGTAGACTGATTTAGATAAGAGAGAAAATAACAACGATGGAACGCCGTGTGCGATGAAAGTTGCATGCACGGTGTGAAGCGGGGGAAAAGTCGGAGATAACATCAAACACTTACCTATCGCTATCCGATATCGGCCCCAAAAATGGAGATGTCGGTTATATCCGCGA
>Ga0256405_10010186_pt1 | contig 12523 bp, 10 predicted proteins | sample RumenRJG_02DNA_FD_189096 | JGI IMG/M metagenome (GOLD analysis project Ga0256405, IMG submission 189096) | Bovine rumen microbial communities from Lethbridge, Alberta, Canada - RJG_02 | ecosystem: Host-associated > Mammals > Digestive system > Stomach > Rumen | place: Canada: Alberta...
GATCTTGATGATCCCGTCGCCCGAACACGCCTCGCAGCGGCCGCCCTTCACGTTGAAACTGAAGCGCCCCTTCGCGAATCCGCGCATCTTCGCGTCCGGCAGCGACGCGAACAGATCCCGGATCAAAGTGAACATGCCGGTGTACGTCGCGGGGTTCGACCGCGGCGTCCTGCCGATCGGCGACTGATCGATGTCGATCACCTTGTCGATGTTTTTCAGGCCGTTGATCCGCGTATACTTTCCCGGCTCCTCGCCCAGTCCCGTCAGTTCGCGCGCAACGCCCTTCGACAGGATCTGGTCCACCAGGCTGCTTTTTCCCGAGCCCGACACGCCGGTCACGCAGATGAACTTCCCGAGCGGGAACTTCACGTCGATCTTCTTCAGATTGTTCTCCGCGGCGCCTTTGATCGTGAGGTACTTGCCCGTGCCCTTCCGGCGCGCCAGCGGGACTTCGATCTTCTTCCGCCCCGACAGGTACTGCCCCGTCACGGATCTCTCGCATTTCTTCAGGTCGTCCACCGTTCCCTGGCAGACGAGTTCGCCGCCGTAGATCCCGGCGCCCGGCCCGATGTCCACGATGTGGTCCGCCGCGTACATCGTCTCCTCGTCGTGCTCGACGACGATCAAAGTGTTCCCGATGTCCGTCAGATGCCGGAGCGTCGCGAGCAGCTTGCTGTTGTCTTTTTGATGGAGGCCGATGCTCGGCTCGTCGAGGATGTACAGCACCCCCGTCAGCCCCGAGCCGATCTGCGTCGCCAGCCGGATCCGCTGCGATTCCCCGCCCGACAGCGTCGCCGCCGCCCGCGAGAGCGTGAGGTAATCCAGCCCGACGTCGATCAAAAACTTCAGACGCTCGCGGATCTCTTTGATGATCTGGTGCGCGATCATCTCATCCATTTCCGAGAGTTTCAGGTCCTCCATGAACTTGTACGAATCCCGGACCGGCATGTCGCTCACGTCGGCGATGCTTTTACCGCCGACCGTGACCGCGAGGACTTCCGGCTTGAACCGTTTCCCGCCGCAGTCCGGGCAGATGTTTTTCACCATGAAACGCGACAGCCATTCCTGCATCATGTCGGAATTCGTATCGCGGTATCTTCTTTCCAGGTTCGCGGCCAGGCCCTCGAACGGATGCGCCTTCCGGACCGCGCGGCCGCGCGTGTAATGCGTGAACGCGACGTCCCTTCCGCCGGTCCCGTAAAGCAGTTCCTTCCGGAACGACGCCGGCAGCTTCTTGTAGGGGGTCGTCACCGAAACGCCGTGCTCTGCCGCGAGCCCCTGCACGATGTCTTTGTAATAGCCGGTGAACTCCATCGACATGTAGAACCGGTTGAGCGCGCCGCCGCTGATCGATTTGTCCGGATCGATCAGGCGCGCCTCGTCGATCTTCTCCGTGAAGCCGAGGCCGTTGCACGTCGGGCACGCGCCGAACGGGCTGTTGAACGAGAACATCCTGGGCTCGAGCTCTTCGATGCTCGCGCCGTGCTCGGGGCACGCGAGTTTGGTGGAGAACGTCTGCTCTTTCTCAAAATCGTGATCCCGGAACTGCACGCAGACGAGGCCCTCGCCCTCTTTGATCGCGAGTTCGCACGCTTCGGAGATCCGGCCCTCCTGGCCGGGGCGCACCACGATGCGGTCCACCACGATCTCGATGGTGTGCGGCGCTTTCTTGTCGAGTTTGATCTCGTCTTCATCGAGCGAAAGGATCTCGCCGTCCACCCGGACGCGTGTGAATCCTTCCTTCTGGATCCGCTCGAAGATCTTCACGTGCTCGCCCTTCCGCCGCCGGACGACCGGCGCCATCACGATGAGTTTCGTCCCCTCCGGGTACTTCATGATGATGTCCACCATCTGGTCGACGCTCTGGCTCGAGATCGGCCGCCCGCAGATCGGGCAGTGCGGCTTTCCGATCCTCGCGTAAAGCAGCCTGAGGTAGTCGTGGATCTCGGTCACGGTGCCGACCGTGGAACGCGGGTTCTTGCTCGTCGTCTTCTGGTCGATCGAGATCGCGGGTGAAAGCCCCGTGATCTGTTCGACGTCCGGCTTGTCCATCTGGCCGAGGAACTGCCTGGCGTAGGACGACAGGCTCTCGACGTAGCGCCGCTGGCCTTCGGCGTATATGGTATCGAAGGCAAGCGAAGATTTGCCAGACCCGGAGATGCCGGTCAGCACGACGAGACTGTCGCGCGGGATCTCCACGTCCATGTGCTTCAGGTTGTTTTCGTTCGCGCCTTTTATTTTGATTACGTTGGCCATGCTTTCTCCTGATTCCGTCTATTCTTTGGCTCTGTATTCGAACAGGATGTCGCGGAGCTCGGCCGCGCGCTCGAACTGCAGGTCTTTCGCCGCCTGCTTCATTTCCTTTTCGAGCTTCGCGATCAGTTTCTTCCGCTCCTTGTGCGTGAGTTCCTCCGGCTTCGCCAGTTTTCCGCGCTTCGCCGTGACGTCCTCTTCATCTTCTGTCGTCACTTCGATGATATCCCGTACGGACTTCTCCACGCTCTTCGGCGTGATGCCGTGGTCTTCGTTGTATTTCTGCTGGATCGCGCGCCGCCTTGCGGTCTCGTCGATCGCGGCCTTCATCGCGGGCGACACATAGTCCGCGTACATGATGACGTGGCCGTCCACGTTCCGCGCCGCGCGCCCGACCGTCTGGATCAGCGACGTCTCGGTCCGGAGGAAGCCCTCCTTGTCCGCGTCGAGGATCGCGATCAGCGCGACCTCCGGGATATCCAGACCTTCCCGCAGCAGGTTGATCCCGACCAGCACGTCGAACTTCCCGAGCCGGAGGTCCCGGATGATCTCCAGCCGCTCCAGCGTGTCGATGTCCGAATGCAGATACCGCGCCTTCACGCCGGCTTTGTCCAGGTACTCCGTCAGGCTCTCCGCCATCTTCTTCGTCAGCGTCGTCACGAACACGCGCTCGTTCTTTTCGATCGTCTTCTTGATCTCGCCGATCAGATCGTCGATCTGGCCCTCGGTCTTCCGGACGTCGATCTCCGGGTCCAGGAGCCCCGTCGGCCGGATCACCTGTTCCGCCGTGATCCCGCCCGCCTGCTCGCGTTCATATTCCGCCGGCGTCGCGCTCACGTACATGATCTGGTTCACTTCGTTCTCGAACTCCTCGAACTTGAGCGGCCGGTTGTCGAGCGCGGACGGAAGCCGGAACCCGTAGTCCACGAGCGACTCCTTGCGGGACAGGTTCCCGTGGTACATCGCGTGGAGCTGCGGCAGCATCACGTGCGACTCATCGATCATGATGATGAAATCCTTCGGGAAATAGTCGATCAGACAGTACGGTTTCTGCCCCGGCTGAAGCTCCGACAAATGCCGCGTGTAGTTCTCGATCCCCTTGCAGGTCCCGATCTCCCGCAGCATCTCCATGTCGTACCGCGTCCTCTGTTCGATCCGCTGCGCCTCCAGCAGCTTCCCGCGGTCCTTGAACCATTGGATCCGGTCCTCGAGCTCGTCCTCGATCGTGCCGAGCGCCCGCTCCATCCGGTCCGGCGGCGTCACGTAATACGACGCCGGGAACACCGCGATGTGGCTCATCTTGCCGAGGATCTCCCCCGTCACCGGATTGAAGGATTTGATCGTATCCACCTCGTCGCCGAACAGTTCGACCCGGTACGCGTTGTCCTCGCCCGCCGGATAGATGTCGATCGTGTCGCCCCGCACGCGGAACGTGCCGCGCGAGAAATCCATGTCGTTTCTGGTGTACTGGATGTCGACGAGTTTCCGCAGGATCTCCTTCCTGGGCTTCTCCATCCCGGGCCGGAGCGACAGCATCTGGTGCTCATAGTCGAACGGGCTGCCGAGGCCGTAGATGCACGACACCGACGCCACGATGATGACGTCCTTCCGTTCGAACAAAGCCGCCGTCGCCGAGTGCCGGAGCCGGTCGATCTCGTCGTTGATGTCGGAGTCTTTTTCGATATAAGTGTCCGTCGAAGGCACGTACGCCTCCGGCTGGTAGTAGTCATAATAGGAAACAAAATACTCGACCGCGTTCTCGGGGAAGAACTCTTTCATCTCCCCGTGGAGCTGCGCCGCGAGCGTTTTGTTGTGCGAAATGATGAGGGTCGGGCGCTGGAGCTTTTGGATCACGTTCGCCATCGTGAACGTCTTGCCGGAGCCCGTCACGCCAAGCAAAGTCTGGGCGCGGTTCCCCGCCCTGAAACTCTCCACGAGTTTTTCGATCGCCTGGGGCTGGTCGCCCGTCGGCTGAAATTCGGAATGCAGTTTGAATCCCGGCACTACTTCATCTCCTGTCGTATGAATGACGAGCGGGCCGGGATCGCCGCATGAACCGATGATCCGATGGCCCGCGCCTATCTGGAATTATACCATGCTAAAACGGAAAAGTAAACGTATGTTCTTTTGACCCTGCGTTACAGAAACAAGTCACTGATATCGAATCCCCCGTGTTCTCCGCCGACGTTTCTTTTTACTCAGTTCTTCCTGACTCAATTTGATTCGAGTAAATGATGGCATCTTTCCGAAGTTGAATTGTCAACGCCGGCGAAAGCGTTCAGTAAAAGGGACGGCTTCCAAATTGACAAAAATGACAAATCGAGAACCGTCCCTCTTGTCCTACTCTTGCGAAGTTTTGTGAAGCCGGGGCGGATTGCGCAAAAATGTCAAATCGAGAACCGTCCCTCTTGCAAAATCCGCTCCGCCGCGCGCACCACGTGGATCGCGAGGATCGAAGTCGTGACGCCGCCCACGCCGCCGGGGACCGGCGTGATCATTTCCGCTTTCTTTTCTACTCCATCAAAATCGACGTCGCCCGTCAGTTTCCCGTCGTCCGTCACGTTGATCCCGATGTCGATCACGTCGACGCCGTCTTTCACCATGTCGGCCCGCACCAGGCCGGCGCAGCCCGCCGCGGAGATCACGACGTCCGCGTTCTTCAGCCTCGCCGGAAGGTCCACCGTCTTGGAGTGGCAGACCGTGACCGTCGCGTCTTTCCGGAGCAGCAGCATCGCGAGCGGCCGCCCGACGACCATGCTCCTCCCTATGATCGCGACGTTCTTCCCGGCAAACGAGATGCCGTTCCGCTCGCCGATCTCGATCGCAGCTTCCGCCGTGCAGGGCGCGAATCCGCTGAAATCACCCGCGAGCACCTTCGCCATGTTGACGGGGCTCAGGCAGTCGACGTCCTTTTCCGGCGCGATCATCCGCTCGATGCGTTCTTCGCTCAGATACTCCGGGAGCGGCCGCAGGATGAGGATGCCGTGGACTTCTTCGTCCGCGTTCAGGTCCTTCAGCTCCGCTTCAAAGTCCGCCTCGCTGACGCCGTCGGGGAGTTCGTGGACGACAAAGCGGATCCCGAAGGATTCCAGCCGCTTCCGCGCGCCCCGCTCGTACGCGAGGTCTTCGCCGCGCTCTCCGACGCGGATCACGTCGAGCCTCGGCGTCACGCCGTTCTCCTCCAGATCGCTGATCTTGCCGGCGAGCTCCTCTTTGATCGAACTCACCATGTCTTTTCCAAGCATCCGTTTCGCTGCCATCGTAGCACCTCTCTCATTGATATCTGTTTCTCGCGCGTCCGGACCGTGCCCGGCCGCCGCGCCTTTGATCCTTCGATTCGTTTCGCACGCGCCGGCAAGCCCCGCCGCGGCGGTTTTGATCCTTCTATTCGTTCGGCGAACGGTAGAACCGCCCCTCGAGCTGCTCGGTCCGGAGCACGTTGATGAACGCGTGCGGATCGATGTCTTTGATCTCCTTCACGACCCGGTCGACCTGATCGCTCTCGACGACCGAATAGATCACATTTTTCTTCTGGTCGCCGTAAAAGCCCGTGCCCTTCCAGTGCGTCGCGTCGTGGCCGGAAATGATGCTGATCTTGTCGTACACCGCCTCGGGGAGGTCGGTCACGATGATCAGCGTGTGCGTGTGGTACCGGTGGAAAAGCGTTTTGATCGCTTCCGTCGTGCAGAACTGGTAGACGATCGAGTAGAGCGCCTTGTCCCAGCCGAAGACTGCGCCCGCGATCCCGAGGATCACGACGTTCGCCATCAGGATGTAGTTCCAGCAGTCGATCCCTTTCTTCTCCGCGAAGAAGATCGAAATGAAATCACTGCCGCCGCCGCACGCGCCCGCGTAGAGGCAGACGGAAATCGCGGCGCCGTTCAGGATGCCGCCGAACAGGCTGATGAGCAGGATGTCGTAGGTCAGGACGTACTTCGGGAGCACGTCGACGATGATCGAGCTCAAAATGATGACGTACATCGAGTAGGCGGTGAATTTCTTGCCGAGGAACCGGATGCCGATCGCGATCGGGATGATATTGAGCGGCAGGTAGATCGCGGAATACGGCAGCGCGACGCCGAGGAACTTGTCCGCGCTTCTCGTGATCAAAAGCGCGAGCCCCGCAAATCCGCCCGGGAACAGGCCGCCCGTCGAAACGAACGTGTTCAGGACGAACGCGATCGCGAACGCGCCGACCGTGCACAGAAAAACAGCCCGGAGCGTTTTCAGCACGGGATGCTTCTCTCTCAGTTCTTCGCTTTTCTCGGTGATCGTTGTCTTGACGTCTTTCATACTTCTGTTTAACACACCGCGACTTACCATTTATCAAAACCGCCGCGGCCTTGTTTTTCTGATTATCCGGATAGCAATTACCCGAGCATACGGTTTCGTAGCCCGGGTCTTATTCTGCTGTATCTACTTTAACATTTTTGGAGGGATATGAACAGGCGGCAGGAGAAATAGTGCCGCCGAAAGAGACTGTTTCGTATTTCACTGCGATCTGTTCGATGTGTCTGCTCGTTTAAACTATGAACATCCCAACGACATTCCGTAAACGCCCAACGAACCCAGCGCTCCTATCAGCACTATGGAGCAGATCACTATGTTCGCCCACAGTTTATCGCCATAGTTTTTCTTTGAGAACCAGATCGATGCACCATTTACTGCCTCAGCCGCAAAGAAAGCCATGGTCATCATAATTACATAATCACTCCGGGTCGGATCACTGCTTTCACCTGCCACATACAATACCTGCAGCAGAAACAGAGGAGTCATAAACGACAATAAACATAAAGCTATCCACCCTACCTTTTTCTTACTCTTATCCATATAGTCAGATCCCTCGATTATTACGTTGATTGATCATAGATACCCACCTGAGAAACTTCTTTACATTTCTTACCTTCGTTTCCAGATGTTCTGCCGACTGCTTATTCACCGTCCGACTCTACTAAAAGACCGGTATGGTGCTCTTTGTGCCTTTGCCAGTATAGTCCTAAGACTACATATAAGGTTCCAATCAAAACCAGTATGCAGGGGATCTTTAAATAATCCCAGACAGAAAAGCCCCATCCTTCTTTGCTCTGTATTTCTCCCTCATCTGTAAAAGCGTCATAGCAATCAGTCCGGACATCTAATTCAAGACAGTCTGCAACTTCTTTACCGTCATCATCTTCATATGAGTTCTTTATCTCTACTGTATTAGCTGACGACCATTTGACCGCAAGATCGTAGTAGGGTGCATGGTATAATCCCCGCTCGCCGTCACCGCTATAACATATCAGTATAACGTCATCCGGCGAAAATGGATCCGTTTCCACACGATATGCTTTTATGACTTTGTTATCATATGGCGATTTGAAAGACTCCTCTATTTCATCTCTTCTTAGGAGTTTAAATCCAACAGCCGGGTCTGAATTAATCACGAAAACAATAAAAACATATGCAGCTAGTAATACAGCAAGCACAACGAAAACAAAAATGTCCAGTTTTCGGTTTACAAAACACTTTCGATTCATGTTCATACTTTACACCCGAAATGTGACTTGCCTGTGAAGGATATATGATTTATTATACATAGCCATACTCTATAGTTATTATAGAGCGTGTCATCCCTGCTGGCTAGCGTCCGGCATGGTCAAACTACTGTGTCTTCAGCAGCGACATAATATCGCTCAGCCCCGTCTCTTTCGCGAGGTCATAAGGCGTCTTGCCTTTCCCGGTCTTCAGCGTCTTCGCGGCTTCCGGGTCCTCACAGCTGTCCAGTATCAAAGCCGTTATCTCATGGCTCGTGCCCTCCGCGGCATAGTGCAGTAGCGTATACCCGTCCTCGTCCGGCGCATCAGGCTTTGCTCCCCTGTCCAGCAGGATCCTGACCGCGCCGTACCTGCCGCTTTCTATCGCGTAAGCGGCGTAGGCCGTGGCATTATCGCCGAGATCCGCCTTCTTCAGGAGCCTGTTTATGGATCCGTCCGAACAATACATGATCGCTTCTTCTATGGCATCCATGTCAGGACGGATCCCGTGATCGACCAGGAACTCAACGCATTTCTCATTGCCGTGGTCAGGGAACTCTATCAAACTACTGCTTGACGGCTGCTTCAGATACGGACAATCTTCAACAAGATCATACGCCAGCTTGAGCCCTTTTTCATCACATGCCCATACCAGCTCTTTATATGCGGCCAGTACTTCTTTCTGCGTGATCCTCTTGTCACGCTCAAGGAGCTTTCTGATCGTACTCTTGTTATGCGCCAGGCAGGCTATTATGAAACCCGAGTAATAATCATAATCCTCGTCGTCATCATAGCCATAGCTCGGGACCTTGTCTTTTCCGGTCGTGTACCCGATCTTCCCTGCAAGCCAGCCCTCAGTCCTGTGATTACATGCGTCGACAGCGCAGCTCAAAGCGCTTTCTCCCCATTTGTTCTTGCCGAACGGCTTTCTCACAAGCTTTGAGAGATACTTCAGCTCATCCAGGCCGTTATACGCCGCCGCCGCGTCGAATACCGAAAGATCAAAGCCTTTGATCTTCGCGCTGAAGTCATAGCCGCGCTTTACCATTTCACCAAGCAGTTTCCTGCTCCCAAACGCCGACGCGAACAATACGGCGTTCTGCTTTTCCTTCGTCTTCAGCGTCTTTATCGATTTGAGAGCAGCGCCACTCTTCCCGAGCACGATGCTCTCCATCGCTTTCGACAGGCCCGTGCTCTCGCCGTTTCTGACCGCTTCTTTTACGAGGATAGGCGCGGAGATAAGCCTGCTGTCCGATCTCAAAGACTCTGCGATGACCTTTTTATCGACCCTGCTGCCGTTCCTGATGAACAGGTCAAGGCACTTGACTGTCTTTTCAGCATCAAAAGTATTCACCGAGGGCCCGCCCGATTCGCTGGATTCGTATTCCGTCTTACTGATGCGTAATTCCGGCTTATCGTCAAGATAGATCGAAAGAGGAGTCCTCTTATTGACGCCTTTCCCCTGAACTCCCAGATCTGCGCCGGCGTCTATCAGAAGCTTCATCAGTTCATAATCTCCGCGCATGGCCGCATACTGAAGGTATGTGAAGCGGTGGCTCTTCGCGCCCGTCGGATCCGCGCCTCCGTCAAGCAGCGCTTTTATCTGGTTGTATAACCCTTCATGATCGCTCTCTTTGATCACGAAACCTATCGCGCAGTGATCTGATGGAGAGTAATATGTGCTGCCGTAACCCATGTCCTCCGGATCGGCGCCTTCTTCAAGCGCTTCCCTCATCCCCGACAGATTGCCCGAATTACAGGACAGGAACAGTTTGGCGTTCTTCTCGCCGACGCGTTCAACGATCTCCCTGCCTGATTCCGCCGGTACGATCCCCTCTATCAAAGCGCACGAACTAAGCAGCATCATAGATGCCAAAGCAGAAGTAACTAGAATGATCATGAATGACTTTTTTGTTCTTTTCACTACTACACCTCCATATTGCTTTTATCCTGTCAAGCCAAGAAAAATGCCAATAAAACTACCAATAAAACCGGTTCACCCGAAAAGAGCACTGAACCATCCGCAACAGTGATAAGTATCATAGAAACTAAATCCACAACCGGTACAATAATTCTTAACGCACCCTTTTTGTTTTTATTACGAGAGAGCAATTTGATCACTGATACAGTCGTAATCAACGCAAGTGCATAGATCACAACCAGCACAATATGTAATGCCCCAACGCCTATGGTTTTTTCTTTATAGATTTCTTTTACGATTAATACAGTAATAACGAGTGTCATCGGCGGAATACCGGCATAATACACGCAGTTATCAGTATTAATGAGTGATTTGTCATCCTTCTTCCGTTTTCTGTATACGATGAACAATATACATAGCGCACACATTAAGCCCAGTATTATAAAGTTATCTCTTTTGGTATACTCATCATTCAGTCCCTCATGGTATTCATCTTTTGCAATATCAATTTTTAATGCTTTCTGTTTGCCTGAGTCGTAATAGCGGATCTTAAGGATGCCATTATTCTTTAAATCAATGTCTTCAACGGAATCCCATAACAAATGAACGATAACTTCATCTTTATGAACGATGTATACTTCATCCCCTTCTTCTACATACACATCGACCTTTTGCTTTTTATCCGGGGACTCGTACACTTCATGAATCGAATCCTCGTCTATCTCTGCAACTGTTTCAGGCTTTTCAAATACAATAAAGCAAGCATATCGGTATAAGGCTAAGAATGATAGTATTATCAAAAGAATCGCTAATTGCTTTTTCATTATGATCAAGCCTCTTCGCCTTGTGCGTCCTTGATCGCTTTGTCCACTAATACTTTCCGTACCAGTCCAAGTTTATTCACCAAAAAAATTATACTCATTGCCATTGGAAATCAAATCGTGCTTAACAGGATCTGTCGTAAAATCTACATCATAGTCATAAATAACCCCGTCACTATCATCATATTTTTGTTCAAACAAATCAGAGTGATATTTAAAATTACACTTTCCTCTTATTCCCCCCTGCTTGATTTTAATCGTACAATCAAGTTTGATAGTATCGTTCTTATTGGCAAATGTTGTTAATTGTAAAGGTGTTTTCTTTCCGTTCGGCTGAATCGCTTTCATTTTTATCGTATAATTCAAAGTTTTGCTGGACAGTTTAAAAGTAAACCTGCCATTCTTTGCTTCTCTAGCTTTGAATTTTTTATCTTTTCCTTTTTCTTTTTCTTTCACGTATGCTTCATAAGTCCATCCCGTCGGGCCTTTCATAGTAAGAGTCAGTACTGGTGCATCACCTATATACTTTTGGATCTGCCGATTAAGGCCAGCGGCATAAATTGCCAATGCAAGGCAAGCTACAAATAGCGCTATAACAAGTACGAATAATAATGTCTTCTTATTCATTTTCACTCCTTTTCTTCTCTTCCAAGGCTGTCGTACTGGATCGACGTTGTCGTATATGCGTTCGTTCCCGGCGCGTAATCCTTGATCTGCGTGACCCGGTCGAAGTTCCCGTACGTGTATTCCCGGACGACGTCATTTCCTGCCGTCTTGATATACAAGAGTCTGCCCATCACATCATACTCATACTTTACTCCCGAAATGTGACTTGCCTGTGAAGGATAGGTGCTTTCCGGATCATTGGAACTGTCGGTCACGTCTTTCCGGATGAGCTGTTTCTTGTCTATGTGCTGATCCCGTTCCTGATCTGAAGCCCGGATGCGTAGCCATACTCTGTATATATGATACCACATACCGGGTCATTGGTTGATACCTTCCGGTTCAGGCTGTCATACGTATATGTTACCGCCTTGTTTCGTTCATCGGTCTCGGAGACTACGCTTCCGTTGCCGTCGTAGGACGTATGTGTTTCTGTGAAGATATTGCCTCTTTTACACCTTCTATATAGTTAACGTAACGACAGGAGAAAAATGGTAAAGTTTGCAAAAGAAAAAAACTTTGATACAATACGATTTGAAACAGTATAAAGAATCATTATTTGCTATCAGGAGACGTTATGCTGGCTTTTCTATTACAGGTCATAGAAGACTTTGCGACTACGATCTACAACAAGTACCGGAAATTCATGCTCAAACTCGCCTATTCGATCCTTCAGGATCGCCAGTTTTCAGAGGACGCAGTCCAGAACTCCATGATTCGTATCGACGAGAACAAAGGCAGGATCAAGGACGTTGATTCGGATAAGACAAAGAACTTTATTTACACAATCACTAAGAACGCTGCCATAGACATTTATCGCAAAAACAAAAGTTTCTATGCCAATAATGACCGTTTTGTCAATCCGAATACGCTAACTGATATAGATGGCGACGCAGACGTCGAAGCTTTCTGCGACAATCTGGCGCTGAGATCCGAGATCCGGAAAGCGCTTCTGGAACTGTCGCCGGAAGACCGGGACCTGATCTGCTATAAATACGGCGCCGGCGAAACAGCCAAAAGCATTTCAAAGATGACCGGGCTCAATACCGATGCCGTATCATACAGATTGAAATGTATAAAGAAAAAACTGAAAGAAGCGTTGAAGTCCGAACATGAAAATCAGTGAACGCAAAATCCTCCAGCTGTACGGAGAACATATCTTCAGGAACAGAGTCGCCTTTGTGAACTCGGAAATGGGCATTGCTCCGGCAGAAGTCACCGCGCGTTATTACCATCCCGTTAAGCACATGATGCTGATCGCGGCGGTGATCATGCTCGTGCTTGCCCTGACTTTCGGCGCCGTATACGGGATCGCTGTCAAACTGTTCGGCCTGACGATCATCCCGAAA
>Ga0256405_10010188_pt1 | contig 12519 bp, 8 predicted proteins | sample RumenRJG_02DNA_FD_189096 | JGI IMG/M metagenome (GOLD analysis project Ga0256405, IMG submission 189096) | Bovine rumen microbial communities from Lethbridge, Alberta, Canada - RJG_02 | ecosystem: Host-associated > Mammals > Digestive system > Stomach > Rumen | place: Canada: Alberta | collected...
AATTCAGTTCGGCATGGAAGCCCGGTGATGAGCCCTACTATCCTGTGAATGATGAAAAGAACGGGGCGCTCTACGCAAAATATAAGGAACTGGCGGAAAAAGAAGAAAAAGTCATTTTCGGCGGACGCCTCGGCGAATATAAATACTATGATATGGATCAGGTAATTGCCTCTGCACTGGATGCTGCAAAAAGAATTATTTAAGTTCAGTTATGCTATCCCCGGGACACTGGAATCCTCCATTAGTTGTTGAAATTCATAACACTGTTATGTATAATAGCTGATTGGTGTTTGGATAAGAGAAATTTCATGATAATGATGCAACACTTTTGAATAAATATGTATTTTTTAATATAAGGAAACGTAAAGATGATTAGATTTAATGTTCCTCCCTATGTTGGTACGGAAGAAAAATACATTGCTGAAGCTATTTCCGATGGAAAACTCTGTGGAGATGGAAAGTTTACGAAATATTGCAACCAGTGGCTTGAGGAGAGAACGAAAACCAAGAAGAGCCTGTTGACAACATCCTGCACACATGCTTTAGAAATGGCGGCTCTCTTATGTGATTTGAAGCCGGGGGATGAAGTCATCCTTCCTTCTTATACATTTGTTTCGACGGCAGATGCCGTTGTTCTGCGCGGCGCTCAGGCTGTATTCGTTGATATTCGTCCTGATACAATGAATATTGATGAAAAATTGATTGAAGATGCAATTACGGAGAAAACTAGAGCAATCGCACCTGTGCACTATGCAGGTGTATCCTGTGATATGGATACAATTATGGAAATTGCCAGGAGGCACCAACTCATGGTAATCGAAGATGCAGCGCAGGCAATAATGAGCAAGTATAAGGGCAAAGCGCCGGGCACATTTGGAGATTTTGGATGCTTGAGTTTTCATGAGACAAAGAACCTGAGCATGGGTGAAGGCGGAGCTCTGCTAATCAACAATTCCAAGGACATTGAACGTGCGGAGATTATCCGGGAAAAGGGGACAAACAGAAGCCGCTTTTTCCGTGGAGAAATTGATAAATACACTTGGGTTTCTGCAGGATCTTCTTATTTGCCAAGTGAACTCAATGCCGCATATCTGTGGGGACAGATGGTTGACGCAGACAAAATATTCAAGGACCGCATGGATACTTGGAATTATTATTATCAGGGCCTCTACCCTCTTCAGGAAAAAGGGCTGGCTGAACTTCCGGTTATTCCTGCTGAATGTGAACATAATGCCCATATGTTTTATCTGAAGGTGAAGGATCTTGATGAGCGGACCCGGATGATTAAGTACCTTAAGGAGAATGGGGTAGGAGCTGTATTTCACTATATCCCGCTTCATACATCACCTGCGGGTATGAAACTGGGCAGATTCCATGGAGAAGACCGTTATACCACGAAGGAAAGTGAAAGGCTCATTCGTCTTCCGCTATATTATGGAATAGGTAAAGATGCGGAAATCGTTGCAGACAGAGTCATGCGGTTTTTCGGACAGTCGCTGTGAGAAAGGCACATTCATGGGCTTTAGGAAAAAAATCAGTTTCGTAATCCCCTGCTACAACAGCTCTCGTACGATTGATGCTGTCCTGGATGAAATCATTTCCGTTGTCAAGGATAAAGAGAATGTTTATGATTATGAGATTGTGGCAGTAAATGATTGCTCACCGGATAATGTGATTGAACGTCTTTATGCCAGAGCAGATCAGAATACCAGAATTAAAGTGATTAACCTGGCAGTGAATGTCGGAAAACACAGTGCTGTTCTTGAAGCATACCGCAGAGTAACTGGAGATTATGTGGTCAATGTAGATGATGATGGACAGATTCCTCTGGATCGCCTGTGGGACCTTATTGAACCACTCGAACAGGGGCACGATATGGCAATGGCCAGATATGCTCGGAAAAAAGAAAACGGTATTAAACGCTTTGGAAGCGGTCTCAATCATAAAATGACACAGATTCTTTTGGAAAAGCCGAAAGATCTGGTTTTCAGTAATTTTATCGCTAGGCAGAATTATATCTGTAAGGCGATGGGGGAGTATACAAATGTATTTCCCTATCTTGAAGGACTGTCCCTGAGAACGACAAGAGATATAGTTATGGTCCCCATGGAAGAGAGAGCGAGGACTGCGGGGGAATCTAATTACACCTTCAAAAAATCGCTTGCCTTGTGGGCAAACGGCCTTACGGCTTTTTCTGTCAAACCCCTTCGAATCGGAATGATTGTGGGAGGTATGCTTGCGGCCGCAGGCAGTTTTGGAATACTGCTTGCGCTTATCCTTGCCATCGTTTTTTCTGTCTCCGTAACAGGGGCGGTTTATGTTATTCTTACACTTCTGATCTGCACCGGGCTTGTTTTGCTCCAACTCGGAATTGCAGGAGAATATATCGGGCGTACCTATATTGCAGTCAACCATTACAAACAGACCGTGGTGAAGGAAACGCGAAACCTTTGAATCCTATTTGTGACTGTAATATTATATTTGAATTGATCGTATAGACAATGATTTATTGTGATGGCAGTATGCCACTCTCTGGCAACTGGCGGAGGAAAGATTTGAAAACAGTACATGTGTTTCTGTCAACATACAATGGTGAAAAGTATCTCCGGGAGGAGTTGGACAGTATTCTTGCACAGGAATCCGTCCAGGTCAGGCTTCATGTCCGGGACGACGGATCCAAAGATGGAACAGCAGATATTCTTAAAGAGTATGCACTGCGATATTCTAACATGGATGTTGTTTTCGGAGACAATGTCGGATATATTCGCTCATTTATGTGGCTTACAGAGCATCAGGAACCGGTGGAAGGAGAGTATTACGCATTTTCGGACCAGGATGATATTTGGCTGCCTAAAAAATTAAACAGTGCTGTTGAAATGATCGAAAATGATGGATTTGATGGTCCTATGGTTTATTATTCAGATTTGAATGTTGTGGATGAAAATGGCAAGTTTATCCGCAAGGCGAATACCTGGGAAGGAACTATCACTAAGTACAAGCTCTCCGTTTTTATTGGAATCCGTGGATGCACGATGGTCTACAATAATTCTATGCAGAAACTCCTTTTCGGGAGGAAGATTCAGAAGATTTCCGGACATGACACCTATATCGCACTGATTGGTTATTGGCTCGGAAAAGTTGTATATGATGAAAATGCATATATTGATTATCGTCAGACTGGAGAAAATCTTTCTATTACCGGTACCTCTTCCAAAGATAAATTCTTGAAAAACCTTGTATATGTAAAAAAACGTATGACAGTGCGGGCTAATATTCATGAAGATAATGCCAAAGAGGTATTAAGACAATATGGTGAGGAATACCCTGATAAGCTTGGTGAATTGAAACTTGTGGCCGATTATAAGAATAGTATCAGAAGCAGAGTGGCTTTGTTGACAAATCCCAGGTTCAAGTCCTTTTCACTGCCGATCAGGGCATTTAATGATTTGTTTATTTTAATAGGAAAACTGTAACTGTTAGTTGCTTTTGATAAAGAGCGATGAACCTGGATGTCATTTGAAAGTGTTAGTATTCACTTCAAATGTCTCCATACTATGAATGAAAAAGAATCAGAATAACCCGTTCAATCATGACTTGAGGCGAAAATGGAAAAAAAATTAATGGTATTAGGTGCGGGATTTCCGCAAAAAAATCTGATCGAAGCAGCAAAGCAACTGGGATATAAGACAGTCGTAGCAAGCATTCCCGGCAACTATCCAGGGTTTGCAGCTGCTGATGAAATATCTTATACAGATATTACTAATCCTGAAGAGATTTTGAAGGCTGCAACTGATTTTAAGATTGATGGAATTGCAACCTGCTGTATTGATCTGGGAATTCGGAGCCTGGGCTATGTATGTGAAAAACTGGGATTGGTCGGACTGAATGCAGATGCAGCTGATCGATGTAATAACAAGCAGCTTATGAAGCGGTCATTTCGCGAGCACAATGTAAACACGGCACTTTTTTTCGAAGTCAAAAATGACAGGGAAATTGCAGAAGCCATGAAATCATTGTCATACCCTGTGGTACTGAAAGCAGTAGATCTCCAGGGAAGCAATGGTGTTTACATTTGTCACAATGAAGAAGAGCTGAATGAAGCCTATGAGGAGGTCAGAGAACTCTCGAAAGTTGACTATTTTGTACTTGAAGAATTCATATCAGGGATTGAACTGGGGGCACAGGCCTTCGTGTACAAGGGAGAGATTCTGTTCATTCTTCCTCATGGAGACAATACCTATATGAGCCATACGGCTATTCCGGTCGGCCACTATGTTCCTCTTGATCTCACGCCTGAACAGAAACAATCTGTCATCACCGAGTGTGAGAAGGCAATACGTTCACTAGGCCTGGATAATTGCGCCGTTAATATAGACCTTATTATGAAAGACGGTAAGGTATATCTGCTCGAGCTGACAGGAAGAGCCGGGGCGACATGCCTGCCTGAGCTAGTCAGTATTTATTACGGAATTGACTATTATAAAATGATAGTTCTTCTTGCTATGGGTGAAGATCCTGCCATATATTTTAAACAGGGTGAGCATGGAAATGTGGCGAATGCATCAAGAATGCTGTTTTCTCCAAAGAGTGGAAAAGTGAGGAAGATTTCAATTCCCGCCGATTTCCTTAATGCTGATGACATATATGATCTTTCTCTTATCATTGAAGAGGGTGATCAGGTTAATGAGTTTACAACTGCTAAGGATAGAATTGGACAGGTAATCGTGAAAGGCAGTGATTATGCAACGTGCGAACGCAGAATACAGGAAGTCATTACAGGTATTCAATTGGATATTCAGTGATTTTCTGATAAAAGATTCCACATTCCTGAAAATGCCATGTTTGTCTCTGTGACAAGCAGTATGGTTAGAGAGATGAACAGTTTGGATGTAAGGAGATGTTCAAATCATGGATGAAAATAATAAGCTGAAACTTGCTATACTTGGGGCTAATGAATTTCAGAAACCTCTTATATTGCGTGCACGTGAAAAAAATATTGAGACACATGTTTTTGCATGGATGGACGGGGCTGTAGCTGCGCAGGATGCAGATTTCTTTTACCCTATCAGTATTGTTGAAAAGGAGACAATTCTCAAAAAATGCAGGGAAATCGGCATTGACGGGATTACCTCGATTGGATCCGACGTAGCTGTCGCAACAATGAACTATGTCTCAGAAAAACTGGGACTGACAGGTAATTCCATTGCTTCTTCTCCAATCTGCATGAATAAATACATCATGCGTGAAAAACTGAAAGCGGGTGGATTGTATGTTCCCGGTTACCAGTGTGTAAGCTCTGCAGAAGAGATTGATATAGATGGTTTCCGCTTTCCTGTTATTGTTAAGCCTACAGACCGCTCAGGAAGCCGCGGGATTATGAAGGTTAACAGCAGGGAGAACTTGGCTTCGGCAGTGGAAGAAGCGATTGAGTATTCATTTGAAAACAAGGCAATTATAGAGGACTATATAGAAGGCCCGGAATTCAGCTGTGAGTGTATCTCCAGGCAGGGCGAGCATACAATGCTTGCTATCACGCAGAAGTTTACAACCGGAGAACCTCATTATATTGAGACGGGACACATTGAACCGGCTCCTCTTTCCGAGGAAGCCTATGATATTATCCGTCGGAATGTTTTTAATGCTTTATCGATTCTCGGAATTCAAAACGGCGCCAGCCATTCTGAATTTAAATATCAGGATGGCGAAGTGAAATTCATTGAAATCGGAGCGAGAATGGGCGGTGATTATATAGGCTCTTCACTTGTATATCTTTCTACAGGTATGGACTATACCGGAATGGTGATTGATGTTGCTCTTGGAAAGCCGCTCGATTTCACCGTAAAAAGACAACCTCGCCCTGTTTGTGTTCGTTTTATTATGGACAAATCCGATCTGGAGGAGTACAGAAGGATAAGTGCAGAGCACACCATCATTGAAGAGGATATTTCCGGAGCAGATGAAGAAAGAGAAGTCCTGGATAGTGCTACCAGACTTGGATACTATATTTATTTCTTGTAAAGAACAGGTTGATTTATGAAAGAAAAGCGCAGACGCAAGGCTATATTGTGGAATACAGCTTCCGGGCTGGTAAATGCAGGGCAGTCTGCTGTTATTCTTATTTTTATATCACATCATTTACAGCTTAACGATGCCGGCATCTTTACAATCGGATACGCACTTGGAAACCTGTTTATGACAATGGGCAAGTATGGTGTGCGTAATTTTCAGGTGACCGATTATAAAGAGCAATTCAGTTTTCGCGAATACAGGAATTTCCGTGTACTTACCAGTATTATTGGATGCCTGATCATGTTCCTGTATCTGCTTCTGCAGAGTCTGTCAGGTAAATACTCCCCTGAGAAGACACTGGTTGTTGCCCTGATCTGCCTGTGGAAAATGATCGATCCTATTGAAGATGTCTATTACGGAATGTACCAGCAGAAGGATAGACTTGATGTCGGTGCCATGTGCTATACAATCCGTCTCACACTCTCCACTGTCGTCTTTTGCGCGCTTACTATTACAGGAATATCACTTGCGGCAATTTCAGCTGTCACATTACTGGTGAGCCTTGTCAGCGCAGTTATTATGGTCATACTGACAAAAAGAGGATTTCCTACCACAGGAGATGTATTTAGAAAAGACAGTGTAGGCAGACTTTTTAGAAGCTGTTTTCCCCTTTTTATCGGGACATCTCTCTCTATTTATGTAGGTAATGCTCCTAAATATCTGATTGACTGGTTTTCGAATGCCGATGATGTACAGGCGGTATTCGGTTATATTATGATGCCTACTTTTGTCATTATGATGATCAATCAGTTTATATATCAGCCCTTTATACGTGACTTGGGAATGTTGTGGCAATGCGGGAGGCGGAAGGAACTTGTTAAGAGGGTCCTCATCCAGTTCGTCGTGACGGCAGCGATTACCTTTTGTGTAGTGGCCGCCGGTGCTGTTGCGGGAATTCCTGTTCTTTCACGTTTTTATAATACGGATCTTTCACCTTATAAAACGGATTTTATTATTCTTCTGATTGGCGGGGGCATTTACGCTTTAGCAAATTATATTACTGTACCTATGACAGCCATCAGGGCGCAGAATGGTGTTGCAATCGGATACGTGATTGTATCTGTATTTAGTGTGGTGCTGGGTAAGAGTCTGATTCCCGGCACCGGCGTCAGTGGTGCTACAAGACTTTATGTGATTCTAAATATCATTCTGGCAATCTTCTTTGGGACCTACTTCTTTGTCATGGTGAGAAGGAATACAGAGAGGTGATTGCAGACGCATATGCCGATGATACTAAATGCCCTTGTTTGTTTTACTGATTGTTTATCTAATTTGCGTTTTTATCTTAAACGGTTCTTATGATTATTTCCGTTAATGGTTTTATAACTTCGCTGGTAAGTCCGGCATTTTATTAATCGATCCTTCTTTGATTTAGTGTAAATTAAGTTTCTAAAGTATGCGTGCAATATTGAACGATAGTATAAAAAGAAAGGAAATATGGTGTATCTACTTCCTGTTACATCATTTAAGAACAGATGGCGAAGAAAAACTTTAAGAAATATCTGGAGAAAGGGAAAAGAATACCTGTGCTGGTGTTTCTGCTCATCGTAGTTAGTGGGGTATTCTGGATTCTGTATGGAAAGCTTTTTTGGGGGGATTCCTATTATATATATAATGATATAGGCTCAGATACTTTGCGTCAGTATATCCCTCAGATCATCTATGATTTGCGCAGAATCTGGTCCGGCAGTTTTTCCGGATTTGATCTGACACGCGGGTTTGGTACATATTATGTTAATCTGTTGTATAAATATCTGAATCCGGTCAATCTTCCCATCCTTTTGCTTGGCGAAGCGCATATTGGGCAGGGGCTGGTACTGGCTACATACCTCAAATACCTCGTAATGGCAACTTTTGGCTATCTCTTTTTCAATGAACTTTTTGAAAATGAGAGAGCTGCTTTAATATGTGCATTAATTTGGACATTCTGCGGCTTTGCTGTCCTTTGGGGCCAGCATTATCATTTTCTGACAAGTCTCGCAGCATTTACAGTAGAAATCTGGGGAGTGTTTTTGTTCATAAAAGGCACAAATAAGCTTGCGCTTGTACCCGCTATTGCCTATTTGGCATATTGTGGATATTTCTTTTTGTATGTAAGCTGCTTTTTTATTGCTGTATTCAGTATTCTGTATTTATGGCTGTCGGGAGAAAAAATCCTGGGTATAGTAAAAAAAGCGGTTTTATTTGCATTTGCTCTGATTGCCGCAGTAGGTATAGCCGGTGAATACATTGTCCCTTCTATCGGGGATTTGCTGACTAGCACAAGAATGGGCAGTGTCAAGTCGGATATGGGAATCTCGCTGGTTTTCAGCCATAAGCATATTATTGCTTTTCTGGGCAGAATTCTATCTAATGATTTTCTTGGATGTGGGAGTTCCTATACAGGACCCAATAATTATTATGAGATTGCTTCCCTGTCAACAAGTCTGCTCTTTATTTTTGGCTTCATTTTTTTGTGCCATACAGTATACCGAAAAGTTGTTGTCAGGATTACAGTACCAATTCTGATCTTGTTGATTTCGCCTTACGGATCAAAACTGGTTTCCTTGCGTGCGACTACACAGAGATGGACTTTTGTACTTTGTCTTGCCGAGGTGATCCTAATCGGATTTTTCTGGAAGGAATTTGAGGAGATGACGAAAGCAGGATTACTTTCACAGCCTCTTCTGGAAAAAACAATCAAAACTTTTGATCTGGTGGTACTGGCGTTTACCGTGCTTCTTTGGTTATTCCATGATCAAATAGAGCTTGGCTTTAATACCGGAGCAGCGCTTAAGACCATGATCTTTGTGCTGATTTATAACCATTTCTTTATTTTTACATATAGGGAGCTGTTGTCTGAGAAGAAATCCGGTTCAGCAATAGTGCAGATGATAGCTTTTTTTATGGTTGGTATTGTTGCGGTGGAAATGGTTGCTGCGAATATCTCTGCTGTTATCGATCGTAGTATTGTGACACGCGAGGACTGGGAAGAGTCTTTGTATTACGACGAAACGCTGGAAGCGCTGGAATGGATTAAAAAAAATGATCCGGAGGCGTTTAGAGTAAATAAAACCTATCAATCGGGCGGCTACAATGACTCTATGATCCAGGATTTTTATGGTGTTTCTGTTTATGATTCTACAAATTCCGCATGGTTGATTAATTTTGTATCCAATCTGGGGTACACATTTAAAAATACAGAGACGAGGACAGGTACCAACTGGGTTTCTATAGGACCAAGGCGATACGAGCAGAATTTGCTTACAAGCGTCAAATACATACTCTATAAAGTAGAAGAATTTGTAGAAGAGGATGAAAAAAATCCGATAAATACAGATTATTACGAAGAAGTATTTAGGACGAGCAAGATTATTGTTTATAAGAATAAGTACTGGAACGGCTTCGGCTTTTTTTATGACCGGGAGATTCCTTATGAAGAAGTCGAAGAACAATTTGGCTTTAATAAGGGAACAATGATGATAAAGGGGTTTTTCTTCACTAGGCCGGAGGATGCTTCTGACGGTTTTACAGAAGAAGCAGAATCTTCTGAATCTCTCATAAAAACATTTGATTTATTCCCACGATTTGAGAAAGCTTCTGACTGTGATGCTGAAATGCTCGATGAGGGTACTATGTTGATTAACGGAACAGATGATGATATGCGTCTTACATTCTCTGTTCCAAATAGATCCCAAAAACTAAAAGATTTGCAGCTGCATGTATCTATGGAGTGTGAAGAAAAATCCGTTATGCAAATTTATGTGCATACAGACGAACACGAGTTTAAAGATAAATATTCTGTACTAGTCGATGTGGATGAAGGGCAGGGAGAATACTGTATAGACCTATCTAAATTTAAAGGCGTAAAAAGAATCCGCTTAGACCCCTCTAAGGTGAAGCAGAATATTACAGTTACTGATTTAACTCTTTCCGGTAGAGATGAATCAGTTTTTAAGGAATATATTGAAGAACTGTTTGACGGCGGTGTCGGCACAATCACACAGGATGGGGATACCTTCCTTCTGCCTGTTGATAATGATAGTTACGAATCGCGTATGTTATGCATTCCCTTTGTATATGATGAAAAGTGGCATCTAACAGTGGATGGAGCTAATGAGAAGATACATAATATCAACGGCGGGCTTGTAGGTGTATGGGTTGAGCCAGGAGAACATGAAGTTTCGCTTACTTATGTATACAACAGACATATAACAGGAAGACTGTTGGGACTTTTGTGTTTCCTTATCTATATTCTGTTTGTGCTTGTGGTCCTTATGATAAAAAGATACAAATTGGCAAATCGACATATCAGGAAATATTAATGCGTTGATATTCAAGAGTTTAAACCACTCTTGATGTTGCGGAAAGGATTATTTAACATAAATGAATTATGCGCAGATAAAGGAATATGATATTGCAAACGGCCCTGGGGTACGCATCAGTCTGTTTGTATCAGGATGCCGCAATGCCTGCCCCGGCTGCTTTAACCCGGAGACCTGGGATTTTGATTACGGCCAGACCTATACGCTGGAGACTGAGGACAGGATCCTGCGTCTGCTCATGCCTGATTATATCGAGGGGCTGAGTCTTCTGGGCGGCGAACCTTTTGAACCGGAGAATCAGGCGGTCCTTGTGGGACTTCTGCGCAAAGTAAAACAGATCTACCCTCATAAAAGTGTCTGGTGTTACACCGGCTATACTTACGAGAGAGATCTTCTGAGCGGCGGGGAAAAACACACCTCCAACACGGATGAAATGCTTTCCCTGATCGATGTTCTTGTAGACGGGAGGTTCCTTCTGTCTGAAAAAGACATCACCTTATTATACCGGGGGAGCAGAAACCAGAGGATCCTGGTTCTGCACCCGGCGGAAGGAAGCGATCAGAAATCAATCTATGATGATTCGCAGATTATGGATATCTCAAAAGGGGATTCCATGTGGAAGTGAAGATATCAGGCACAAATGACCGGGTGTCATATGTGTCTGTGAGATTTACGGGAGAAATCCGGATCAAATCAGTCTGGCATGGTAATGGATAACAGTAACTGTGTGAATAATCAGCTTCCCGAAGAATTCCTTAACAGGATGCAGGGAATGATGATGGATGAAGAGTTCCTGGCGTTTGTGTCCTCTTACGGGCGGAAACGCCTTTTTTCGCTACGCCTGAACCCTCTGAAAACAGACAGAAGGAAGGCACTGGATCTCCTGCAGGGAGGAGAAGAAGTCCTGTCCCCGGTTCCCTGGGAACCGGATGGTTTCTATTATCCGGAGGAACTCAGGCCCGGGCGTCTGCCCTGGCATGAAGCGGGAATGTACTATATTCAGGAGGCGAGTGCCATGGCGCCTGCCATGCTCTGCGGCGTACAGCCGGGAGAGCGTGTCCTGGACCTGTGTGCGGCTCCCGGAGGAAAGAGTACAAAGCTGGCTGCCTGTCTGCACGGAGAAGGGATTCTGGTGGCAAATGAGATCCATCCGGAGAGGGCAAAGGTTCTGTCTGCAAATCTGGAACGAATGGGCGTACGCAATGCGCTTGTGACCAATGAAACACCGCAGCAGCTGGCATCGCGCTTTCCCCTCTTTTTTGACCGCATCGTAGTAGATGCTCCATGCTCCGGGGAGGGAATGTTCCGCAAGGAAGAAGAGGCGCTGCTGCACTGGAGCCCGGAAAATGTGCGCATGTGTGCCAAAAGGCAGGCAGAGATCCTGGAAGAAGCAGCGTCCATGCTCCGCCCGGGAGGCATTATGGTCTATTCCACCTGTACATTTTCACCTGAAGAGAATGAGGGCGTGATCTTTCATTTCCTGATGACGCACGAGGATTTTTCTGTCATCAATATTCCTGATATTCCGGGGATAAGAGCTGAGGAATGGGGCTTTTCCTGTGGGAGGCCTGAATGGATCCCGGACCTGGAGAGAGAGGAAGAAAACTGCTCTGATGCCGGAATAAAAGATCATTTCGATGATGCCTTACAGCAGATCCGGGGGACATTGCGGCTGTGGCCGCATCTTCTGCAGGGAGAGGGACATTTTGCCGCAGTGCTTCGAAAAGACGGTCCTCTGTCTGTAACAGAGCATCTGCAGCAATCGAAAGTGAACGGAGACGGCACCGATACATACAGGTTGGATTTCAAGGCAGAAGATGATAAAAACCGTCGGAGAAAAGGAAAGGGAAAAGGGAAAAGCCAGCGCAGCCAAAGAAGGAATGACCAGGATGCATCGGTCAAAGAAGTACAGCGTATTTGGGAAGAATTCTGCAGAGAGAATCTCCTCTTTTCCGATGCGCCGGATGCTGTGACGGCAATCAGCGCGGACAGGCTGTGCATGTTCGGCAATACGCTTTTTGCGCTGCCTGTTCCGGCTTCACAAATATCTCTCAGCGGTCTGCGCGTCCTGCGTGCCGGTATGGAGCTGGGCACTGTGATCAGGAGCAGATTTGAACCTTCCCATGCCCTGGCTATGGCGCTTCGC
>Ga0256405_10010189_pt1 | contig 12519 bp, 13 predicted proteins | sample RumenRJG_02DNA_FD_189096 | JGI IMG/M metagenome (GOLD analysis project Ga0256405, IMG submission 189096) | Bovine rumen microbial communities from Lethbridge, Alberta, Canada - RJG_02 | ecosystem: Host-associated > Mammals > Digestive system > Stomach > Rumen | place: Canada: Alberta...
CAAGGAGCCTGCGGTCATAAGTCGCAGAGCAGTATTCCGGGACCACTGATTTACCCGGGTATGGCAGGGACTTGATATCTGTCAGTTCAAGGATACCTTTCCCCAGGAACTCATGCACGGATGGTGCCAGAGCGTGGATGCGCTCCACAGCCCTGCACATGGAATAAGCTGCGTTGACGCCTTTTTCCGGATTGGAGGAATGCGCAGGAACTCCATATGTCTCCAGCAGGATCTCTGCCCTGCCCCTCTGTCCGATCTTCAGCTTCAGTTCCGACGCTTCCCCGATGACCACCAGGTCCGGCTTAAGGTCACGGCTGACTGCCCTTGACGCGACGCCTTCAAAGCATTCTTCGTGGACGATCCCTGCCACGGCAACCCGCCCGGCAAAATCTCTTCCTGTATCTTTCGCAAAAAAGCCTGCCGCCGCAGCCATACAGGCAAGAGCACATTTCATATCCGACGTGCCGCGGCCGTACATGATGCCATCCACGATCTCTGCTCCGAAGGGATCATGCTTCCATGAGTCCGGATCCTGGACCGGAACCGTATCCATGTGTCCGTCAAACAAGATTGTCGGCCCGGGGCGGTTTCCGTTAATTATGCAGATCAGGTTCCCGTACTCATCCGTGCGGACCTCGTCAAACCCGGCTAACTTGCAGAACTCTCCAAGCCTCTGCGCGACCCTGTCTTCTTCTCCTGAATAGGAGCGGATCCGGATCAGGTCTCTGCACAGATCCAGTACCTGCTGTCTCCTCTCTTCACTCAACTGCTCTGTCATACCTGGCATCCTCCTTTTTTGATCATATATCTTTATCAACGCATCTTTATCGGTCACTCTTCAGCATTTCTCCCGCTCCTGTTCCTGTCCACCGGTCCTGTATCACCACCGGCACTCCTGCCGTAAACACATGATCAAAACCTGTACACAGCTGATCCGGATGGCTGAAGGTGGCATGTGACTTCAGGTTCTCCAGATGAAATACACAGATATCCGCTTCTTTCCCTGCCTCCAGGACGCCCCTGTCCAAATGAAAGACTGATGCCGGAAGAGATGTCATCTTCCGGATCGCTTCCTCGACCGTAAACACCTGATTATCCCGCACATATTTGATCAGGAATCTTGGAAATGAATCGTATACTCTCGGATGACAGTGTCCGCCCTCCGGGTAGATCGCGTCCGAGATCAGGCTGCACGTTTCATTTTTCAGAAAATCGATCAGGTCCTCCTCACAGCCGTATGTATCCAGCATAGCGCACTCACAGCGCTCGGCCAGGAGGATGTCATAAAGGGTGTCATAGGGATCCTGGTTCCGCTCTCCGGCGATCTCAAGGATGGTCTTCCCTTCATACGGGATAATCTCAGCAGATCGTGCGCCTATGACCGCAATGTTCTCAAACCCGGCAAGTTCCACGATATTTTCATACTCGCCGGAAGGCTTTTTCAGTTCCTGTGTGATCTGTTTTCTGACGGACGGATCTCCCAGATATTCCAGGAGCGCCTGTGTCCCTCTGCTCTGGAAGCGCGGCGGGATCAGGTGTACCAGCTGGGTGGAGCCTGTGATATAGGGATAGGCGTCCATCGTGACATCCAGGCCCTCTTCCCTGGCCTTTTGGACCTGCTTAAGTTCCGTTTTGCAGGTGACCCTCCAGTTGCGCTTCCCAATGCATTTCATATGGCTGAGATGAAGGGGCACATCAAGAGCCTTGCAGACTCTTATCATCTCTGCCACCGCCTTGTCAGAGCCGTCGCCCTCGGTCCGGATGTGGACCGCAACTGCTATGTCCCTGCCCCGAAGCGGTTCCAGAACTCTCACAAGACCTGCTTCGTCATAGGCATATTCAGGCTCATATCCGATTCCCAGACTGACGCCCACAGCGCCTGCATCCAGGGACTGCACGATCTTTCGGCGGATCTGCTCCTCCTCGTTCTCTGTGAGAGGCTGCGAGCCATAACCTGCCACACTTGCCCGGACGGTCCCTCCGCCCACAAGCATTCCTGTGTGGACGCTGCGCTTCACTTTCCGAAGGCCGGACAGGTACTCTTCCATGGAAGAGGCAGGATCTGCCGCTTCCTCTTCTCCCTGAAAAGCAGTCCGCGGCTTTGCTCCGATGAAGCTTCTCAGGAAATGTTCTGTCTCCTCCTCATGCACCCCTCCCTGAGGCGCAGCTGATAATCCGCAGTTTCCGTTTACGACAGAAGTGATCCCCTGCCGGCAGAGAAGTTCATCATCTCCCCGCGTCAGTGCCTTCCAGTCGCCGTGCCTGTGGATATCGACAAACCCGGGTGTTATATATCCGCCCTGCGCATCCACGACAGCCGCATTCTGCGCTGCCGCAGCCGCATGAGCGTTATCCTTTCCGGGAAAAACAGCTTCTATCTTACTGTCCTTAATCAAAACAGAACCCGCAAAACACTTTTTGCCGGTTCCGTCCGCGATCACTCCGTTACGGATCAGATATCGCATGGTATTCTCCTCATTCAAGTCTGCTGCTTTTTATCTATGCCCTCATCACTTCTTCTGCTTCAGGAACGCTTCTCTTTCCTTTTTAAGCTCTGTCTGGAGCATCTCCCCCGTCCAGTAACGGCTGGTCGGAGTCTCCACAGCTTTCAGCGCTATACGAAGGTTAGTCTCTTTCAGTCCGTCCAGAAGGCGGTTGAACTGTTTTTCTGTGAATCCGGACATCACGATCATCTCTTCACTGACCGGCTGCACGCTCATCTGCCCGGCCATCGCCCCGGCGCCTGCTGACAGTTCCTTCAGGTCAGCCGTCCCCGACAGCAGACCGACAGGCGCGCCATAAGAAGAAGTATCCACCCGGACCGGTTCTATGTCCAGCGCTGCGCACAGGCCTTCAAGCACCTGCGTCCTGACTTCATCCATATGGTATATCAAAAGCTTTGCCGCCATAATCAAACCTCCTGCAGCCGGTTCATTTTCCATCCCACATATCCCAGTAGGCTCCGGTATCGGGCATATTCTCATCCTTTGCAACGCCTGCGCAGAGCGCAATGATCCCGGACTCTTCGCGGTAGGAGAGCGGATTGCCATGATAGTCGGTGATCCTCCCGCCTGCCTCTTCAAGAATAACACTTCCTGCGGCAAAATCCCACAGCCCCAGTTTCATTTCACAATACCCGCCGGCGCGGCCGCTCGCGACCATACACAGATTGTATTCCGCGCTGCCTGTGCTGCGGTAGCCCTGGCACCTCTCCTGGAACGCAGTGGTCAGTTTCTGGCTGACTGCAAATGCATTCATGGAGAATCCGGAGGTTCCGGTCAGCATGATATTCTCCGACAGACCCTGCGCGGAGGAATGGATCCGCCTGCCGTTTTCATAGGCACCGCAGCCTCGCTGCGCACTGAACAGCTGATCCGTGACCGGTGCGTAGACAACGCCTGCCCAGGGCTGTCCGTCTTTAAACAGTCCTATGGACGTGACATGCGGATGCATATTATGTATAAAGTTCGTCGTCCCGTCGATGGGATCGATCACGAACAGATACCCTTCCTCATCGCCGGGCACAAAGCGGTCCATCCCGCTCTCTTCTCCTAAAAACCGGGCGTCCGGAATGATCTCCCGAAGTCTCCCGGTCAGAAATTCCTGTACCATCGTGTCATATCTGGTGACGAAATTGGCGCGCCCTTCTTTATTCTCAACCCCGAGCTCTGTGCCGTGGGCAGAGCGGATGATCTCACCGGCTTCTCTGGCTGCCTGTTCTATCTCATGTACGATCCGGTCCATAAAACTCTCCTGTGTGCCGTTACGCTCTGTCTTCGGAAGAATCGCCCTCCAGAAGCTGTGCGTACACTTCCCTCTTCGTGATCCCGCGGTCCTTCGCCACGGCTTTCATGGCTTCCTTCCGGTCCATTCCGCTCTCCTGGTACCTGCGCATATGCTCTTCCAGCGTAAGCTCCGAGCGGACAGCCTCCTGCCGGCTCGCAATCAGCTCTCTGCGGTCCCTTCCCGCGATCACCAGGACATACTCGCCTCTGGGCTCCTGCTCATGATACAGACCGAGCGCACCTGCAATGGTTGTCCGGAAGATCTCTTCATGCTTCTTGGTCAGTTCCCTGCAGATACTCAGGGAACGGTCTCCCAGAGTGTCCAGCAGGATCTGCAGCGTCTTCTCAAGCCGGTGCGGCGCCTCATACAGAACGATGGTCCTGGTCTCTTCCTTCAGCTCCTCAAGGACGGCGTCCCTCTCCTTCTTCTCTGAAGGCAGAAATGCCTCGAAACAGAATCTCCGCGTAGCCTGCCCTGAGGAAATGAGCGCGTTTACAGCTGCGCACGCCCCCGGGACAGGTACCACCTGTATGCCGGCCTCCATTGCCATCTGTACCAGGACTTCGCCCGGATCGGAGATGCCGGGCGTTCCCGCGTCAGTGACGCAGGCAACCGTCTGTCCGGCGAGCATCCTGTCTACCAGTGTTTTCGCTTTCGCCACTTTATTGTACTCATGGTAGCTGGTCATCGGCGTGTGGATATCAAAATGATTGAGAAGCCTGATGCTGCCCCTGGTATCCTCCGCCGCGATCAGGTCCGCTTCCTTCAGCACCCGGATCGCCCGGAAGGTCATATCCTCCAGATTCCCGATCGGCGTTGCCACCAGATATAACATTCCGCAGTCAGCCATACAGTTCCCGGACCTCCTGTGTATAAATTCCTTTTCCCTCATAGATGATCAGCGGGCTTTCCACATGGATATAAGGCTTTCCGCCCTTTGAAGCTTCGATCAGTACCATGTTGGCCTCCCGGTCCGCATAAGGATGCACCATCCGCATCCGCTTGATCTCAAGATCACGGGCGGAAAACGCACGGAAGATATCTCCCAGCCTGTGAGGTCTGTGGACCATGAATACCCGTCCCCCGAAGCGAAGAGCCGAAGAGGCGGCAGCTGCCACATCTTCTATTCCGCACAGCACTTCGTGGCGGGCGATCGTCTTTGCGTAATTCTCACCGGTAAGTCCGGCGCCGCCGGTCATATAGGGCGGATTAACCGTCACGATATCAAAAGAAGCAGGCGCGATCTGACCGCATTCCTGCCTGATATCATGTTCTATAAAGCGGATACGGTCCTGCTGCCCGTTCATGAGGGCACTTCTGCGGGCCATATCCACGCATGTATTATTGATCTCAACACCTGTAAAATGAACTCCCGATCCCTGCATTCTTGCATCCAGAAGGATCGGTATCACGCCGTTTCCGGAACAAAGATCAAGCACCTTCGCCCCGGCGCTGATCTTAGGCTGCGCAAATGCCGCAAGCAGAACTGCATCCATTCCGAAACAGAACAGTTCTTCATTCTGGATAATGCGGCAGCCGCAGCGCTGTAGATCATCGATACGCTCACCCGGCCGCATAACCGGTTCTCCCGGCCGTTCATTCTCCCTGTGTTCCACTGTCTGCATAGATCTTCATCTCACTGGTATGCTTAGTTTCGCCGGAACGGCGGGACCTGCGGCGGCGGTGCTTCTTCCCCGCAGCCTTGTCACCATTCTTGCTGCCGTTTTTTTCGTCAGTCCTGTCGCTGTTCTCCGCGTCCTGGCCGGCAGGTCTGTCAGCAGCCTGCTCAGGTGCTGCGGCTGCAGCGTCAGCCTTGTGTTTTCTTTTGCGTGATTTCTTTTTATTCTCACCGGAAGGAGCGTTCTCATCCTGTGCGGCATCCTTTTTCGGTTTCTCTGCTCCTGCGCTCTTTGCCGGCTTTGCAGCCTGCTCAGGCTTCTTATCTTCCTTTTTGTTCTTATTTTTCTCCTGACCCTGGGCAGACGGATCTTTCTTCTTGCGGGGCTGGAACGTCAGGTCTTCCACAGAGAAATACTCCAGTTCCTTCGAATCTTCCTCTTCGAAGAGTACCCTCACTCTCTGGCGCAGGACATCCAGTTCCACAACTTTTCCGCTGCGGTTGTCCGCAGTGACTGCCTCAGCGCCCATTTTCGGCATCTTTGCATTCAGGAACTCATACGTTTCCTCTTCATTTTTCAGACAGCACATCAGCCTTCCGCAGGCACCTGATATCTTCGCGGGATTCAGGGAAAGATTCTGCTCCTTTGCCATCTTGATGGAGACCGGCTGGAACTCCCTCAGATAAGTAGCGCAGCACAGCTCTCTTCCGCAAGTGCCGATTCCGCCCAGCATGCGGGTCTCGTCCCTGACGCCGATCTGGCGAAGCTCTATGCGCATATGGAATACGGCTGCAAGATCCTTGACCAGTTCACGGAAATCCACCCGGCCGTCCGCAGTGAAATAAAACAGCATCTTACTGCCGTCAAACGCATACTCGGCTCCGACCACCTTCATGTCCAGCTCATGTTCGTGCACCTTCTCGCGGCAGACCTTCAGCGCTTCCTTCTCCTTCACCCGGATCTCCGACATCTGTGCTTCATCCTCTTCCGAGGCAATGCGCAGCACATCGCGCAGCGGCTGCGCGACCTGGTCATCCGCTACCATCTTACATCCTGTCGTGATCACGCCGTATTCCGGTCCTTTTGATGTCTCAACGATTACGTGATCCCCGACACGCAGGGTAAAGTCTTTCGGATTGAAATAATAAACCTTGCCCGCATTGCGGAATCTCACGCCAACAATCTTAATCATACTGAAAATATCCTTATCCGTAAAAAGGGGTCAGACACCTGACCCCGACAATGACTGTTCATTCCATGCTGTTTCATCCTGCTCTGTATCGGACGTGTGCTGTCAGATCTTCTGCAGATCCTGCAGCGCATTATCTGACAGGATGACCTTCATGTGCTCACGGAAAAACTCATCCATTCCGGTTGAGTAGTCCATAGGCATCGAATATTCGGAGAGCACGTTGCATATCCGGTTGAACTTCTCCGGGTCTGTATCCATCTTCCTGATCAGGAGATAGTAGGCACCGTCATCCGGATTCTTGTAGAGAGAATTCCATCCCTCATATCCGTCCCCGATCCCTTTCGCAGCACGGATCACGTTATCCAGCGAGCGGAAGAGATAGAATCTTGTATATTCGTAGATCTCATCCGGCGTCAGCTCTCTCACGGCCTCCGGCACAGAATCTGTCTTCAGGTCGCCCTGGCCTCTGCCGGTCCTGCGCGAACCCTTCCTGTTCTGTCCGCCGGCACTTTCGCCCTTCGGATCCTTCGCACTCTTCTTATCGCCGGAAGAAGAGCCCTGCATGCCGCCGCGCGCCTGCGTAAATCTCTTCAGGAGATTCAGCACATCATCCGCCCCCGTCAGGGATTCTGCCAGAGATGCGAATGTGTTCTCTTTTCCTCCCGACGGATCGGCAGAAAAACGAGAGAACCTCGTATCGAGCTCCTCCGGATCATCCACGCGGGTTATGATCAGTACGAGCTGTTCTTGTCCCGTGGGAACCGCTTCGACCATCAGGGGATTGTTGTTGTAATCAAACCCCAGTTCCTCAGCAGCCTTCATCAGCATATCGCGGAACAGTCCGCGTGCCTTCTCCCCGCCGTACACCAGCTCCGAGAGCCGGATCTTCCGGTCCTCGAGATCTTCCTTCGTCAGGATGCAGCGTATTTGTCTGTCATTAATCTTTTCTATTTTCATGGACACCCCACCTTGTTGCAATCATTATAGCGATAACCACCGTTTTGTAAAGAAGTTTCGGCAAACCTGTGGTAAAATGATTTTCATGAGCCTGTATGAGAAGTTAACTGAATACTGTGCGTCGGATGTTTATCCGTTCCATATGCCCGGGCACAAGCGCAGAGCCTGCTCCATGCAGGACCCGTTTTCCTTCGATATTACGGAGATCGACGGCTTCGACAACCTGCACCATGCAGAAGGCGTTCTGAAAGAAGCCCGTGAGCGCGCCGCTGATCTGTACCACAGCAGCGAGACTCATTTTCTGGTAAATGGGAGCACCGCGGGTATTCTCAGTGCGATCCTGGCCTGCGTCCCTGTGGGAGGCCTTCTTCTGATGGCCAGAAACAGCCACAGGTCAGCCTACAACGCCGTCTCACTCAGGGATATCCGGACAGAATATCTGTATCCGGCTGAGGGACACATTCCGCCTGATACGGCATCATGCCATTCATATACAGAATCATATATGGACATCAACGGTCCGATCGACCCTGCCGATGTAGAGAAGGCTCTGTCAGTCCCCGGCCGGGAACTTCCTTCCGCCGTCTTTCTGACCTCGCCAACCTATGACGGAATTGTAAGCGACGTGAAAGCGATCGCAGATATTGTCCACCGGTACAGGATCCCGCTGATCGTGGATGAAGCGCACGGCGCTCATTTCGGAATGCATCCCGCCTTCCCGGAGTCATCCGTGGCGCTGGGAGCGGATATCGTCATCCACAGCCTTCACAAGACCCTGCCGTCCCTTACACAGACAGCACTGCTGCATGTGAACGGAGACCTTACAGACCGCAGAAAACTTCGCGCCATGCTGTCCGTCTTCCAGACCAGCAGTCCCAGCTACGTGCTGATGGCTTCCATAGATTCCTGCATCCGGCTGCTGGCTGAGTATGGAGACGAACTCTTTGATCATTATATCCGCATTCTGTGTCATTTCCGTGAGCAGGCACAGTTTGAGCAGATTGAGATTCTTCAGACGGATGATCCCTCCCGGATCCTGCTCCGCCCGCGGAACATAAGTGCCCGGAAGCTGTATGAGCTTCTGCGTGACCGGTATCATCTGCAGCCTGAGATGCTCGCTCCTTCCTATGTTCTGATGCTGACCTCTGTCTGCGACAGCGAGGAAGGCTTCGACCGCCTGCTGCAGGCACTTAAGGAGATAAATGAACTGCCCCTGCAGGACTGCCTTGATCTTTGCCGGGGTCATCTCGAGGGTTCCGGAGATGACCGCAAAGTCTTAGCGGATGCCTGTGAAGTTCCCGGCGATGCTGCCGCTGCACCCGCGGATCGATCCGTCGTTCGCCTCTCTGTTTACCATGCGCTGAACTCACCTCAGTGCAAAGTAGATATACATGAAGCAGCGGGACATATCAGTGCGGAATACCTGTATCTCTATCCGCCCGGAGTGCCTCTGCTTGCTCCCGGAGAAGAGATCACGCCCGGTCTCATCAGACTGGCTGAGAGGCTTACGGAAGACGGATATGAACTGCAGGGAACCGAAGACTATACACTCTCTTCCATATGGATCATAAAGGAGGATACATAACAGCGTGAATCACATATTTTATCTCATGGGGAAAAGCGCGTCCGGCAAGGACACCATCTATGAATCTCTCCTTTCCGACGCCTCACTGCATCTGTCTCCTCTGATCCCCTGGACGACACGTCCGATCCGGGCAAAGGAAAAAGAAGGTGTGGAATATCATTTTACAGATGCCGCAGGTCTTAAGGCACTTGAAGAGGCAGGCCGCGTGATCGAGCAGCGTACCTATCAGACAAAACACGGTCCGTGGACTTATTTCACTGTAGATGAGGGCGATATGGGAGGCGATCTTCTCGGGATCGGCACTCTGGAATCCTATCTGCGGCTTCGCAGTTACTACGGAAAAGAGCGGGTGATCCCGGTCTATGTGGAAGTCGATGACGGTATCCGCCTGGGCCGCGCCCTGAAGCGGGAAGGCAAACCGGGCAACCACAAATATGAAGAGATGTGCCGCCGTTTTCTTGCTGACCAGAAGGATTTCTCTGAAGAAAATCTCCGGAAGGCAGGCATCACCAGACGTTTTTCCAATAACAGCGACCGCAGTGAGTGCATCAGTGAGATCGCCGCATTCATCCGCAGCATACAGGAGGCAGAGTAATGGCTTCTTTCAGGGATATAGCCGGCAGCAGAAAGGCTGTCATCCATCTGAAGCGTGCGATCCTGGCAGACCGGGTCAGCCATGCATATCTGATCTGCGGAGACAGTTCATCCGATAAACAGGCTCTGGCTGAGGCATTTGCACAGACCCTCCAGTGCACGACTCTGGACAGCCTTCTTCATACCCCTTCCTACGAGAGCGATGACGCCGGCGCCGGAGCTCGGAGATCCCTTCCGGAAACACCGGATTTCAGGTCTTCGATCTCTCCTGACGCGATTGATGCCTGCGGAACCTGCCGCAGCTGCATTCAGGCGAAGGATCACAATCAGCCGGATCTGCTTACCTGGACCCACGACAAACCAAAAACCTTTTCCGTCGAAGACGCCCGCCGTCTGGTTGACGACATCCAGATCCGCCCATTTAACAGCACCCGTAAGGTCTATATCATTCCGGACGCCCACCTGATGAACACGGAAGCACAGAACACGCTTCTCAAGACCCTGGAGGAGCCGCCGGAATACGCAGTGCTCATTCTTCTGGCGGACTCTGCGGACATGATGCTGGAGACCATCCGTTCCCGGTGTGTCATCCTCGAACTGGACTCCGCCGGGCATGCGCTCACCGAAGACGCTCTGTCCTTTGCGATGAACATTCTTCTCAATGTGAAGGACTGGACACTTCCTGAGATCCTGGAGGCTGTACGTGAACTGTCCGAGTACAAACTGGCTGTCGGAGACTTCACCGACCTGTTCACTTCCTGGTACCGGGATATCCTGTACGTGAAAGCCACAGACGATACCAAAGCGGTCCTTCATAAGGATTTCACACGCGAGATACAGACTGCAGCCTCTCTCATTTCCTATGAAGGAATCCGGAAGATTCTGGACGCAATAGAAACAGCCGGGGCAAGGCTTCGGGCAAATGTGAATTTCGAACTGACCATGGAGCTTCTGCTCCTGGCAATGAAAGAAAGCTAAGACCGGCGGCGCATCACTGCACTGCCGGTCTTCGGTTCTTATCGTTCATTCACGGCCTTCTGATCTCAGGCTTTTTCCTGAAGGTAGGTATTCAGCTTCATAAGCAGAAGATCCGCGTCGATACCGTGGACCATCGCAGCCTCTTCAAGGGTCTCAGCCTGTGAAGACGGGCAGCCTACACAATGCATTCCGCCGCTCATAAGTACGCCTGCAAGGCTGTAGTCGATTCCAAGGATCTCGCCGATCGTCATATCTTTTGTGATTTCAACCATAATAGTCTCCTCCGTATTGTTTAAAATGAGTCTGAAGGCATTATATACCGCCCTCATGCACAGCGCAAGTACATTTTGCGCAATTTAATTTATCTCTGCTCAACGTGTGTTTTTCCTTTCAAACTCAGGTTCGTGGCATCTGTCTAAAATTATCTTGTACTGTCTGCATCTGCTGTATTATTATGTGGACAAGCCCCTAAGGGGAGTAAAAGTGTTATGTATGCAGCATAAAAATCATCAATAATTAAGAGGAGGAACTGATAATGGCATATACGATTAGCGATGAATGCGTTGCTTGCGGAACCTGTGCAGAAGAGTGCCCGGTTGGCGCTATCAGCGAAGGCGATGGAAAGTATGTTATCGACGCAGATGCTTGCCTTGAGTGCGGATCCTGCGCAGATGCATGTCCGACAGGAGCAATCGAAGCTCCGTGATAATTGAGTTTATTTCTCAATAACAATGATGACCCGTCCATGTGACGGGTCATTTTTTTATGGCTGGCGTAAAAATGCGCCGTCTTTTTTTGACAAGTTTTCTCAATTAATCACGTCCAGTCGATATGGCATCCCTCTGCCGGTCAATATTATGTCCTTCTGCCTTGGTCAGACGCATTCACTTTCCGGCCGGACATTGTCCGGAATTGTCAGAATTCAAGACAAATTGTATGCCCCCTCTATGCAACATGTATTATCACTTATTCTTTATAAAATGTTGCACATAAAATATCTGTGCCAACTTTCGTCTCCGGTTTTCGGAACATTCTACACCTCATCTGCCAGGTCCCTGGCTGTAAAGGGGCTCTCCGCCTGCTGCCCTCTTCTGTTTTTCTCTCTGCGGCGTCTTTCTTTCTGCACTTTCACGAATTGTATTGTGTCACACAACTAGTGCTTTATATGCAAATTGTCTGACATATATAATAGCAGTGTCAGCAACATTCCGGTCTCTGAAGGCGGAAACGATACATCACACTGCACCTCCGCCAGACAGGAAAGGATTGATGCTATGAAGCATGGAAAGATAGAACAGATCGGAAGTCACCGAAAACAGTGCAGGGGAATGTACGACCTCCTGCAGGAATATGTCCGGGCCGGCATACGTCTCTGCCTGGACGGAAAGGAGGCGGAACCCGGACAGGTTGCAGCCACATGCCTTAGAGAAGGTGTGTCCTATATGATGGACTTCATTCCTGAGAACAGCAGTTCACAGAAGATCACCGAGATTGACTTTAACCGGATCGAAGGACCGGGCCGGGCACAGATCCGGCCGTCCCCGCTGTCCGGCTGCCGGGAAATGCCGGATCCATCCGGAGATCCCCCCGGCAGTCCAGGGTGGTGCGGGTGAGAAAACAGCCCGGATATCCTCACATCAGACCACATCAGGCTGCCCTGCCGTGCTGCGGAATCTTACAGGAGTATTCGGGCTTTCTTAAGATTTTCTGCGTCGAACTGCCATATATGAATTGCTATACTTACGGTTAGCAGACTGAAATATACCGAAAAAGATCCGGAAAGGATATGCCTGATATGCAGGATGATA
>Ga0256405_10010191_pt1 | contig 12516 bp, 11 predicted proteins | sample RumenRJG_02DNA_FD_189096 | JGI IMG/M metagenome (GOLD analysis project Ga0256405, IMG submission 189096) | Bovine rumen microbial communities from Lethbridge, Alberta, Canada - RJG_02 | ecosystem: Host-associated > Mammals > Digestive system > Stomach > Rumen | place: Canada: Alberta...
ATTTATCAGGGTTAGATTTATAGAGACAACGACTTGTAGATGTCTTTTCAGACATCTCCTTAAGTTTGTCATTCACTACAAAATCATCCATTTAAAAATCCTAAAAATTGAACTTGAGTTAAGCATACACAATTTTAGAAAAAATGTTTGATCCCTATCCCAAATTTTAGAAAATAATTTAATGGATAAAAAAAATGTGATCCAAATTCAAATAGTTAGGCAAAATTAAATTTAAAAAAAACTTGACCACGTCACTGTAGGCTATTTTGTAAAATGTGAGCAGACAAATATTTTGATCTGTTTACCGTACTAATTTATGTAATCAGCATAATCTACTTTATTCAAGAATATACACCTGCAAGTTACATAAAAGACGTATTTGACCAGTCGATACTTTCAAGCAAATGGCCTACTCTTGCAATAAGCGAAAATACTGTAGGTAAGTTTCTAAGGTTACTTGGGCAGCATCCTGTAATATGTGAGAGTTATGCTCAGAGCCTAATTGAAGGCTCCTTTGGACTTACTGCAATTGACGGACATGTCATTCTATCTTGCTCTAAACAGAATGATTTAGCGGATTATGGCAGCAAATACTCAAAGATAGGAAACAAGCAAATCAATATTCTTGAGGTATATGATGTTGAAACAGAAACACCACTGACAAGTAAAGCCTACGAGGGTGGACTGCTTGATAAAAATTCAGTACAGGATTTGCTTGGCTCTTATGATTTTCCCGAAAGGACAGTATTTCTTATTGATGCAAGTTTTTATTATGAAGATGATATGGCGCTGTATAGGGAAGGAGGCAAACACTTTGTAATTCCTGTTCCAGACAGTTGTATCATCAGCAAGGCCGTACAGATGGACTTATCATTTACGGGAAGTTTTACGTATACAAAAGAAGATGAAAACGGGAACATAAAGAAAGATAGGATTTTGTATACAGAATCAACAGTTGCTTTGCTTGAAGAAAAATACCAGCAGTTTCTTGATGATAAGACTTCAAGAAAGAATGAAGAGATTCTAAATAAGGCCAAAGAACAGGGTGAAAAACCTAAAAAGATTTATGAAAGAAAAGTAGCAAAATCAATTTATGGGGATGACAGGATTATAATGTATCGTGACGAAGATATGCACGATAAAATGACAGCCGAATTTTTAGAGCAGTTGGGCAGTGATGACTTTCACTGCGAAGATAATTTCAAAAAGCTATCACCTTATTTTGGCGTAATTGTTCTACGTAGTAATTTGGAGAAAAAGAAATATCTGGCCTCTGTAGTCTATGGAGATTACAAGAAGAGATGGAGGATAGAAACCCATTACAATTTTGTTGAAAACCTCATGCGATTTTATGGTCTAAAAACTGATGATTATTATTCCATGCAGGGATTAAGCTTTATTGTACTGGTGGTTGGACAAATCAAAGCAGCATTTAACAAGAGACAGAAGTCGTCATCATCAAGATATGTAGCCCATTTATCCACAAAAGAATGTCTGATAAAGACTGCAAGGATAAAGATATCTCAGCATCAGAATAAGAAATGGTACATGCCAGTAACAACAAAGAAGACCGTGGAACTGATGAATGAGATGGGAGTTGATTTAGCCGCCGATTTAAAAAAATTAACGTTTATCAGTGCTAGTAGGTACAATAGAGGACTAAATCGAATTACCTAATAATTACGAAGTCTGTGGTAAAGAGTGATTTGATGCATCAAACCGTTTTGTATTTTGGGAGAAGTTCTTTCATGAATGAAAATATATGTAAAAAATCTCATCGCTATATACCTGAATACGAGAAGTTACCGGAAGATCAGAGTAATATAGGAAGACATAAATGTGCAGCTTGTGCCTATGAAAAGTGATTTTTCGATGATTTTAAAGGTTACCCTTTATTTGAAGATGACTCTGTTCTTGCGGATCTACCTGTTAGTCAAGCCGGAACTGTTCGCCATAGGGATGCTTTTCTCGCATATAAAAAAGGTTATGAAAGAGGTTCTTGGGAGAAAAATAATCCTAAAATATAGTACAAATTTCGTAGTTGGGTTATCTTGGTAGTTGGTTGGGCAGTAGTCTTGCTTAGGGTTGCTAATGCAGATGATAAGCGAAAGGACGTATTAATATCAGAAGAGTTTTTCAATCAGGTATAAAGAATCAATTTGATAATATGTCAGGATAAATTCAACCGTACAGATTGATAAATTTGAATTTATGATTAAAAGAAGACTTTATATTTTAGGAAATGGATTTGATATTGCTAACGGTATTACTTCTGTTACTTATCAAAATTTCTATAAATTTGTACAAAATGGAATCACAGCTAACAATAAGAATAAAGAGAGCTTTGAGAAGACTTTATTGTTTCTTGATATTGTGCCTGCAAAGGAGCTGAATCTTGCACAATACGATAATATATGTGTAAAGATGGATTATACGGAAGAAAAACCATGGTTCGATCTCGAAACAAGGCTATCTTTCCCCAATATCAATGAGCTTGAGTCACATTTGTTAAATTATCTTAATGATAAGGATGAAGTTACACAGATTAATCAATTTGTCTCAAAATATTTTAAATGCACTCCTCCGTTAGCGATTGGTGAGAAAAGTATTCCTGAAGCAAGAGTATATCTAAAAACTGTAAAAGACTGTTTTCAAAGTGTCTTTAATGAGTGGGTATTAACAAAAAAATTCGAATATAAACGCGCAGTACCTTTTTCTTTATTTAAACATGGGGAACAGTCATTTATGAATAATAGTAAAGATTTATTCTTTACATTTAACTACACAACAACTTTAGAACATTTATTTAAGGTGCCTAGTAGTAATATTATTCATATTCACGGGTGTGTAGATGATATACCGGCTTCAAATATGATAGTTGGACATAATAGTGAACAAATCTATGAGCAAAATAATAAAACTTACTTTGCAGAATTGATTGGAGAGTTAAGGAAAGAGGAAATCGCTTTTTTTCAAAGTTTTAGTAAAAATTCAAAATCTTTGATTAAAAATAACGGAATATTCAAAACTTGGTTTCAAAATCTTGAAAGTGTGGATTGTGACATTTCTGAAATTATTATTTTTGGGCATTCATTAGGAATTGTTGATTCTCATTATTTTATATCATTTTTCAAATTAGCAATAAAGAAAAGAATACCTATAAAAATCTATGCTTTTATTGGCGATCCTTTTGTCTATGTTAATCTCAATAGCCTACTAAGAACTTCAGATGATTATAATTATTCTTTAACTATTTCTAGAAATATTTCTCAACTTAAAGATTACCACGTCATCACAATTCAATGTGAGGGAGGAATGTAGCACTTTTTATACATATGACTGTTGTTTATTTGCCTGTCAAATCTGTAACGCGAGTTTCATAAAATTTTACCGATCAAAGACTGCTACAAAATAAAAAAGGCCAAGAAGAACGTACAGTTAACAAAATGAATTATAATTAATAATGTAATCATATTTTTTAGAAAAAGGTTATGGCAGTAAAATATAAAATTAATTTGAGCGTTATTAGATGGGCTTGTGACAGAGCTGGTCTGCCTTTTTATTGTCTAAATGACATCGCCTCTTCTATTAAAAATTCTTCAGAAGAGCAGAACTCTGTTGATTTAACAATGAATCAAATTGAAAGAATATCTAGTAGAGTTCATATTGGATCTGCACGATTATTTTCTAAGGTCGCTCCAAAGCAGGATCTTGAATTCTTACCTGATTTTAGAACGTTGAGTGATAAAGAGTTGTTTTTTTTATCTCAAAATCTAAAAAGGACTATTTATCAATGTAAGATTCAAACTAACTGGTATAGAGAGTATTCAATTGAACAGGGATTTGCTCCTGTAAGTTGTGTAGGTGTTTTTAATTACAATAATATTACTGCTAAAGAAGCTTGCTCCGTGTTTAAGGAAAAATATCATTACAAAAAGGAGCAATATTCTAAAGTTGAACAACAATTCTCTTTCTTAAGACATTGGATTGAAACTCTTGGGGTATTGGTTTTTAAGGCGTCATATACCTGTTCTAATACAAGGGCTGTATTGAATATAAATGAATTTAGAGGATTTGCAATTGTGGATGAATATGCTCCTCTTGTATTTATAAATAGTAATGACAGCATTTCTGCTCAATGTTTTTCTCTCATACACGAGTTAGCTCATGTTCTGATTAGTGAAGGTGGAATTTCACAGGACTGTGTTTCAGACTTAAAAAACGAGATGAAGCTGGAAAAATGGTGTAATGAATTCGCTGCAGAATTTCTTGTTCCTGACAATGAAATATTTTTTGATCAAAATTCAGATATAAATTCACAGATTGATAATTTAGCTAAATACTTCAAAGTTAGTTCTTTGGTTATCCTAAGAAAACTTTATTCTTTAAATCTTCTTGAGCGTAAATTATTCTTTGAGCTATTTGAGTGTAAGAAAAAAGAGGCTATTGAAGCTTTTAATAAAATGAAACTTGAGCAGAAGAGAAAAGAGAAAACTATACCAAATAAGACTGTAAAAAAATCTTTTCTTAGTGATAATTTCTTAAGATCTGTTGTTTCTTCAGTATATTCTGGTTCATTAAGATATACGGATGCATTTAAGTTGCTGAATATGAAGAGTATCTCCTCGTTTAATTCATTAGCAAGTTCTTTAAATGATTGAGGATCGTTGGTTGATGGTTCTTCTAGATTCAAACGTTTTTATATTCTCAAAAAATCAGTTTTATAGTCCTTCTTTTTGTCCTGGATTTTGGGAGGCTTTAGATCTCCTATATAAGAAAGGAAAATGGTGCAGTCTTGATAAAATTTACGATGAATTAGCTGAGAAAAATATAAAAAAAGGTAATCAGAATGCTAAAGAAGATTACGTTAGTCAATGGGTAAAAGATAGAAGATCATGTTTTAGAGAATTTGATGCTGCTGATGAATTACGTGAAATAATTAGTTATCTTGATGACGAAATGAATTTGCGTAGGTATGATGCTTATCAAGTTGATTTGTTTTTAAGCGGAGCTGATCCTTATCTTATTGCATATGCTATGAAACATGGATTTGAGCTCATAACTAATGAAACCTACACAAATGAAGAGAAATATAATAATCCTAACAATAAGTTAAAGATCAAGATCCCAAACGTTTGTAAAAAATTTGGAGTATCTTATAAGATGCTTTGGAAATTTTTGCAGGATAATGACGATATTGTGAATCTTGTCCAAAATGTTTAGCTTACAATTCATTGTATCTTTTTCTTTAACTTTAGTTTCGCAAATGTTTTGGGGTAGACTAAACAGCCTTCCCTCCTTATCTACAAGGGGTGTAGACCATTTTGTCTACGAAAAATTAGGTGCGAAAGTAAAGATATTTAACCTTTTTAATACTGTCAATTCTTAATTTTATTGAGTTTAAACCAAATGATTTGTCCGTAAAGGAATTATAAATGGAAAAGTTTGCTTTAATAGTATGTTCTGGGCAGTGGAATGTCAGAATTTTTACACCAAACTGGGTTTATAAGAATGTTTACTGTATTGCATCTCATAAACCCATGGATGTAAAGTTGCAATATAATTCTGCAGCAGTGCAGTATAAATACGACGATATTGAGTTTTCTGTATCTGACAGTAAACTCGAATTGAAGTGCAATGATTTGGATGAAACAAAATTAACTAAAATAGATGGTATTTTTAAACATGTTACAGAACTTTTAAATCACACTCCGATTTTTGCTGTAGGCTATAATATTGTCTGTACCCTTTCAAAAGAGGAACTTATCACCAATCCAAATTTTAACAAGTTACTTGATGAAGATAAATTGGGGACATACTCTTTAAACAGTAAGACATTTTTTAAGGCTTATGATAATTTTAAAAGTTCTATTATTCTAAGTACAGATGGGAGGCAAGGGTCCATCATTTGTAATTATGAATTCTCTGCTTTAGATCTTCTTTTTGAAGATGGAAAATCTTTTTACATGATAAAGAAAGATTATAAGGACATTTTTAATTATGAACTTTATTAAGGCTGTTTTATCTAATCTTAATGAAATTTCTGGATTGGTTAACTCAAATTATCCTGTATCTTTGCCGGAGGCAGATTCTTATCAGGTTCAAGAGTATAATGAGAATACCAAAGAAATAAGGTTCTCTGTTAGTATTGACATTTTGCTTAATCGGGAAAAAGAAAAACTTTATATTGAGCTCATTAAAAATCTGTATCGACGACTGGATTTTATGGTGCTGATGCAAGCTCTTGACAATGGTGAGATTACTGAAGAGGAATTTGATCAAGAATTGAAAGAGCATGAGGATAGGTATTTGATTCCAGCTCCTTCAAAAGCGCCATCTTTATCACAGTTGTTGCAGATTGCTGATATCGTAAAAAAAATCAATCGAGTTGACAAAATGTCGGTTGATGAAGTGTCAGAGGCTTTTTCTTTGGATTTAAGCAATGCTGAGGAGTTCATAAACAATTCTGTGAAAAAGAGAGAATTTGCTACTGACAATGACTGAATTATATAAATCAGGAGAATGTATTGACGGCGCTAAAGTCAAAATCCTCGCCAAAAAGTTGATAGCCTCGTCTTATACTGTGTCTCCGACTGGTTTTAAAGGTATTAAATACCATTGCTCAAGAGATGGCTCGGCAACAATTGTAAAGGCATTAGATGCAAGTTCGATTGCAACAGTACAAGAGAAGAATTGTAATGTTCATCTTAATGTCGGAGATTTTATAAAGTGTAATTCTTTCTTTTTTATTGCACAAACTACTAGAAGATTGAACTGCTTTAAAATTTCCATGATGAGCGGTAGGCATGAATGTCATGAAGGAACTCCTAATGTCAGAGTATATGCTCAGATTGAAAGACCCTTTGAAAGTATTGTAAAGGCTCTTGAAAAGAGAAAAATAAGCTCCTGAGTTTGCAGATGGTGAATAGAATAGATGGTAAGCAGTTATCTTACTTTCCCATTGAAAAATATTAGTACAGAAAAGTTTATTAATATTCATGCCCCAAGAACTTAAGAAATTGAAGTTCTACCATTTACCAAATCACCTATAGTTTCAACAACTGTAGGGAGATCTTTAAAAGTTTGTTTGTCTCTTTGGCTAGCCTCTTTTTTAGTGCAGGATTCGATAATCCTTTGCTGCTCTTGATTGAGAATACTGTATTTCGTGCTCATAACTCCGCTTAAGAAGGCTTTGATGATTTTGTCTGTAAGTTTAAAGACAGTATGAATTCTCAAGATCTGAATGAACCTCTTGCCTGTGCCATTCTCTTAAAACGACAGCCACCCTCTTTTAAAGGTGTAGGTTAACAGATTTAAAAGCAGGAAGGTTACTTAACATCTTTTATCTTCAGTTGATGGTTCTCATACCGTCACCACACTTAAATCCTTAAAGGTATGTTCTTCTCCTTCCCATCTTCATCTGTATAACAGGTACAGAGCCTTTGCTAGAATAATTCCCTTGATAGGTTAGTGCCATAGTAGGATGAGCCTTCTTCAGAAGTTCTGACTCTAACCACTCTTACAGGCGTATCTTCTCCTTTGCGTATTACCATCATTTCAATATACTCTGCGCTAACGCCTAATGGTAATTCACAGAAAGGACTGCAGCCAACAAGCTCTGGTATTGGCTTCAGGTTATCCTGTCATTATCCTCAGTAATTATCCCCTGAATGTTATCTCTGTAACGTACTAGATGAAACTGATGCCTTGCTGAATAATCCTTTTGAGTGCATAGTTTATGTAACCTCTATCATGAGTAAAGAGAGTTCCTTCTGCATACTCGTAACAGGTCGGCATACTCATCTGCTCTGATTTGGTCTCTATCTTTACCTGTACCTTCAGTTATTGTTACGTGAGATATTTTAAAGTGAGATTAGAAAATGCCATGTGTACCTTAATACCGGCTTTTCCTTCTGTATTCCTCTTGGTGTACGCTGCCTACCTGCGGTGCTGCAGTCAAAGTTATTTCTGCAGGATAATCTTACGAAGAAGCAACTTCCATCTACCAAAACCACATCTTTATACATAAAGACGAAAGCAGATTAACTAACTTATGATGGACAGAGCATGGATTATCTTTGCCTATGTATGTTGCAATTCTGTGTAGCAGTTTTTCTATAAAGGGAATGAATTCAGGTTTTCTAAACTTCTTATGGAAGGCCTTGTCAGAAACTTTTTGTTGCATATTTTGCGTAGTAATTCAGCCTTAGGTTGTTGATGGTGTATTTTGATGTAAAAAGATGTCCTCTGTCATTGAAATCGAGTAGTCCGCATACCAAGGCAACAACATCAAAGTTTCTTTGTCGCTCCATAAGTTTGCACTTTTTGGCAATCTTCAGGATCTCGTTAGCGCTTGCTACATTTTCTAGTCTTTTATGGGCTTTGGCATTTTTAAAAATGGATGTTAGGAAATTATGATTGTATAATTTAGGCATGAGTATCTTCCTTATGGATTATATTAGATTTGATTTGATACCTTAATCATAACTTAGACGCTCTTTTAATTCTGATCTTCATCGCTCAAATTTCCTGTCCAAAATCTAAGACAACTAAACTTTTAAAGATCCCCATAACTTAAAAAAATTATGGGAAATTAGTAGAATTATAGGGTAATTGTTCCCTTAAATAACAGGCAAAAACCTGCACGGATCACCCTTTTTGTAATTTTAACTTTAAAATCAATAAGATACTAAGCTCTAGGGCATGATATGAATATGATCAATGTCAGTTTAACTTGGTCAACGCAAAAAAACTTTAGTTAAGTGTTGCAAGCGTGGGCTTAACTCTATGTTGTGCTTAGGCTAAAGCACAATACTTATATATAAGTTATTGAATACAGTTTATTTCATGTCATAAGACTAAAGGATCTACTATCAAGGACCGCAAAATGTTAACTTCGATAAACGTAAAAGGCTTTCGCAAATACGAAAACCTGAATCTTGAAAACCTTGGAAGAATTAACTTTATCCTTGGCAGGAACAATATTGGTAAGACCTCAATTTTAGAGGCTATATATGCCTTCTGTTGCGGTCAGAATGTAGTCCCTCTTTTAGATATTCCTGTAAGCAGATGCCGTTATGGCTCTATACAGCAGCCATACTGGATGATGGAAGAAATCCTCGCTGTAGTTCACAACAGAAAGACTCTTCCTTTTAAATTGGAGTTTTCTGGTTTATTTGACGGTAATGAAGAGAAGTTTGTCCATACCATATACCCTTCAGATATTCTGACTGATTTTGATTCCTCCTATAAAAGAATTTCTGGCGACTTTGTTCCAAGAACCAATGCTCTTTTAGGAGTAGACAATCCTGCTGTATATGGAAGTCAGCAAGGACTTATGCAGATAACGCCTATTGTTGTTGCAAAGTGGATGATAAATCATAATGGCAATGAGATAACAGAGAATATAACTTCACCTTATTCAACTGTATCGAAAGTTCTGCCATTTAAAACAGCAAAGTTTATAGATCTGCTTTCCCATATCGCTGTTAATGAAACTGTGCAGATTTATTCTTCCCTAAAAAGAGATGCTCTCATAAAGGACGTAGTAAAAGAGCTAAATAAGGTTTTCCCCAATATAAAAGATATTGACATGATCCCCTATTCAGGGGGAACCATTGCGCCTATCAGTGTCCTTAAGGATGATACTTATCTTCCAATGTATGCATATGGTGACGGAGTTCAGCGCTGGTTCTATATTCTTGGTGCGATTGCTCTTTATAAGAATTCAATTATCTGTATTGATGAAATTGATACTGGATTCCATCCTGAGGCCCAATACGAATTTTGTGAGCATCTTGCTTCCTATGCAAGGGAGAATAATGTTCAGTTGTTCCTAACGACACACAATCTTGAGTTTATTGATAACTACCTTGAGGCTGTGAACAAATATGACAGTTCAATTCTTGAGGATACCAGAATCATTACAGTTAAAGATATTGATGCCAATCCTTCTTTAAGAACTCTTAGCGGTACCGAGGTTTATAAAGCCCGCTCAGACTTTAATCTGGAGATCCGTTAATGATTATCAAAGGTATCATTTTATGCGAGGGTGCATCCGATCAGGTTTTACTTGGAGCATATCTTGAGAAGATCAATGGTTGGTCCTTTGTAAGACCAAAGAAAAACTTTCTTTTTCAAGATAAGAATATTATCTTTTATGAAAATTCTAGTAATGAGTATTTTGCTATCTGGTCTTCTAACGGATGTAATTTTAAGGATGCTGTAGGTAAGATATTTGAACTTGAAAAATATGAGCATACTACAGAGTCTTTGGTCATTATCACCGATCATGATGATGAAAATGCAGCCAAGGAGAGACCTCAGGCAATCTTCAGTACCATAAATGAAATAATTTCCCTAGATAACTATGATCAAGATATTCTCGTAAAGAACAATAATCAGTGGCAGGAACTTTCATATACAGCCGGATTTAACCGTAAAATTAAGATGAATTTCTGTTATCTTTTGGTTCCTTTAGATTCTCAGGGAGCGTTAGAAACTTTCATGCTTAATGCTTTGTCAGAAAGTAGCGTTTCAAGAAAAGAAGTTATAGAGCAGGTAAAGGTGTTTCTTCGTGATTTAAAGAGCCAAGTGTACTTAAAGCAAAGACGTGAGAGGATAAAGGCTCAGCTAAGTGTTTCTGTATCTGTTTTTGCTCCAGAGAGGATGTTTGATACTTTTAAAGAGCTTATTAGTCTTGTAGACTGGGCTTTATTTGATGAGACAAATAAGCAGTTTAAGGTACTTAGTGAAGATAAATATTTACTTTAAAATCATCTTATTACAAAGAACTAAAAAGCAGAATATTTGATGAGGGGAAATGGGATAATGAACTGGAACAGAGAGAAGCAATTGCACAGGGAAAATGTTTATAAGTTCTTTAGTTTCGCCAATGTTTTGGGGTAGACTAAATAGTCTTCCCGCCTTATTTTAACAGGCCTAGCGCCTATCACAGTTTTTTAAAAATAGATTTTGATTATTGGGGACGCAAGTTTCCCTGTGGCATGAGCGGACCTTAGATAAACCTAAATATCCGATTGTGCCACTGTACCACTTCTTCATTTCTGCTTTGAAAATAGCCTTGATGTCATCCCGCTGTTCTTTTGAAAGTATTACGGATCTAGGTCATTTTCTCTATGGCAGTAATTGTACCAAAGCTAAGACAGAGCGACATGGTATGATAACTTAAGAGTTTTCTTTAGAACATGCTTAAAAATGCCGACTCTGGTTCTTGATTATGGTTGAGCCTTTGCATGGTTTTAGGCAAAATACATAGGATGTATGCTATGTGTATAAAAGCGTTTATTGCATCAAAGTCTGTGGAAATACATTCAAAGTTATGGCCAAAATATTGTTTTGAAGCCTTGAAGTTAGTCTCAATTTTCCATCTTGCCCCATAGTAATGAATGATTTTTGGGCTTTGAGAGAAACATCAGTCGATCTAAGGACATCACACCATCTTCATTCTTTGAGTAGTCTCAAAAATTACGATTTTTAAGGCAATTCCATAAAGTCTACAATGGTTGAGCCCATAATTCCCTTAGAGCCATTTGCCTTTTTGTGATTACGCCTGTTACGCGCTCTTAAGATTTTTCTATTTCTGCTATGTTTTTTCCTTGCCGTTGGAATTTGCTGCATAAACGTAATGGGACTTAGACATGCAGATAGTGTCAAGACCAAGTTCCGATAAGGTCTTTAGTAAGTCGCTACTTAAGAACCATGAATCCATCAACATGTATTTAGCCTGAATTCCAACTTTTAAGGCGGCTAAAACCTTGTCATAGCAAGTACGGTCTTACTGGTTGTGGCCTCTTTTCTTATAAGGGCGCCTATGGTTCTACCGTCATATTTCTTGCAAGCCTCAGAATATCTGTTTTCCTTGTTGGGAGATGACACTGTTTTTTGTCCACCGTGATAAAAGATATACCATCTGTCCAACCTTAAAGTAAACTAAGGACTCCTTTTAAAAATTGATGAGCAATATGGTCAAATACTCTTGCTAGCAATTCACCGGAGCCTCTTTCTATTAGGAAGCCTCAATTAGGGAGCCTCAAGAACAAAGAACCCTGTTCTAGGCTGTATGTTTTTGTTGATTTCATCAATAGCGTTCTTCGCCATGTGCTCTGTGAGCAATGCTAAGTTTTGCCCCCTCTTTATGAAACGGTACCATGATCTCGATGAAAAGGCATAATCTCCTTTAGGCGCACTGTAAAGAAGCTATTTATACTTTTATTTTAAGAGAATTAAGCTAAGACTAGCACCAGATCATAAGAGTGGTTCCCATGCCTAAGATTTTATGGGATCCGCATTTTTAAAGCAGAGTGCCAAGCTGTAAGCTATGAAAGACCTCTTCAATCAAATGCAGACCAGCATGGTTATCACATTCAAAAACAGGCGGTCTCTGCCAGTCCATTTGTGTTTTGGCTTAGAGTTTTCACATTCTTCTATACTTTGAGCCTCCAAAGTAAATGTATCGGTGGTCTTGTCAGAAGATTCATTGTGAGGTATCATAAT
>Ga0256405_10010192_pt1 | contig 12515 bp, 6 predicted proteins | sample RumenRJG_02DNA_FD_189096 | JGI IMG/M metagenome (GOLD analysis project Ga0256405, IMG submission 189096) | Bovine rumen microbial communities from Lethbridge, Alberta, Canada - RJG_02 | ecosystem: Host-associated > Mammals > Digestive system > Stomach > Rumen | place: Canada: Alberta | collected...
AAAAGGAATCTGAGGTAGTTCTTGTTCTTCTTCATCTTTGCCGTTCGTTGTTGATAAGTCGGGCTTGTGGGGCCTTGAGGGGCCCCCGCCCGACTTACCAACGAACACCCGGCTAAGAGTATACCAGGTAAAACCTCATGTGTGGAATTCGCCGCAGTACGTTCTGCGGGTGATGGCGTTGGCCGCTGTGTTTTCGTCTTCGGCCGTATTTGGCGATTCTGGGAATAGAGGATGCGTCGCCGTGTCCAGATCCGGGGTGATAGAGACGCGTGACAGTCATGTTGCAACTACTTCTGCAGGCATTGTCAATACTGCGAGTGGACTTGGCGTCTTGATATTTATCCGATAGTAATGTTGCCTTAAAATTAACAATCAAATTTGAAAGGAACAATCAAATGAAAACTATACAAATGAAAAATCTCGCAATATTCGCGCTTTGCGCCGTTGTGTGTAATACGTTTGCCGATACGATGACGAGTCCGATTGAGCTCTCGGGCGTTTCGTTCTACCAAGACAGACAGACGCAGAAGGTGCATGTGTCGTATTCCCTTTCCAACCAGGGGGAGCCGGCGTACGTGGTGATGGACGTGCTGACAAACGGGGTGAGCATTGGACTTGAAAAGATCAAGACGTTCGACGCAGGAAGCTCTGTGTCGCAGTTCGACGGGGATCCTGTCGCAGAAGGCAGCGGCAAGTCGATCGTGTGGAACGCGCGAAAGGATTGGAAGGGAAACCTCTCGACCAACGCCGTAGTGCAGCTTTCCGCCTGCTATACGAACTTCTTCGGGGTGTACATGGTCGTAGATATTTCAGAAGGCCCTTCGGCGACGAGGTATCCAGTCTCGTATACGATTGTTCCGCCCGACTTCCAGACGGACATCTCCTGTGCCTCGAACAAGCTCTGGCTAAGGCGCGTGAGCGCCGGCACGTTCATGATGGGAAGCCCGACTACGGAGGTTGGACGCGACGGGGGAGAGATCAGTCACGAGGTGACCTTGACCAAGCCTTTCTACTTTGGCGTATTCCCCGTGACTGTGGAGCAGTATCGCCTCGTGAAGGGCGTGACCAAGACCATTGCAAGCGATAAGATCTTCGAACAGGACAAGAAGCTCGCTCCTGCCTATTACGTACAGTGGGTAGATGTACGCGGTCCCATAGATGATCCTTCCTTGACCTGGCCGAACAGCACATACGTAGCGCCAGACTCGTTCATGGGGCTGCTGCGCGCGAAGACTGGGCTTGGCGGATTCGACCTGCCGACCGAGGCGGAGTGGGAATACGCATGCCGTGCAGGGACGACGACGGCCTGGAACAATGACACGGACTGCACTGCACCGTCTGGCGACAAGACGGTACAGGATGCAAACCTGGACATGCTAGGGTGGTACGTAATTAACAGCGACAGCAAGCTGCACCGCGTAGGGCAGAAGTCTCCAAACAACTGGGGAATATACGACTGCCACGGCAATAGCTGGGAATGGTGTCTTGATGCGCGCAAGGACTATTCCTCCGCGAGTGTAGTGGATCCTGTAGGCAATTCAGATACTACCAAGAACCGTGTTCAGCGTGGTGGAGCTTACTCGTCCGCAGCGGCAAGTTGCCGTTCAGCCATGCGGAGCAACGACGACCCGACGAGCGGCGGCTCTTTCCGCTGCGCGTTCCACACGGACTATTGAGCGTGGAAGGATGAATACGCTGGATAATGGTTGCAAGGCGATGGCAGGCGCGACGGTCCCAATCGTTGCCCTGTTGGCGGCGTCTGCCGTCGCCAAGGTAGTGGAGGAGCCGTCCGGATACGAATTGTGGGGAATGCGAAAGCGGCACGTTGCCATCGTCAATCCAGTGCTCGGGGAGGATCCGAAGTGGACGATGAGCCTTGACGGCGAATGGGAGTTCAAGGCCGAGGAATACCGAGCGCGGCGGAATTCCCTCTTTTGTCGCTTCCAGGAGAAGACGGACTGGGGTCAGACACGCCAGATGCGCGTCCCCGGACTGGTCGAGACGCAGGGCGTTGGCGAGCCGGGCCTCTCGCGCCCCTGGGACTGTTTCTGGGATGCCAGCCCCAAGCCGCTGAAGCACGTGTTCAAGGGCGCCGCCTGGTATCGCCGCACGTTCACGATTCCGGCCGAGTGGGCAGGCCGCCGCATCTGGCTGAAGGTCGGCAACGTGGCCGCTCAAGGATGGTTCTGGGTCAATGGATCGCAGGTGGCGTGGTGCGAAAGCTACTGCGGCACGTACAAGTACGAGATAACAGACCTTGTCACGCCCGGCAAGGAGACGTTTTTCGTGGTCGAAGTGTCGAACGAGGTCGCCAGCCGCACGGGTACGCGCTCGTCGATGAACCGCTGGTGCGGCATTCCGCGCTCTCTGGAGCTGGAGGCGACGCCGGGCGCGTTCATCGACGATGCCTGGGTGCGCGGCGACTACGACGCGTGCAGTGCGGAAGCGCACGTGGAGGTGGATGGTCTGGACGCCGTGCGGTCCATGAAGGTGCGCGTTGCAGTCGACGGGGAGACGGCGGAAACCGATGCCGTGGCAGGTGATGAAACTGTAGTGCGCCTGCCTCTGAAGGATTTCCGCCCTTGGTCGCCCGAAAGCCCGAACCTCTACACCGCGCGCGTCGAACTGGTCGAGAACGGTGTCGTGGTTCAGACGCGCCGCGAGCGCTTCGGAGTGCGGAAGTTCGAGGTCTGCGGCAAGGACTTCTACCTGAACGACCGTCCGTTCTTTATTCGCGGCATCGGCTACCACAACATCCAGCCTGTGCATGGAAACGACAAGATCGGCGACCGCGAATACCGTCGGGCGGAGGTGCGGAAGATGCGCGAGGCGGGCTTCAACTTCCTGCGTACGCACACGCGCTGCGAGACGCCGGAGTTCTTTGAGGTATGCGATGAGCTGGGCATGATGGTCCAGCCGGAGATGCCGTACTATACGGACCTCCCATGCGAGAAATTCGAGTTCAATCCTGTGCGCGACGCGAAGGAGCTCTTCGTGCACATGCGCCGCCACCCGTCGTTTGCCGTCTACTCGCACGGCAACGAGGGATCGTTCGGCCCTGCGCTCGGGCGGCACATGTACCAGCTGATTAAGGGCATGGACAAGGATCGCCTAGTCATCGACCAGGACAACGCCGGGGACGAGTGGATGGCGTTCCACTACGGCGCCAGGGGTGAGTCGGACTTCGTGGGCGGCCCCATTGCTGAGTGGAAGCGGGGAAGCTGCCAGTCCGATCGGCCGATCGTATGCCACGAGTACTTGAACCTTACCGTCAAGGCCAACGCCGAGCTGGAGGACCGCTATACAGGCATCTGGCAGGTTCCGTATGGCCGCGCAAAGCGGTGCGCGTGGCTGGCCAAGAGCGGTCTGACTGATTTCTGGGGCGTCCGGCTTCAACGTGCGCAACATGCGCTTCAGGCCTATTGGCTGAAGCACGGCATTGAAAGCGCCCGCGCCGATCCGTGGTGCGACGGCTACAGCTACTGGAGCGCGCAGGACTGCACTTCCCCCCAGGGGGAGAGCTACACGGCGCAGGGCCTGTTTGATCCTTTCTGGGGCGAAAAGCCTGGTGGTCATTCTGCGGCGTCGGTGGCCGTGTTCAACGGACCGAGCTGCCTGCTGTGCGACGGAGGCGACGATTCAGCAGTGTTTGTCTCAGGGGAGACCATGGTGCGCAGCGTGTTGTTTGCCCACTATGGCGACAAGCCCATGTCCAACGCTAGCCTGGAATGGGCATTGCGGGCGGCGGACGGTAAGGTCCTTGTCGCCGGCGAGAAGGAAATAGGGGACGTCGCGTTGGGCGCAGTGCGAAAGATTGCGGACGTGTCCTTTGCGGTGCCGACTTTGGACAGTGCCTGCCGTGCGTCGTTTGAAGTCAGGCTTGGAGCGGTATTCAACGCATGGGACGTGTGGCTGTTCCCAAGGCGCGAGCCGAGAGACGCCGCAGGAGTGGGCATCGCCGCGCCCTTCTTCGACCGGCTTGCCGGTCGGTACACGAACCTGTCGCCCGTAGACGTGGCGAGCGTCGTCGTGGCGCCTCTAGGCTCCGCCGAGGCCGCCGCCGCGCGTCAGCGCGGGGCTTCGCTTGTCGAGATAGGCCCCGCCGATGGGGAATCGGAGGTGAAACTCGGCTGGTGGTGGATCGGAAAGCAGGTCGGCACGGTGTTCGCAGACCACCCGATGCTGAAGTATCTGCCACATTCCGGGCATCTAGACCCCCTGTTCTTCAGGATTTTAAAGGCCGGGATGCCTTTGCCAGTGGACGGCTTTTCGGAGAAAGATCTCGTTGTGGTGTCTGAAGGCCCGGAAAAGTGCGCAGTTCACCTTGCGGAACGACATGTAGATTCTCGCAGAGAGTACCTTATACACGGCCTAGATGTGCTGTCCGACCTGCCGGAGTCAATTGCTCTTCTGGACGGCATCATCGACGATGCAGTCGGCAATTCCAAAAACAAAAAACGGGAGTAGTCCGATTCAATGTCTGCTTCAACAGTACTGGTCGCCGCAATCTTGCTAGGGCAAGCCGTTTGCCCGCCTCTTGCTCCTCCGACGAATGCGCCCAATCCGTTCGCCTACGGAATGGGAGTGCACTACGGGACGCATCCTTCGGCACGGCGAAAACCAATGGCCTCGCAGATTGCTGCTACCGGATTCGGATTTGTCCGCACGGACTTCTATCGTGCAAAGGTCATCAGGCCAGACGGATCCTTCGACTTTTCGGTTTATGACGACTGTGTGTCGGAGTCGGAAGCGGCCGGGCTCCGTGTCTTGCCGATTCTGCGCGACAAAGCCAAGGCGGATCCAGCGATCCTCGATGACTTGGACGGATGGAGGCGATTCGTCGAGGCTTTTGTCCGACACTATGGACGAGGGCACTTTCCCGTCGTCGAAGTCTGGAACGAGCCAAACGGCTCCTACTTCTGGACAAATGGAGATGCGGACAGCTACTTCAAGCTGCTAAAGGTGACGTATGAAGCCGTTAAGTCCGTCGATCCGCAGATCCGCGTCGCCTTTGGCGGCACCTGCGGAGTGCCGGAAAATTTCATCCGCCGCGTATATGCGCTTGGCGGCAGGGCGTTCTTCGACGTGATGAACGTCCATCCGTACATGCCGAAGCCGGATGGAATGATGATAGACAGGCTGGAAGGGCTACGCCGTCTGATGTCCGAATATGGCGACGCGGAGAAGCCGATATGGATTACGGAAATCGGCTGGCCGACGCACAAGGCCGGCTTCCCAGGCGGGCATCTGTTAAAGGCCGGACTTTCCATAGCCCAGCCGGAGCGTCGACAATGGCGTGCAGTCCTGGCGGACACGGAATCCAGTCCCAGTTCGTCTGCTCGTTCGTTCTGCGAACCGTTGAAGGCCGCGCTGCCTGCGGGAAGCACGGTCGATGTGCTGGGGCCTGAGGTGCTGAAGAGGCGCATATCCGAAGGCCTTGTCGATCTGGTTGTCTATCCAATGGACGAGACATATCCCGCGGAGACCGTCGATGCCGTGGTAGATTTCGTCAAAGGAGGAGGGGTGCTCGTGGATTTCGGCGGATGCCCCATGTACAAGGCCGTCCGGCCTGACGATGCTGGAGGTGTGAAGTACGTCTGTCAGAACGGCGAACGTGGTGACTGGCGCAAGTTGCGCGTCGAGTTTTCCGCTTTTTGGCTGGATCCCGCCTTGCCGGAATCGGGAAACCGCATGCATCCCACGGACCGGGCCATTGCCGCTGGCGTCAAGGACGATCCGAACGGCTACATGACGATTCGGTATCTGACGGCGGCGAACATGAAGGCGGGCGACGAGATGATCCCGCTTTTGTCTGGCCGGGATCGCAACGGGAACGAGTGCGTGTCAGCCGCAGTCTACCGGTACGGGGATTGGAAGGGCGCCGTCGTCATCTGTGCAAACAACGATTCAAAGCTGCGTTCTGTCGTCACGAACGATGAAATGACCCAGGCATCGTATTTGGTGCGGACGTTTGCCTTGTCGACGGCGCTTGGCATCGAAAGCACATGCCTCTACGAGTACATGGGCGAGGAACGCGACCCGTATTACAGCGAGCACCATTTCGGCGTGGTTCACAAGGACTTTTCCGAGAAACCCGCGTACCGTGCGCTGAAGCATTTTACGCAGATGCGCCCGTCGTCTTCAAAGCAGATTGAGGCCGAGTGGAGGCGAGGCAGCATAGTCTACCCTCAGTGGATGTGTCCGGATGGAACCGTTAGGGGGATTGTATGGATCATGGGCTTGCAGCAGGACGTAGAACTGGAGTTTGAGGCGTGTTCCGTGCGGCTGACAGACATGTTCGGGCGAGATGCGCCGTGCGAGGAGCTAGGAGGCGGGCGGAAGAGAATCGTGCTGACGGAGACGCCCCTGTGGTTTGAGGGTGCGCGACTGCGTTCGATAAAGCGCACTGCCGCCGAGCGCACTACGTCCGCCGCCGTCGAAACGGTGGAGTCTCCCGACGGCAGGATGGCCATTTCGTTCGTATCGGATGCAAATGGAATGCGTTGGAAGATGTCCCGAGACGGGAAGGATGTTGTGTGCTGGTCAAAGCTAGGGCTTGTCTTCGCTCAGAGCAATTTTCCAAATCAAGGCAGGGAGAACCTTTGTGAAATGAAGGTTGTTGGCCGCAAGTCGAGGACATCAGACGTCCGCTGGAAGAACCGTCTGTCACGCCAGGAGGCAATGCGCGACCGATATCACGAACTGAGGGTCGAGCTTGAGGAGACAGAGGCTACGGTACTCCCGCCGAGCATGGGGCGGATAGATGCCGCGCGGCAACCTCGCCGCATGGCGATGGAGTTCCGCGCATATGACGAGGGCGTCGCCTTTCGGTATGTCATCCCGGAGCAACCGGCCTTTGCCGGATGCGAAATCGCAGGCGAACAGACGGAGTGGCGCTTTGCCGGCGACCCGTTTGTATGGGCGTCCGAGTACGAAAGCCATGTCGGCGGACAGGAGGGACTGTTTGCTCGGAAGCGCATGTCGGAGTTGGACAGGCTCAAGGTCGTCGGCATGCCCGTTCTTGTTGAAGCTGATTGCACGACAGTAGCCCTGACCGAGGCGGCCTTGCGGAATTGGGCCGGCGCGATGTTCCGGGCGGAGGGCATGCGGGACGGTTCGTCAGCCCTGCGGGCTGAGCTGTCGCCATTGCCTGACGAGTGGGCTTCCGTTCCGGGCGTGTCTGTCGTAGTCCGTACGCCAGCCGCAAGCCCATGGCGCGTCGTGCTGGTCGGAGACGACGAGACCGATCTCTTGGGAAAGGGCGGAATGGTTCTAAACCTGAATCCGGAGCCAGACCCTTCGATTGACTTCAGCTGGGTGAAGCCCGGCGTGTCTTCTTGGGACTGGTGGGTCGAGTCGAACAATTCACTTTCCACCGAGCAGACCGAGCGGCTGATCGACTTTGCCGCCGAAATGGGCTGGCCATACCACACGATCGACGGCGGCTGGTATGGCTTTGCGCGACGCCCGAATCGCGGACCGGATGTGGAGCTTGAGCCAAGAAGGGACTTCGACCTGCCGCGCATTCTTCGCCGCGCGAAGGAAAGGAACGTTGGGATATGGGTCTGGATCCACTGGATGACGATTGACGACATTGGCGTCGAAGAGGCTTTCTCAAAACTGGAGAAGTGGGGAATCGTCGGAGTCAAGACCGACTTCCTGGAGCGCCAGGATCAGTGGATGGTAAATTGGTGCGAGAAAGTCTGCCGGATCGCGGCCAGGCACCACCTTATGGTCAACTTCCACGGGGCCTTCAAACCGACCGGAACCGAGCGGACGTGGCCGAACAACGTGACGAGGGAAGGGATCCGCGGAAACGAAATGAACATCTTCGACCGCTCGGTAGATGCACGTCATTGCCTGACGCTGCCATTTACGCGCTTCCTGATTGGCCCGGGTGATTTTACGCCGGGCGGGTTCGGCAATGTCTTCTCGCGGAATTTCGTCCCTCAGGTTAACAAGGGTCATCGCTACGGCGACGAGACGGATAGATGTCCGCATTGGGCCGAACAGCAGGGGACGCGTGCACATGCCTTGGCGCAGTGCGTGGTGTTTGACAGTCCGCTAATGACGCTTTGCGACTGGCCGGAGCGATACCGCGACGCATCAGGCGTAGCGCTGTTGCGCGGGTTGCCTACGGTCTGGAGACGTACCATTCCTCTTTCGGGGAGATGCGGCGAACGCTACGAAGTCGTGCGGGAGGCGTTTGACGGAAGCATGTACTATGCCGCGATGACGGTGAAGAGCCAGGACCTGTCCGTCAGGCTGGACTTCCTCGGCGACGGCGAATGGAATTTGTGTTCATACGAGGACGACCCTGTGCGTACCATGTCGGACGCCAAGGCGCTTGTGGTTGCATCTCGCAAGGTAACGAAAAACGACATCGTCGCACTTCGCCTATGCGACGAGGGCGGAGCTGTGTTGGTATTCAAACGATGAACTGCAATTATCTCATAATTCGCAATGTCGCTCGTGGCTTGGCCGTTGCATGCCTGGCTGCGGTTTGCGCCGTTCGCGCAGACTTGGCGGATTTTGTCGATCCGTTCGTTGGCACGGCTGGAACTGGCCATACTACGCCGGCTGCGGCTTTCCCGTTTGGGATGGTTCAGGCCGGGCCGACGACGGGGACTCTGTCCTGGCGGTATTGTTCCGGCTATCAATACGAGGACAAGTCCGTCACAGGATATGCGCTTACGGCGCTGAGCGGAACCGGTTTCTGCGAATACAATGAGCTGCAGATTCTGCCATTTTCGGGTCCGGTGCGCGGGTTGCCGATGTCCAGCGCAATTGACAAGGCGGACGAAAGGGCGGAGCCGGGCTATTATGCCGCGAGGCAGGTCGACGACGGCGTGTCGGTCGAAATCGCCGTTGCGAAGCGCGCGGCATTCTATCGGTTCACATGGGACAAAGGGCGAGAGCCTCGGGTTCTTGTCAATTTGCCTTACGGCAACGGCCAATGGGATGGGGATCAGCTGGCTGGCTCACATGACGGAAAGATAATGCGGCTGGGGGGTGGGATCATCGAAGGTGAGCACTTCCGCACCGGCTGCATCATGCGTCGGAAGATTGCTTTTGCGCTGGAATTTGACCGTCCGTGGACGAAGTGCGAGGAACTGCCGAAGAACAAGCCCGATGAATTGCCACGATATGTGCTGTCGTTTGACATTCCGTCGGGAAAGTCTCTTTCCCTGAAAGCTGCCTTTTCGGTCACATCGTCTGCGGCGGCCCGCAGGAATCTCGTGTCGTCGATTCCGGATTGGAATTTCGCTGGAGTGAAGACGGCTGCGCGCACGGCGTGGAATGACGTTTTTTCGCGATCCGAATGCGAGGGGTCTGACGAACAGAAGCGCAACTGGTACACGGCACTCTACCATCTCTATTTCCAGCCGAACGACTATTCGGACTCAGATGACGAGGAGCCGTGCTACACGACGCTTTCTTTCTGGGATACGTTTCGCGCGGCTCAGCCATGGTACTCCATTGTGACCCCAGAAATCTCGCAGGGGGTTGTTGATTCTTGCCTGCGTCACTTCAAGACCTTTGGACGCCTGCCGGTGATGAGCTACGGAGGCATGAGCTTCGATTGCATGATTGGCACGCATTCCGTTCCTGTGATCGTGGACTGGTTCTTGAAAGAGTGGAACGGGAAACCGGGAACTAGGAACGGGGAACGGGGATATTGGCTCGCTGCATACGCGCAGATAAAGGACACGCTGACGAAGCCGCACAGAGGACGAGACAAGGAGCAGTGGGATTTGCTGGACAAGTACGGCTATTACCCCTTTGACAAGATAAAGGGCGAGAGCGTGAGCCGGACGTTGGAGTGCGCCTACGACGATTGGTGCGCCGGCGTGATGGCACAAAAGTTGGGGGAATGGGGAACGGGGAACGGGGAACGGGATGAAAGCCTTAAAGCTGACGCCGAGTTCTTCTTCAGGCGTTCGGAGAACTGGCGAAACGTCTTTGACGTCTCGTCCGGCTTTGTGCGCGGCAGATCGGCGGAAGGCGCCTGGCGAACGCCGTTCGATCCGTATGCGTTTGGACATGGTGCGGGACGAGATAACGACTTTACTGAGGGCAACGCATTTCAGTATTCCTGGCATGTGATGCACGATGCCGACGGGCTTGTCGCAATGATGGGCGGACGCGAAGCTGCTCTGAAAAGGCTAGAGTCGCTTTTCGTGGCAAGCGATGTCACGGGCGGAGCGCCGCCTGACGTTACGGGGCTCATCGGCCAGTACGTGCACGGGAACGAGCCGAGCCACCACGTCATTTACTTCTTTACGCTTCTGGGGCGTCAGGACTTGACGGCGAAATACATCCGCGAGGTGTTCGACAGGTTCTACCTCCCGAAGCCAGACGGACTATGCGGCAATGACGACTGCGGTCAGATGAGCGCGTGGTATCTCTTTTCGGCGATGGGCTTCTATCCGTTCAATCCCTGCGGAGGGGAATATATTCTTGGCGCACCGCAAGTCGCTTGCGCGAAGCTGAAAGTTAAAAGCGGAGAGTTTAGAGTTGTTGCCCGCAATCTCTCGCGAGACAACAAGTACGTGAAGTCGGTGAGATTGAACGGCAAGCCGGTAACGGACTGGCGTATCCGCCACGCCGACATCATGTTCGGCGGCGAACTCGTTTTCGAGATGTATTCTGGAGTTAAGGAAAGGTCGTTGCCATGAGGTTCTTGTTCATGCTGAGTTCTTTTGCCGTGGTCGTCTCGACGGCTGGCGTTTGCAATGCGAAGGTGGCACAGGAGCCGCCTCGTTCGAATGCATCCGACGGGGGCGAGCTCGTGGCCGAGCGGCTGCCCATGCTTGTGATGACGGGGCGTGACGAGGCATGGGGCAGCTCTCATCGGACGGCGTGGTGGACGAATGACCGTTTCGGTATGTTCATCCATTTCGGGCTTTACGCGCTGCCAGCGCGGCACGAGTGGGTGAAGACGAGGGACCCTTTTGCTTCCACGCGCGAAATACTCCTACCCCGCGCCGCTTGTTGCTCGAGAATCTACGCAACGGAAATAACGACGGTAAATTGCCACGGCAGCGCGAGATGGCCTGTATTTATGGTATAAAATGCGCATGAAAACGAAAATGATTGCAAGTGGAATCCTCTGCCTTGCGGCAATGGCGGCAGTCGCCGCCGACATCTCCGACTTCGACCCGCGCATGGCCGTCGCCACCGCCAAGGTCGAGAACGGAATCAAGTGGATCGACGGCGTCCATCTGCCGATTGAAGGACGCGCCTTCGACAACACCGCCGCCTACTACGACCGGCTGCCGAAGACCGTGACCACGAACGTAAACGCCGGCGTGCGCGGCATGCTCAACCACACGACCGGCATGCAGCTCAGGTTCAAGACCGATTCCAGGCGCATTTTAGTCAAGTGGGTGCCGCTCAGCGGAAACCTGGCGATGGACCACATGCCGGCGACCGCCAGGAGCGGCGTCGACGTCTACCGCCAGGAGCCGGACGGCAAGTGGCGCTATGTCGCCACCGGGCGCATCCGCAGTGCCGACGGGGCGCAGCTTTCCGTCCCCTGGACGCCTGGCGAGGCGTGCCTCGTCAACCTGCCGCTCCTCAACGGCATCAAGAGCATCATGATCGGCATCGACGAGAACTCCACCGTCTCCGCGCCGCCGCCGCACCGCTCCGGCGTCACCAAACCCGTCGTCTTCTACGGCACCTCGATCACCCACGGCGGCTGCGCGTCGCGTCCTGGGCTCTCGTTCGTCAACATCGTCGGGCGCGAGCTGGACGTGCCGGTCGTCAACCTGGGCTTCTCGGGGTCGGGATTTATGGAGTTCGAGATGAGCGAGCACCTCGCCGCGATCGACGCGAGCTGCTATGTGCTCGACTGCCTCTGGAACATGGGATTCGGCGACAATGAGCGCGACAGGAACATCGACAAGAACTACGAGCCGTTCATCCGCAACCTGCGCGCCAAGCGCCCGGACGTGCCGATCGTCATGGCCGCGCAGTGCGACGTCTTCCTCCGTCCCGGCGGAGCGAGCCGCTTCGCGGAGAAGGACGCGTACGTGCGCGCGCTCTACGACAAGCTGGTCGCGGAAGGGTGGAAGAACCTCGTCTATCTCCCCGCCGACAAGCTGCACGGCTTCAGCGGCGAAGGCACGGTGGACGGTTGCCACCCGAACGACATCGGCATGCGCGAGCTCGCGCGCGGCTTCGGCGCGGCGGTGGCGAAGGCGCTGAAACTCAGGTAGGCGCGGCGATGGAGAACTGCCGCGAGGAGTGGTACGACCCGGAGCGCAAGGTATCCGTCGGTGCCTACAGGGTCAAGTATGTATTGCGTCAAGGGGGAAAGTGAAAAAACTTTGCACGGAAACTTGCAGGGAGAATGAAGGGTCAGAGCTCATCGATACAGTAGAATTGATACAGGTACGCCAAGCGAAGCTCGGCAGAACTAATAGCGGAAGGAGCTACATCGTAAAGAAATCGACGTACGATTAGGACGGCAAGCCGTGCAAAGGGTGACCGATGTGCGGGAGTCTTGC
>Ga0256405_10010193_pt1 | contig 12514 bp, 11 predicted proteins | sample RumenRJG_02DNA_FD_189096 | JGI IMG/M metagenome (GOLD analysis project Ga0256405, IMG submission 189096) | Bovine rumen microbial communities from Lethbridge, Alberta, Canada - RJG_02 | ecosystem: Host-associated > Mammals > Digestive system > Stomach > Rumen | place: Canada: Alberta...
AATCAGGGCTTACTTCTCTGAATTTTTCGTATCTAACATCCTGAGACCTCGCTTTCTTTCGGCAGTCTCCGTTGCGTCATTCCTGCAATCACTTCTCAAACATCTTCATCTGCGGCTCGCGCATGTCTCGTAAGTGAGACCCTCTTGTGTTGGAATGTCGCCATCCTGATCCTCAACGGAGCTCACCCAACCCCACTTCGTCGGGTGCTTAAAGAAGTTCTGACTTCTTTGTTTTGTTGAGCATATGATACACGAAATGTCCTTTTGACGCAAGAGGCAGAAATTGACAAAAATCACAATCAGGTTTTGTGTATAATGTCAAAATCTGTTGGAGATCCATAAAACCGCTTGACCTCCTGATCCTGATTATAGTATGATACAAAACTGCGGGCGAATTGTCACCCGTTTTTAACTTGCCATTTAGACTCTTTTTTGGTAAAATGATTTACATAATCTTTATGGTCAGATTGTAGTACTTCATATTTTACTAAATAAGAGGCGTTCTGCGTTTACGTAAGAACGTTGGAGGCAAGCAGTTGAACAGAACATTCCAACTTTTATCAAAGGCAGTTGTAATGGGGATCGCCGTGTTGTTGATCCTGGTGCTGTTCTGCGGCTATGCAGACGAAGCGGCCGCGATCCCCGAGGGGGATTCTGCGGAAGCAGCAGCTTCTGAAGGAGTATTAACGGAAGCAGAATCCGTTCTGCCTGCTGAAAACGAGGAACCGGCCGGTGAACCGGAATCTGAAAGTGCCGCAGATGAAACGGAAGAGGATGCTGAGCAGGTTTCAGAAGCGGCTCCTCTGCCTCAGGAGGACGGGACTCTGACGGCGGAACCGACACCGGAGCCGATATCGACACCGGAGCCGACACCGGCGCCTGCTCCCATGCCGATGTTTGACATCATCGACGGCCAGACCATCTACCTCAGCATTACGGAAGAAGAATTTGTCGAGATTGCGGAGATCCTGCGTGCCGGCCTGGGCGTGAATGACGCGGCTCTTGCCGGAATCATGGGCAATCTGCAGGGAGAGTCCGGTTTTAATCCCCACAAGATCGGCGACGACGGGGGCGCATACGGCATCTGTCAGTGGCGGGGACCGCGACTGGACCAGATGGTGGAATACTGCGAAGATCACGGTCTCAATCCTGTCAGCAGAGACGGGCAGCTGAGTTTCCTGATCTACGACCTGATGAACAACTACATCTATGCTTATGACCAGATCCGTCTCTGTGAGGATTCTGAAAGAGGAGCTCTGCAGGCAACATATAATTTCTGTGCCTATTATGAAGTTCCGTCGAATCCGGAAGAAGAGAGCCTGGAGCGGGAGGAATGGACAAAACTGCTGATCTATCCGAAACTGAACGAACTCAGCGAGACGGGCTGATCGGCAATGAGAGAGAATACATAGGAGGTTTGACAGAATGGCCATGAGAAGCTGTCCGGAATGTCTGAACCAGATCGACGAAAACGAAAGTGTCTGTCCTCATTGCGGCCACGTTCTGGTCGGAGATGAGCCGGAGCAGAAGAGCGTCGAAGTCTATCTGGAAGAGCGTAAATGGACCTTCGGAAACACCCTGATCGCATTGCTGCTGGTTCTTCTGATCGGCGGCCTGGGCTACCTGCTCTATATCTATGGCTTTAAACTGCCTTATCAGGACGCCACGAACTATTATCAGCAGGAGAAAGCCGCTTATGAGCAGCAGATCCAGGAGTATCAGGATCTTGCGGAACAGATCGCGGCAGCCAATGCGGGCCTGGATGCAAAGATCGCCTATGTGCGTTCCATCATCAACTCCGGAGAGGAGCCGATGGATCCTCGCGCGGCTGCGAATGCGGCCCAAATGGTTCAGCAGGCGGAAGCACTGCGTGTGACGCCGCCCGTGATCACCGCGGAAGAGGTCCCGGTTCCCGCCCGGGATTCGGTCTTTCATGCCAAGGATGTCCGGGAGACCGCGCGGATTGTCGACCAGCAGCGTTTCAGCCTTTATCAGCAGTATTCCGATATGAAGGTTCCGGACTACAGCCAGGTGACGGCGGCGCTTGACCAGGCGGCTGACGATCTCAAGGCGAGTATTCAGCTGAAGAAAGACAGCGCCGCTGCAGCCGATGCCGCTTCACGACAGATCAGGGAACTTCTGGACAATTACCAGTCCTTCATGGATGAGTATATTACCTTCATGGTGATTTATGACCGTGGAGACCCGGATCAGATCAGCCGGGCCGATGATCTTCAGACAACCTTCGTGACCTATCTGAAGCAGATCCGGGCGATCGACACGAAAAAGCTGACGGAGGCCGATCAGAAGTACTTCCAGATGGTGACCGACAGCATCTCCCAGCAGATGGAGGAGAACAACATCGTGGAACCGGAGTATCTTCCCTGATCCGCAAAGCGAATAACACCAGCATGAATCGTTCGGGCGCCGGTATGCTTTATGCCGGCGCTCAAATACAATTGTGATCCTTCTGTGATGCGGTGCATGTTACGATAAACGCCAGACAAAATACAGAGAGGAGCTGCAGAATGAAAGATAATAAATCTTTATTGAATTGGATGATTGCGCTCAGTGTTTTTGTGATATGGGGGAATATCGCCAGTCTTTTCCTCTCGGGAGAACAGTATGACGCGGTCATCAAGCTGATTGATTTCGTCTCGCTGCTGTTCGCGATTGTGGTACTGTTCTCGGCTGTCCGGGGGAAAGGGAAGAAGAGAGGAAAAGAAGAGCGCGGAGAGTCAGAAGGACCGAAAGATTGAAAGCAGACCCGCAGACCGGGCGAATGATTACCGTGTTTCGGCATCAGGCACTCAAAAACGGAGGATGAAGAAATGAAAAAAGCAATAATGATCGTACTGACAGGACTGATGATCCTGAGCTTGTGCGCCTGCGGGAGCAGGGCGGCCGGCAGCGCAGGGGACACCCAGGCGAAGAGCGGGGCCGAGGATCAGGCGGCGCAGACGACCGAACAGAGCGCGGAAGCGGACGGAACCTTCCAGAAGGTGCGCCACGCGGAAATCACCGTGAAGGACTACGGCACGATCAAGCTGGAGCTGGATGAGGGCACCGCCCCCATCACCGTGGCGAACTTTGTGAAGCTTGCCAAGGACGGCTTCTATGACGGTCTGACCTTCCACCGGATCATGGACGGATTCATGATTCAGGGCGGAGATCCTCGGGGCAACGGCACCGGCGGTTCGGATGAAAAGATCAAGGGCGAGTTCAAGCAGAACGGTGTGGACAATCCCATCAGTCACGTGAAGGGCGTCATTTCCATGGCACGCTCCAATCAGCCGGACAGTGCGAGTTCCCAGTTCTTCATCACGGTGGCGGACGCGACTTTCCTGGACGGCGCGTACGCGGCGTTCGGGCGCGTGACCGAGGGGATGGAAGTTGCCGAGAAGATCGCAAAGGATGCCAGACCCGTGGATAACAACGGCTCCGTGATGCCGGATGAACAGCCTGTGATCGAGAGCATCGTGATCACCGACTGACCCAGCTTCCGAAAGCAGAACGCACAAACGAAAACGGCTCCCTGCCGCAGCTGCGGCAGGGAGCCTGATCATTTTAGGAGTTATACTACGGAGAATTCCGCTTCCGGAATCACAGATTCTGAGCGGCATGCTCACCGGCGATGAAGCCGAAGGTGACCGCATGGCCGAGGGACAGGCCCGGATGGAAGAACGGATAGTCCGGAGCGCCGTAGAACTGGCCGCCCAGGTTGCCGACGGCATAGAGACCCGGAATCACGTCGCCGTTTTCTTTCACGACCCGGCCAAACTCATCGGAGAGCACACCGGCGGTGATGGAGGAGCAGCGGATGTGACGGCGGATGCCCCAGAAGGGCGCGGTCACGAACTTGTGCAGGAACTCGGGCTTCTTACCAAAGTCGAGGTCTTCACCCTTTTCGCACATCTCGTTGTAGCGGTTGAAGGACGCGACGGTTGCTTCGACGGGCAGACCCATCTTTTCGGCCAGCTCTTCGATGGTGTCGGCACGGAAGGTGTCGATCAGCTCGGGGAAGACGCCGACATGGAGAGAGGGATCCTCTTCCTTCAGGTAGCGCTGCATGACGACCTCGGGGACACCGGCGGTGGCATACTGCATATAGTCGTTGTCATAGATCTGGCAGTACCAGCCGAGAGAACCGGTCTCCTGGTGCTCGTGATCCATGTTCTCACCGACAAAGCCCGGCTGCCAGCGCAGAACGTTGGAGATGTAGGCCATGTCGACTTCTTCACTGACGAAGCGCTCCCCGTTCATGTTGAGATCCAGGAAGGCGTGCTCGTCCCACATGAGACCGGCGTCAAAGTCATGCATGACACGGCTGTGGGCGACAGGCTCCATGGCGCTGCCGGCTTCGATGGCGAGGATGTTGCCGTCGCCGGTGCGATGGTAGACCTTCTTGTCGAAGTGCTCGATATCGGGGCAGAAGCGGCGGACCATGGTGGCGTTGTTTTCATAGGCACCGGTGGCAAGAATGACGGATTTGGCGTTGAACTTGATGAAGCTGCCGTCCTGGGCCTGGCCGACGCAGCCGATGATGGCGCCGTCGGCGTCCTTGACGAGCTGGACAACCGGAGTGCTGAAGTGGACTTCGAGGTTGTCATACTGCTCCTGGGCATCGGCCAGAATGCCGGCCACGAGGGTGCCGTAGTTGTTGGGCTTGGGTCCGAACCAGGGAGCAAAGACCTCAACCTTGTCCTCGCCGAAGTCAAAGCTCTGGGTGCCGTCGTGCATGACACCGGTCATGACGGTGGAGGTATCCTGATACTTGGTAACGCCGGTCTTGTCGTTCTTCCACTCGGTCTCTTCGGTGATGCCGCCCTTTTCGCAGACAAACTTCAGGGCTTCTTCCGAACGGTCGATATAGGCCTCAAGCAGCTTGCGGTTGGGACGCCAGCAGTTGACCGCAGTGGCAAAGGTGAGCCACTTCTTCAGACCGGCCTCGGTGGAGCCGCCCTTGATGATGGCGGAGGAGCAGTTGCCCTGGGAGACAGCGACGGGCTCCTTCTGCAGAACGGCGACCTTTGCGCCCATCTCGGCGGCCTTGACGGCGGCGATGACACCGGAGGCGCCGGCACCGCAGACCACGATGTCCACATCGCGCTCTTCGGCAAAGTCGGTAATGGGCTCAAGGATCACCGCGGAGGCGTTGATGTCTTCAGCGGTAATGTCGGTGAGAACATAGGCACCGTCAGATTCAACCGTGGGCTTGACGAAGCCGGAGTTGACGGCTTCTCCCTTGGCCTGGGCAATGCAGTTCTTCAGGGCGACGCGGACGGCTTCGCTGGTCAGGGAGGCACCGGACACGCCGTCGATCTCGGCGCTCTGGGCAGCCATAACCTGCGCGAGCAGGTCGTCATGAGCGGCCTGACCGATGGCAGGGGTCTCTTCGGCGAGATCCAGGACCACATCCACGATGGAGTTCTCATCGAAGGTGGCGGTGACGGTGACGGTGCCCATGCCGGTGGCAGTGGCAGAGTAGGTGCCCGGCGTGTACAGGCCGTCAGCGGAGGCCTTGGCGTTCACTGCGCCGAGACCGACACCGGCCATGGCGAGAGAGGCAGCGCCTGCGAGAGAGCCTTTCAGGAAATCTCTTCTGCTGAGGTTGGACATAAGACATTCTTCCTTTCTTGTATTATGGTTCCAAATGGATTATAATGTGGCAGAAACCACGATGTAATGTCAGTATAAACCCTGTCCCCGGTACAGAGTCAACAAAAAAATAACAATCGTTTTTGCGATTGATCAGGCGGGTGGAGCACGTGAAGATCAATGAACTGGCAAAACTGTCGGGACTGAACTCGGAGACGATCCGGAAGTATCGGGAACGCGGCCTTCTGAAGCCGGTGCGCAACCCGGAAAACGGATATTATGAATACAGCTGGCCGGATTTCCTGAACCTGTTGTACATTCGCAAGCTGCGCGGAGCCAGCCTCTCACTGGACGCCATCGAAGCAACCTGCCGGAGCGGGGATGCCGAATCCCTGCTGCAGGGTTACCGGAAGACCATCGCCGATCTGGAAAAGCAGATCCGGGAGCTGAAGCGGCGGGAGATGATGCTGAGCATCACGGCGCGGCACTATGAGAGGGATGCGCAGGCCACGGATCAGATCCGGGTGATTGAAGCCTTCGACACCAAGTATGACAGCTACTTCGACCAGACCAGGCCGGACGCGGTCCGCAGACGCTGGATTGAGAATGTCGACCTTTTCACGCTGGTGGTGTGCATCGAACAGAGATACTTCGAAGATGCCGCACTTCCGGAGCGCGTCCCCATCCGCATCGGGATCGGAACCTATGAAAACATCATCCGCGAAGAGCACGTTCGGATGCCGAAGCAGGTCAGCGTGTTCCCGAAGGCAAAGTATGCTTCGTTTTTTCTGGAAGTAGCGGACGATCTTCGCTCCGTGCCGGCAGAGCGGCTTGAGCCGATCCGGCAGTTCCTGCGGGAGAAGGACCTGCATGCACTTGGTAATTCCACGGCGTATCTCTACCGGGTGGATACCTCCGGAACACAGCCGCGTTTCATTTTCTGCGTCCGGGTGATGGTGGAGCCATTGCCATGAATGCCGAAACATGATAGAATAGCGGCAGACTGCAAGAACAGGAACTTTTGATAGAGCAGAAAACAGAATATCGTTCTTCCCTCCTGCGGAATGCGGAACATGGAATCGGGTGAAAGTCCCGGCGAGTCGGTCACTGTGAAGCCGTCAGAGAATTACGGGCTCTGAACGGATCAGTCAGATACATGGGGAAGAGCGGTGCTTTTGCCGGAACCGAAAGCACGTTGAGACAGACGCAGAGAATGCGTCTGCCGTTGGCGTACTCGTGTTTCGGGTGCGTCTTTTTTTATCGCTATCGGGAGGAATGAGATGGTTCACTTTGTAGGCGCGGGCCCCGGAGCACCGGACCTGATCACCCTGCGCGGGGCTGCCCTGCTGGAGTCGGCGGATCAGGTGATCTATGCCGGAAGTCTGGTGAACCCCGCGCTGCTGGAACGCTGCCGGGCGGACTGCCGGATCCTGAACAGCGCCGTGATGACCCTGGAAGAGGTGATCGAGGCAATCCGCGCGGCGGAGTCGCAGGGACAGACGACCGTGCGCCTGCACACCGGAGACCCCAGCGTTTACGGCGCGATCCGGGAGCAGATGGACCGGCTGGACGAGTGGGGAATCCCATACGACGTGACTCCGGGCGTCTCCAGCTTCTGCGGGGCGGCTGCGGCGCTGCAGGCGGAATATACCCTGCCGGGAATCAGCCAGACGCTGATCCTGACCCGGATGGAGGGACGGACACCGGTGCCGGAGCGTGAGCAGATCAGCAGACTGGCGCAGCATGGAAGCTCCATGGCGGTGTTTTTGTCCGCAGGGATGCTGACCGAGCTGCAGGAGGAACTGCAGAAAGGCGCCTATACGGCGGACACCCCGGCGGCACTGGTATATAAGGCGAGCTGGCCGGAGGAGAAGACCATATCCTGCACGGTGGGTACCCTTGCGGAAAGTGCGCAGAGGCATGGGATCCATCGGACGGCGTTGGTGCTGGTGGGGGACTTCCTCTCAGGCAGCAGGGAGCGCAGCCGCCTGTACGACCCGGCGTTTACCACGGGATATCGGAAAGGAACGGATGAAACGTGAAGATCAGCTTGATTGGATGCGGCTGCGGCCGTGAAACCCTGGTCAGAGAAGCGGCGGAAGCAATCAGGTCTGCCGACGCACTCATCGGTGCGCCGCGTCTATTGGAGCAGTTCCCGGAAGCGGAGAAGAAGATCCCGGCTCTGTCTGCAAAAGAAATTGCCACAGCACTCCCGTCACTCAGCGGCAGTGAGGTATGCGTCCTTTTCAGCGGTGACAGCGGCTTCTACTCCGGGGCACGTCTGCTGATTCCGCTGCTGCCGGAGAACAGCGAATGGCGGATTATCCCGGGCGTTTCAAGTCTGCAGCTTCTGGCCGCAAGGCTCGGAGAAGCGTGGCAGAACTGGAGACTCTGCTCCGCCCATGGGGTAGACTGTGATCCGGTGTGGGAGGTCTGTCACGGACAAAAGGTGTTTTTCCTTACCGGCGGGAAGCTCGGACCGGCGGAGCTCTGCAGAATGCTCACGGAAGCCGGGCTTGGTTCTCTCTCTGTCGTTGTGGGGGAGCAGCTTGGCTGCCCGGAGGAGCGAATCACCCAGGGAAAGGCTGAGGAGCTTTCCCAAACGGCGTTTTCTCCGCTCAGCTGCATGCTGGCGGAAACAGCGCCCCGGAGACAGCGCCGCGCACCGGGACTCCCGGATGCGGACTTTGAGCGTACGGAAAAGGTCCCGATGACGAAGCAGGAAGTCCGGTCTGCTGTCTTGGCCAAACTCGGCGTGGGACCGGAGGATACCTGCTGGGACATCGGCACCGGAACCGGCAGCGTCGCAGTGGAACTGGCCCTGCAGGCGAGAAGCGTCTGGGCTGTGGAGCGAAACAGAGAAGCACTGCGGATCGCAGAACGCAACCGCGAAAAGCACGGTGCCTGGAATCTGCATCTGAAAGAGGGAAGCGCACCGGAGATTCTGGAAGGCCTGCCGAAACCTGACGCGGTCTTTGTCGGAGGCAGCGGGGGACAGATGGAAGAAATACTGAAAGCTGTTTATTATGTAAACCAAAAGGCACGGGTCTGTGTCTCGGCGATCGCGCTGGAGACACTTCAGTGCGCCCTTGCGTGCCTGCGGAAGCTCGGATATGAGAACGAGGTCTGCCAGATTGCGGTGTCCCGCAGCAGGCCGGCAGGGGATCTGACGATGATGCTGGGGCAGAACCCGGTATACCTGATTACGGGGAACCCGGAATGAAGGCATTCATGATCAGCGCCATGCAGAGCGGCGCGGGAAAAACCGTGATGAGCTGTGCTCTGATGGCTGCGCTCAAACGGCGCGGACTGCAAGTACAGGCCTTTAAGAGCGGGCCGGACTACATCGACCCGATGTTTCACAGCCGTGTTCTGGGGGTGGAGAGCCGCAATCTCGACCTCTTTCTGCAGGGAGAAGCGGGGATTCGGAGAAGCTTTGCCTCACGGCAGGGCGATGTGGCCCTGGTGGAAGGGGCCATGGGCTACTATGACGGACTGAACGGCGGTACGGAAGCCAGCGCATGGGATCTCGCCCGCATTCTTCATCTCCCGACGTTCCTGGTGCTGCGACCGAAAGGAAGTGGCATTACGCTGGCGGCCCAGGTCTGCGGGATGCGGAGCTTTCGCCCGGAAAGCAGGATTACAGGCCTGCTGCTCTGTGATTGTTCCGGGCGCCGGGCGGAGTACTTCAAAGAAATCCTGGAGCGGGAGTGCGGACTTCCGGTTCTGGGGTGTCTGCCGACGATGGAAGAAGCGCAGTTGGAGAGCCGGCATCTCGGCTTGAGGACTGCGGCGGAGATCGAAGATTTTCAGCTTCGGTTCGACCGCATTGCCAAACAGGCGGAACAGAGTATAGACCTGGACCGGCTGCTGAACCTGGCGGCGGAGACCGAGGCGGAAGTCGGGAACGGGCGACTGGGGACTGTCCCGGGAGACTGTGCTCCCGCTGCCATCCAGTCCGGGACATCAAGAACCGATAAAACCAGGCCCTGCTGCCGCATTGCGGTGGCACGGGATGAGGCCTTCTGCTTTCACTATGCGGACAATCTGGACGCCCTGCGTCAGGCGGGAGCGGAGCTTGTGTTCTTCAGCCCGCTGCATGACACGCATCTTCCGGAAGCGGAAGGGCTCTGGCTCTGCGGCGGTTATCCGGAGCTCCACGCAAAGCAACTGTCGGAGAACAACCGTGTTCGACGTGAGATCCGGGAGCGGGTGCTGAATGGGTGTCCGACGGTGGCGGAATGCGGCGGTTTCCTCTATCTGCAGGAGAGCCTGGAGGACCCGGAGGGAACAGCCTGGCCGATGTGCAGGGCACTTTCCGGGCAAGGCTTCAAAACCGGGAGACTGCAGCGCTTCGGATATCTGAAGCTGAGCGCGGAGAGCGATTCACTGCTGTTTCAGGCCGGAGAGCGGATTCCTGCGCATGAATTCCACTACTCGGACAGTACGGAAAACGGGACAGATCTCGCGGCGGAAAAGGCGGACGGAAGAAGCTGGCGCTGCGGCAGGGTAAGCAAAACGCTGTATGCCGGGTTTCCGCACCTGCACTTTGGGGGGGAGCTGCCTCTGGCAGAACGATTTGTAAAGGCATGTTTGGCGTATGGAGAGCAGGAAAACAATCGATGAAGTGATCCGGGAAATCTGCCCGCCGGATGAGAGCGCACGAATACAGGCGGAAGCACGCTGGAACAAAGTGGCAAAGCCTCTGGGCAGTCTTGGCCTGTTTGAGAACATGATCACGCGGATTGCCGCCCTGAGAGGGCAGGCGGACTTTTCTCTCAAGAAAAAGACGCTGCTGGTTTTCTGCGCCGACAACGGTGTGGTGGCTCAGAGCGTCAGCCAGTGCGGCAGCGAGGTGACGGGAAAAGTTGCCGTTGCCCTCGCAGAGGGACGCAGCACGGCCAACACCATGGCGCGGCAGGCAGACTGCCGCGTGATCCCGGTGGATGTGGGAATCCTGGACTTTCCGGGACATCCCGGCGTGCGGAACCTGCGGGTGCGAAACGCGACGGGGGACATCAGCCGGGAAGCGGCCATGACAAGAGAAGATTGCCTCGCGGCCATGACAGGGGGGGCTGCCCTTACGGAAAAACTGATCCGGGAGGGGACGGAGCTGCTGGCGGTGGGAGAGATGGGCATTGGCAACACCACGACCACAACGGCGCTTTCCGCGGCGCTACTGAACCTGGATCCGGACATGATTACCGGACGCGGTGCGGGGCTCAGCACTGCGGGACTTGAACGAAAGAAACGCGCCATCCATTCCGCGCTGAAGCGGATCGATCCGAATGAAAAGGACCCCGTCTATCTGATGACGGAGCTGGGCGGTCTGGACATCGCCGCCATGTGCGGCGCCTTCCTTGCGGCCGCGGCAAACCGCACTCCGGTGATCATTGATGGCGCCGTCAGTTCCATTGCTGCGTACTGCGCCCTGTGGCTGTGCCCTAATGCGGGGACTGCCATGCTGGCCAGCCACATCTCTGCGGAACCGCTTGGAGCGCTGCTGCTTGAGAAGTTGGGACTGGAAGCGCCGCTGAACGCGGGCATGCATCTCGGCGAGGGGAGCGGCGCACTGATGCTGATGCCCCTGCTGGAGATCGCGCTGGAAGTCTATAACAGCGGGCAGGACTTTGACAGATTGGGAATCGAGGCCTATCAGCCTCTGACGTGAGGGAAACTATGCTGAGTATCATCATCGGCGGATCGGGCAGCGGGAAAAGCGCCTTTGCAGAAAAGCTGGTCTGCCGTCTGCCGGGCCGGCGGATCTATATCGCCACCATGACGGCACGCGACCCCGAGAGCCTGCAGCGGATTGCCAGACATCGCCAGGCGCGTGCGGGGCGCGAATTTGAGTCGCTGGAGCGCGGGCTGGATCTTGCCGGGGCGCTGGAGCCAGAGGCCGAATTCCCGGCAGAGGCAAACGTATTGCTGGAGGATCTCTCCAATCTGCTGGCCAACGAGATGTTCCGACCGGAGGGCGGTGGGGTCGACGCGGTGAGAGTCGGAATAAAGACACTGGCAGAGCGATGCGAAAACCTCACGGTGGTGACCAATGAGATCTTCTCTGATGGGGGCCGGTACGATGGGATGACGGAGCTGTATCTGCGGAATCTGGCCCTGCTGAACCGGGAGCTTGCCCGGGAGGCGGATCTGGTGACAGAGGTCGTCTGCGGCCTGCCGAATGTGCTGAAGGGAAATCTGCCATGATGATATGGAAGAGCATTCTGATTGCGTTTTCGATGTTCTCGGCGATCCCGGTCCCGCAGACGGACTGGGAGGAGAAAAGCATGCGCTACAGCCTGTGCGCTTTCCCTTTGGTAGGGGTGGTCATCGGGCTTCTGAGTTTCGGCTGGGGGAAGCTGTGTATGACTCTGGCACTGCCGGATCTTCTGCGGGGCGCGGGATATTGCCTGATTCCGGTCCTGAGCACCGGGGGGATTCATCTTGACGGTTATGCCGACACCTGGGACGCGCTCTCCAGCCATGCGGAGATCGAAAAGAAACAGGAGATCCTGAAAGATCCGCATCTCGGCGCCTTCGCCGGAATCCGGCTGTGTATGTATTTCGTGGCGTCTCTTGCGCTCTGGTGCGCGCTGCCGGAGGTGAACGTGCTCTGCCTGCTGGGACTATATGGCCTGTCCCGCTGCCTCTCGGGAATCGCGCTGATGAGTTTTCCGCTTCGTGAAGGAAGCGGACTTGCCAGAAGCTTCGCGGAAGCGGCGGAACAGACAACGGTGCGGCGGATCCTCACCGGAGCCGCGCTGGTTTTTGCCGGACTGCTGGGCATTGGCGGCGGCATTCTCTGTGCGGTGGCGGCGGTGGCGGTGTTCCGGCGGTACAGGCGGCTGTGTGAGAAGGAATTCGGAGGGCTGTCCGGCGATCTGGCGGGCTGGTTTGTTCAGACCGCAGAGCTCTG
>Ga0256405_10010194_pt1 | contig 12512 bp, 12 predicted proteins | sample RumenRJG_02DNA_FD_189096 | JGI IMG/M metagenome (GOLD analysis project Ga0256405, IMG submission 189096) | Bovine rumen microbial communities from Lethbridge, Alberta, Canada - RJG_02 | ecosystem: Host-associated > Mammals > Digestive system > Stomach > Rumen | place: Canada: Alberta...
CAGTACAAAGGACTTCCGATCCAAAACGATACTGCCGCCTGCCTAAACAATCGTTTAATGACCGTTCAGGTCAACTAAATTATAAGACATAGACACTAAATTAGCACCACTGTGCAAATAGGTGGCGAAAAAATACGACAGCTAATAAAAAGAAGCAGCTTCATGTTGATTCTGCCTCATCTTATGGTCTTTTCAGCTTCTTCCTTTGTTTCGAATACTCTGCTTTTTCTGAGCCTCAGACCGCCATTCTGAAAGACATTATCTCTCGGTCCTGAATTGGGATCCCGATACTGAAAACGTATCGTTATGAAATCCCTGGTTATCTTGATAACCTCGGCTTCCTTTACAGATCTGTTCTCTACGAAATAGACAGTATCTCCTACATTCATTATCTATATGATATCGCAAATGCATGAAAACAAATAATGCGCAACTCTGTTACATCGTCTGATCTGATGGTAGAATCATGTTATGAGCAATGATTTCTTTGAACTGAAAGTATTTAAGATCATGCCGGATCTCACGAAGATCGAATGCGGTCTGGACAATTTCGACATCATGCTGCATCAGATGAAAATGCCTGACGATTCCATGATCAGAGCCAGTGTAAATAAGGATGATATCCTGTGTTTTTCAAAGTCCAGTAATTTTGCTGACGGTGACTTTGTCATCTGCATGGTAGATGAAAGATACACGCTTAGACAGTATAGAGAACTGTCCGGCGACAGGATCGATCTTGTATCATACGGACTCAGCACAGGACATCATGTGATCGATAAATCCGATGCAGACATCATGGGAAAACTGTCCTATGTCATGGAAATGGGCAAGGCACTTGACATCGACGATCTCCTGGATCCGGACAAACCGAAGATCCTGAATTGATAGAATGTGAACTGCAGCAATGCAGTTTTTATAATGAAAACTTTCCTGGCAGGAAAGATTCTTGCCTGTCAGGAAAGTCTGCATCATTCTGCCGGCAGATTTCTCAACTGAGAAGAACCGGCTTTTCCTCTTCGCTTTCCCTGAACACATCGCCCAGATGACTGCTGATATACTCCACGTACTGAAAAGCCTCCTCCTGAAGAAATCTGGCGAGAAGATGATCGATCTCGATTTTCGTCATGCCTGCAGAGACGAGCTTTTCCGTAAGAATATCCATTGCATAATCCATTATTAAATACCTCCGAATCTTCATCTCTACTATAAAGGAAAAACGGGATGTCTCCCTCTCAAAGTTCTATCACTTTTCTATCAGTTTCAGTGATCTTTTTCCCACATTTGTGGACTTCTCTGTGGAGGTTTTCAGAACTCGTTGAGCTCTTTTTCCGTTGCCAGAATCCTTACCGGAATCCTCCGCTCTCCGCACACAAACAGCCCCTCCGCTCTGTTGTAGGACATGATCTGGAACATCTCGTTCTCGTTCATCGTCATGAGCTTTGAAACGTCGATCGCCGGATCCTTGTCCAGGTGAAGGATCAGTTTGTATGCTGAATTATTGAAGATGGCCTTGCCGTGGGTCAGGATCCTTTCATCTGCGAAATCACGAGGCTCCTGAGTCGCCAGTCGGACACAGATATTGTACTTCCTTGCTCTTCTTACAAACTGCGCGGTCAAAGATGCGATCGCTCCTTCCAGAATATTGACATGCGCCTCGTCCAGGATGAACGACGACCATTCGTCGTTGTCGATGCACAGCGACCAGGCATAGTTGTACATGATGTGATTAAGAGCTGTTCTTAATTGCTCGGATACGTTCTGCAGCTGCTTGGTACCGAAGGCAACCACCTTCCTGGAATCGGATGATTCGAACTTCAGTGAGGTATGTCCGTCAAGATAGATCCCCCACTCTCCGCAGACTCGGTTGAGCTTGACCTCAAGCTTGTCATAGATGGCTTTTTTGAAGTCTGACTGCTTCCTGTTCTTTGCGTTGTACAGGATCTGTCTGACCGTGCTGAAGGTAGGCATGTCATCAGGCTTCATGAACCTGAAGGACGGATATCTTCCATCATCTCCTGGTTCAATTCCTGCAGAGTGGTATGCAGCTCTTACAAGATCTCCCAGAACAGATGCCTCCTCATCTGTAAATTCATTGAACAGATATGCGAATACCTGGTTGACCTGTCCGATGACGAAGTTGATCGCATTGTTCGTATCCCACATCTCTTCCATTGCCCTGGTTTTATCGTAGGTCTCGGAAGCTTCATCCTCATCGGTAGACAGAGGCCTCAGATCAAATATGTTGATAATGTTGTTGGATACGCCGTAGGAGATGGATGATCCTCCGTATTTGCGGATCAGATAGTTGATCTTGTTTTCCGGATCAATCGCAACGACGTTGTATCCTTCCCGGATATCGTTTCTGACCGTCAGATCGAGGGCAACGGACTTGCCGAATCCGGATTTGCCTACGATCACCATGTTTCCGTTTGTCCGCTGATGATCGTGCCGGTTTGTCCAGAACGGCCGCTTGTAGGCGAACGGATCGAAGATGATGACGCCGCTGTTCGCCATCTCGCAGCCAAAAAGGAATCCCTCGTTGTCCTTCAGCGTTTCATAGACAAAGGGATACAGACCTGCGATGCCTTCGGAAGGCAGCGGGATGCCGTAGTTGTTTTCTATCTCTCTTGGAAGCTTTCCTTCCATCAGAACCGGACAGACATATCTTAACGCCTGCTCCTGCATGGCTTTGGATGTCTGGACCTTGAACTTCTCTGCTTCAAGCTGCTTGACGATGTCGATCTTCTTCTGCTGCAGATCCTGCAGAGAATCGGCCATCACAAGAAATACGATCGTCGTGTTCAGTGTGATGTCGTTATTCCTGACGACTCTCTCCAGATACTGGTTTGTAGTTTCTATCGCCAGCAGCAGTTCGTGCTGTATCTGAGGTGATGTCGTGTGATGATATTCGTCGAGCTTTTCGTTGTAGTCCTTTTTCAGGGCTCTTGCGATATCCATGTCGATCTTCTCGGTCGTCATAAGGACCTTGAGATCCTGGCGGTTGAGATACCAGCACAGAAGGCCCTCGTAGTATTCCTCCGGAAGAGCCATAATCTGGATCGCACTGACAAACCGGTCGCCGATGATCATGTAGTCGTCCTTGACGATAAAGGATGTAGGAACCAACTTGGATCTCTTGTATTCCCTGACCGATTCCTCGGTGGCAAATTCGACCTTGGAAGTCGCAGAGTCATACCAGCTGTCGGAATCAATCTTCTTCGTGGAGATCTGGTCATTGACGATCGAATACTCTTCGTTCGAAAACTGAAAGATTCCTCGGGAGAAGTATATTGAATTGATCAGAGGGTTCTCAAAGATGTACGAGACATAGTTGAGATAGTCCTTCTTGCCAAGAGGAACCGCAAACATTCCCGCATTGGAGATCTCCCTGAGCATCGCCTGGTAGTTCTTCTCAAGGATCTTCTCGTCCCTGTCCCTTACGAACAGCATGAACTCCAGCTCGTTGTTTCCGTCCTCGAACTGCTCCGCCTTCCGGTAGTCGTCGGAGATCATGTTCTGTATGCGGATCTGATCGGACTGCAGACGGCGTTCATAGAGTCTGAGTTTGTAGTCGTCGATGTTCACTGGCGAAGTGACGAAGGACCAGTAGATCTTGAACGGCAGCTTGTTTAAGGCAATCCTTAGCTTGTTGATCTCTACCTGAACCGTCATTTCATCATCCAGAAAGATGTTGTGAGGAGCTATTTTGATGCCTTTGACATGATAATCCGTCTTGGACCGGTCGGCCCTTATGATGATCTCGCTGTCCGTCACCTGACGGATATCGCACCAGTCGAGTGTTGTCAGATATTTCTTTTTCAGCTTTATCGATTCTTTTTTCTTCCTGTTTCTGTCTTTCAGTTCCTTCTTCAGTTTTTTATCCGTTTTCTTTTTTTTCTTCAGAAACATAGCTTCTGACGCCTCCCCATATGTACTTCCTTCTGCTGCCGAGATTCATGATCTTGAGCATTCCGAAGGTAAAGATGTTGTGGTAAATGCCATTAGGCACAACAAATAAAACTGCAATCCCCGCAGGTATAAGCAGCAGGATCGCAACGAAAAGGTTTATTTTTGCATTCTCTCTGATGTTCAGAAGAAAGAACACCTCCATCACAAGCGACAGGATGATGCCTGCTGCAGCGATGATCAGATCGGCGATCGTGTACTTGTTTCCGATCAGTCTTCCCCTTTTAAAGTTCTTCGGTGCAGTGAATTTCATTCCGCATTGCCCCCCTGCTGACTTGCAGCGTTCGCATTCATCATTGTCATGGAATTCATTGGACTGTGATAGCTTCTGTAGTCCCTTCTTCCTATGGATGCCACTCTGTTGGATGCTGCGGCATACGCCCTTGAAGCTCCCCATCCGGTCACCTTCATTCCCATCCTTGAGAACTTCTCGAATCCGGAGTAGTTCGGATTGGAGATGATGTCTCTCATGGATCCGGAAGAAGCATTGAGTTCGGAGATCGGCTTTGCGATGTTGGGCATGCCGTTTGCGGCAAATCCTGCAGCGAAATCTGTGATTCCGGGATTATTGGAAGACATCACGGATTCAATGCCTCCCTGTATTCCTCCGAATGCCGCACGGTCGGATACAAGAGGACTCAGTCCACCAGCTACGCCGTTGACTGCGTTCTCCATCTGTTTTCCTATGGAAGATCCGCCCAGAAGTCTTCCTGTTCCGTAAGTGGCAAGTGCGCCTGCATCCTTTGCGGTATTTCCCAGTATCCTTCCTGCGGCACCCAGTAGACTGGAACCGATCATGGTCGTCTGCAGAGACTGTAGCGCTGATGATACGGAAAGATCAGATCCTATGAGCTGAGATATTCCTGCAGGTGCATTGAGTACAGCAAAAAGCGTTCCGATCAGAGCAAGGATCTTTGCGATGCCTGTCAGGGTAACGCCTGAGTCTACGGGAAAATCCGGTGTAGCCGGTTCATAATATGGAATCATCTTTCACCTCCTAAAGGCTCAGGACAAACGTCCCGCCAAGCACCAGCAGCAATAGCTGCAGGTAGTTGGCCATGAAGTCTGCCAGAAAGAGCTTGCACCAGGTATGGAACTGATCGGGCTTGTCCTCCACCAGTGAAGATATGGACCATGGAGCCAGTATCATCTTCATGATCATGGACAACATCCTCGATCCGATCTGTATGGCTATGACGATCATGATGAAAGATGAAAAGACTGTGGATATGAAGATACACAAAAAGTCTGTCATACTGTTCAGATACTTGTAGGTGCCATCCGTCAGTTTCGTGTTGATCCCGTCAAGGTCGATCATCTTGAAGGTAACCGATTCATCCACTCCAATGCAGGACAGGAAGAATCCGGAATAGCTGGATGTTCCCGATCCCATGATCCTTTCGATGCTGTCGACAAGAAGTGTTGTAAGCTGCCCTATGGATTTCAGGATCAGAGGCGCGATGGCTATGACAAGCCCTGCAGCACCGATCTTCAGGATGATCCCTATGGGATCAAGATGTTCCATCTCCTGTTCGTCGGATATGGATCTCAGATACCTTTTCATAAGTCTGAAGATGATGAAAAATCCCAGAAAGGCTCCGACAAAGCCGTCGTAGTAGGACCAGACTTTGGAATTGTCCATCAGATTGTATCCTGCAAGGGACTTGCAGACATCGAACATACTATCCAGAACGTAGAACAGTGCCGATACGATCCACCATAACAGCTGGCGGAAAATATCAACGAAGATCGTAAAGAAACCGGAAAACATCTTTACAGTTCCTTTCCGAAGTCTTTGCCGTTGTCTTTGGACATGGATTTAAAGAAATCCTTTTCCGTTTCACTTAAAGGACCGTCGCTTGAAAGATCGTTCATCAGGGCATCGTATCCGGGAAACTCATGGATCTCGTAGTATTCGTCGATCTTCTCTTCATCGAAGCAGTTGTCACGATCATAGTAATACCTGTCGATATCGAAGACATCGTCGATTGTGGCGTTCTCTTTGTAGAGATAGTTCACTACCTTGTCATACATCTCTTCATCCACGACATTCCTTAAAAGCGCAAACTTCTGCTTTTCAAAATCCACAAGCCTGTCAATGTCCTCGAGGCTTCTTTCCATAAGGCCAAGATCGTAAAGACCATCCTTATCGATACCCATCATGACATCGTACAGAGATTCTCCGACTTCGACGGACATATCCTTTTCAATTCTGAGATGTCCAAACATCGGTCCTAGGTCGATGGACTTCAGTTCTTCCAGAGAAGGCATGATTCCCCATTCCCAGCCGATGTCGTCGAACAGTCTTGCGCAGCCGTAGAAATAGTTCTGTCCGTTCTGATGATCATAGTATTCCGTAAAGATCCAGTCCTGGCAGGCAACGGGACTGAAGAAATGCGCCATGACCCTGATCTGTCTTGGATCTCTTATATTGTCTTGAGACTGGTAGGGATAATCGTTCATGAATTTCTTCATCTCGTCAGATAATTCATACATCTGATCGACGGTATTGTTGTAAACCATCAGATAGAGAGGATCGCTGTTTTCCACAAGGATCCTCTCTTCTTCAGTCAGTTCCTGCTGCGTCTTCTTGAATATAGGCTTTTCACTCATACCGGTCACCTCCTAGGCGTTGATGCCGAAGATCCTGAGTATGGCGGTCAGTGAAAACAGGACTACGGCAACGAATATGGCTTTCTTGAGCTTCTTGCCGATCGGGTTCTGCTGCTGTTCCTGCTCGTCGGAGGCATACCACTTGATCGCCTGAACGATGCAATACACGACACAGGCCGAAGGTATGATCAGCATTCCTGCCGTCGTAGCAGGATCGAGGAACCCCTTTACAAGGGTCACCAGTGCGTTCCCATCCATGTTATTCGTCTCCTTCTTTCTGATCGTCTGGTGTAAGAGACTTTTCGAATTCTCTTCTTTTTCTGTCCCTGTACCTCGCGTAGACATCGGCTATCTCCTGGCCTGTCATCTGGAAGGTCTCTTCCACTCTTGTGGATCGGGCATTCTCATCGTACCGGGATCTCATGACGCGGTAGAGTCCATCCTTTTTCAGATAGGTGTATCTGATGTAGTCATACTTTTTGTCGGTTTTCAGTCTTGATTCAGGGACCGTGAAGGTCCTCTTGATCTCGTGCTCATCCCCTTCCTCATCGGGCATTTCAATGATGTAGAGATCGTAGCTTCCTCCTTTGGAAGAAGGAAGAGTCAGTCTGTCTCTGATAAAACTTTTGGAAAAGCTTAAAGCAATTTCGCCATCCTTCATTTTTCTTTTGTCCTCTCTTTTCATGCTTTAAAAAGGCGGACACAGCCCTGGAGATGTTTAGGGACTGCTGCGGTCCGCCTAGGGCCGATCCGCAGACAGCACTGCGTTTTCTGATCGGCCAATGGTTGATTATTCTGTTACCGTCACATAGGCAACGGCCATCGTTTCGCCTGTCGCCTGGTTGATATAGTACACGGGGTATGTTCCCGGCACGGAAGTGTTGAGTTCGGGATACTGTATTGTAATCGTGATGTTCCCTGACAGTCCGTCATAAGTTGAATAGGCAGCAGTTCCTGGATCTGTACCCACTTTTACCGTCACGTTGTGACAGTAAACCTTTGCAGGTTCTGCCGGCTGTGGAGTGTTCTCTCCTCCACTGGAATTTCCATCGTCTGAAGCGGAACTACCACTTCCTGATGATGAAGATGGTGCAGGAGCTGTATTCGCCGGTTTCGGTTTCTCTTTGGGCTTGTCCTCGATCAGTACGTGCAGCACTGCTTCTGCCTTGTTGCCGGAAAAATCCTCGACACAATAGCGGATATCCTGCTCATCCAGTTCCCAGTCCAGTTCATCGATCGTGATTTTTAGTTCTTCATCGCAGTTATCTGTTATCTCATCGATGTATTCCTCAGGGATGAACTTATCGGTATCTCTTATCAGCTTTATCTCATCTTCCTTCAGTATGATGACCGGAGATGTGGAATCGACCACTCTGATCTTCAAATCCTCTTTGATCGTCCTCAGTCCGTTGGACAGCTGATAGGTCACCGTATAGTCTCCCAGTTCATCTGCCACAAAAGACGGATAGATGATCATGATGTTGTTTCCTTGAGAACATTCCTTGATCTGTTCTTCAGGAATGTAGGATTCCTCATATTCAAGAACAACTTCATCTTTTCTGAACGTTATAAAAAGGTCCTCGTTGTAGATCCGGTAGATCTCCCTGCCGAAGAGAAAGATTCCTGTAATAACGCCGATCATTCCTATTACTAGGATGATCCGGAAGAAACTCAGCGTATTGTGAAGTTTCTTCCTGTTCACCTCGGTCCTGATCTGCTGCTGTTCGAGATGTTTTTCTTTCTCTGCTTCAATATCCCTTTCGAACTGTTCCTTGAGAAGTCTCTCCCGAATCTTTTCCATTTCCTCGTAAGGCATCGATGTCCTGGCATAGGCGGAGACATCAAGATCCTGTTCCAGACCAAGACGGATCTGTCTGAGCTGCAAATTGTCGAAGGCCGTGTCATTCATGTACTGTTCGATCAGTTTGGGATCGATGCCGTTACTGAAGGCGAGCCTGATCTCCTCCATGCAGAAAGGAAGGAATCCCTTTCTTCTGTAGTCGCTTAGTTCCATATGATTCTCCAGAAATAAATAAAGGCGGACACACTTTCGTTTGGGTAAACCGTCTTTCGGGCAAAAACAGCGTTATTGGTGCATCCGCCTTTCAGATCTATGTATCGCTGCTTCAGAAATTGGGAAGGAAGCAGTATACATCGTTTTTATCCGTATATGCTTCTTCCGGTTTCCCTGCAGACGATGATCTGCCGGTATTCCGGCTGATGTTCCAGACATGTGACTAGGGTCAGGATATGGTCTTCAGGGTCCAGTTTTTCTCCGGTACGGTAGGCGGATATCTGATTCATATAGTCTATGAATTCCTCAAAAAAGCCTTCATCGTCGTTTCCCGAAAGATCCCTGTCCATGTCTGTCCTCACGCACTGGATCTGATAGTCGTCGAGAATGCTTATCGTGAACACGTTGGTCACGACATATTCCCTGATCTCGTTGTCCAGGATCAGCTTCAGTGACCTGTTTTCCTCATAGTTTTCTTCATCAAGAAGAAGATCCAGAGGAGAGAACTGTTTTGAACCGGAAGGATCGTAATCCCTGGCGTAGTGGTGGCCATAGATGATCAGGTTCTGATCGTCCAGGGTATTCCTGTAATCCAGGAATACGGATCCTCCTTCATCCGCATAGTCGTACTCTCCCGTCTTCCAGTTGGTCCAGATATATACGTCATTGCCTGAAAAACCGGTCGGATCGCCTACAAGCTGCCCTTCCTTTGTGTAGAAGGTGTAGAGACTTCCGTCTTCCCTGTAGACATCCTTTGCCTGCACGAAAGGAAGATCGATGAGGTCTGAATCGAAGACGATCTGACCGACATAGTCTTCGTTGATCTCTTTATTAGAAAGCCACATATTTCTTAACTTCGGATCCATCGGATTGGACGGAACGGATGCTTCTTCAGGCTTTTCATCAGAACGATTCCCAGACCTGTTTCCGGCCAGAAAAAACAGACATATCAATACTGCCGACAGTATGAAAACGGATAACAGCAGTCTTTTCTTTCTGTCAGATACCGTTCTGTTATCAACCTCTTCTTCAGGAAGAACTGCAGGGATATCTTCTTCTGCAGCATCTTCCTCAACAGTTTTGATTTCAGGGATCTCCTCTATGAATTCAGGAACAGGTTCCTCTATCTTCTTCGCATGTCTGGGAACATAAGGTCTACCGTCATTCGCCGTCATATCCGGTATTCGGGATGATGATCATGGAGTTGGACCTGTAGTTCTCCACTTCCAGAAGATCGTAGTCGTGTCCCACGGTCATGACAAACGGCTTCTTATCCAGATAGTATCCCTGAGGAGCTACCAGCTCCGTGAAGGTGATCTGCGTATCCTCTTCCTGCATCGGCAGGAAGATCATTCCCTTCGCCACCTGATGGACGGATACTTCCTCTTCTCCTTCCACTTTCACATAGTATATTCCTTCTTCCAGGTCCAGGATCGTGACTGCATCCTTTTTGAAATGGTTATTCCATTTGGATTCATATGATTTTACGGATATTGTGCATGCTTCGTCCTCATAGACTGTCACCCTGAATGACTCCTCCCTTTCAAGATAGATACCTCCGGTAACAAAGATCCCCAGTTCCTTCTCTATCACTCTTCCATCCCTCTTGGTTCTGGAAGTCTTCACATCGAAGTAGGCGCCGTTGAGCTTTACCGATCTGTTTCCGTCTCCGATCTTGTACAGTATGAAATCCGCTCTGTAGAGTTCGTCGATGTTGACAGTCTGGCCTTCATCGCTGATGTCTTCATGATAGGTGATCAGATTCTCAAGATCGGAAGACAGATAGAGATATTCATAGACGACATACTCGTTGCCTGCCTTGTCGTCGAAATCAATGCCGTCGAATCTCACGGATGTCTGACCGGATTCCTCTTCCGGAACAAAGGTCGCTTGAGCTTCCATGATCTCCTGGCATTCATCTTCTTTGAGGATCCTTTCCTTTACGGTACCGATCTGCTCTTCAGTACATTTGCCGCTCTCGAAGTCCTCTTCAGTCCACAGGATCTCTTCGAACGCCTTGAGTATCAGCTTGGCTTTCAGAGTGTACTCCTCTCCGGGGATCAGATAGTCGTAGTCGACAACGTCAACGATATGGGCGACACCATCCGCAAAGTATCTGTGCAGACCGTTCTCCTCAAAGATGGCTGTTGTCCTTATGATTACTTCGCACTCTTTCTGAGTCAGATCGAGATTCTCAACGACGAGCTGGTCTCCTCCGTTTACGACGGTGATCGTCTGTCCGTCTTCTCTTTTGATATGGCCCACATATACGTTCTCATCCCTCTGATAGGTCTGAGGCGCTTTCGTCTCCTCGATCGTGAAGGTTCCAAGAGGCAGGTAGAAATCTCCGTATTCATTGAGCGGCAGATCGTCTCCTCTGACGAAATGTTCACTGTCCATAAGGATCTCCGCTTCACCGTTCTCGTTGTAGATCGGCTTGAACACCCAGGTCTTCTTTGCGGTCATTCCCGAGACATCGTCTTCCTGGGTATCGTAATACTTGATGGTGAACTCTGCTTCATTGAGGTATGCCACTCTTTCGGGATATTTTGCGTTCTGCTTGATCAGGACGATCCTGACCGGGTCGTTGTAGGGCTTCTCCTTTGAAGTGATCTCCGTTGTCTGCCCTTTTCTGATCCTTGCGGTATATACGGTCGGATCCAGCTCGAATCCCCTGGATGCCGTGATCTCCTTTATGTAGTAGGTTCCCTCGTAGTCCGTCTCCCAGTAGCCTGTATATCCGTTTGATCCCGTTGAAAGGGTCTTGACCAGATTGGTGCAGGCGGCATCCGTGTATATGCCGTAGACCGCACCACCTAGAGAATAGTTGTTGGAATAAGACGCGTAGTCGTAGTTTGAATCCGATACGACCTTCCTCACTCTTGCCTTGCCGGGTTTGGGAGCGAACTCGCAGGCAAAGGAGGCGATATCCTGAATAGCCGAACCGTCCGGATCGTGATATGTCTCATACCTGGTCCCTGAGCATTCGTAGTTGTCATCATAGTAGCTCATGTCATGGTTCCAGACAGCCACCTGGGCTGCATAATGTCCTGCCAGCCTGTAGGCGTTCCAGCCGATGTTTGCCAGAGTAGAACTGATCGAGCCTACCGCCTTGTAGCCTGTCCCAGGCAGAGGATATCCGGTAATCTCGGGAGTTACGCAGAATACCGGTCCGATGTCCGCCATCAGGATGGGAACGTGATTTTCCACCGATGAGGAAACGATACGGATGTCAAAGACCTCATCGCCGGGATAGGTTCCCGGTAGAGATCTGAGACTTATTGCGCTTCCCCAAACTCCGAAGTAACTCACGAACTCAATCTCTCCGTCATAGGAAACGTTGCCCGCCTTCACCCATCCCTTGAATTCATAGCCTCCAACGGTCCCGTATTCAGGAAGGTCTAGATCCGATTCAGTCGAATAATCGGAGACATAGACCGTTTCAGGGAGAAGCTTCATGATCTCCTCAGGAAGATCTTCAGCAGGTGTGAAATCTCCTGATCTTACAAAATAGAAACGGATCGGATACAGCGCAGCCTCTGTTTCAGCTGGTTTTTCATCTATATGTTTCTCCGTCCTTCTCCAGGTTCCGGTGAATGCGACATCCGAATCTTCGATCACATATTCATCATGATCCCATGAGACAAAAGAAAAGACAGATTCCTCTGTCTCAACATCTTTTATCGGCTCATTGGTTACGACGTCTCCCGGTTTAAGACCGGTCAGCTTTTCGGGAAGCAGTTCCATTACGCATTCGGGAACTTCGCTTCCATCCTCCATCACAAATCCGTAAGCTGCGGTATAGGTCTGATCACCTTCCGGTTCTTCATTGTCCGCACTGATCTGGACGCCGAAGCCGGTAATGCAGAGAAATACCGTCAGAAACATCAGCAGATACTTCTTCATTTTTCTCATCATA
>Ga0256405_10010195_pt1 | contig 12511 bp, 11 predicted proteins | sample RumenRJG_02DNA_FD_189096 | JGI IMG/M metagenome (GOLD analysis project Ga0256405, IMG submission 189096) | Bovine rumen microbial communities from Lethbridge, Alberta, Canada - RJG_02 | ecosystem: Host-associated > Mammals > Digestive system > Stomach > Rumen | place: Canada: Alberta...
GCAGGTGGCGTGATGACCCGCCGCGAATTTGAAGCCTCATTCCGCTACGCTCCATTCGGCTTCAAATTCCTTCCTGCCGTCCACTCATTTTGGGTGTTTTTCGACTGCACTTTTCTTGACAATTCCAGATTTTTGCCGAGCGCAAGGGTCGTGATGGTTTTGCATTTAAATATGACGGACTCTTTCTTTTTGCAACAAATTCTCTTCCAAACTTTGGAGGCGACAGAGGTTCTTGGGTATATGACCGCTTTATTATAATTAATTGCAATAACATTATTCCTCCTGAAAAGCAGGATAAACAACTAATTGATAAGCTTATCAGTGAACGCGAAACAATAATTGCTTATCTCGTCAGCAAACTACCAGACATTATAAAAAACGGATACAAGCTCAATGTTCCGCCTGAATGCGACGCATCACTTAAAGATTTTATGATCCAAAACAGTTCGGTTTTACAGTTTTTCACGCAGTTTTGTGAAATTCGCAGTGACCGTCCTTCATACCGCGATAAAGCCACGGGGAAAAGCATATACGATGCTTACGTAACTTGGCTTAAGTCAACCAACGCATCAAAATATGTGGCCAGCTATAAAGACTTTATCTCCGAAATTGCAAATTATATTAATATCAAAACAGACGAAATGATGATACGAACCAGTTATGGCCGTTATCTTCAGATCACCGCTAAGCCTGAATTCATTTCAGACGGTTTTATTAACATTACATACTGACTAGTCTCCTCCCCCATGCAGCTATTGTTGCATGGGGGATTACTTTGCATAGAGAGTACAAGGGTGCTGCATCCTTATTCGCAGCACCCTATAGATAGGCTAAAATCTTTTTTATGCTACCATTACTCTTATCGCCTCCATCATTATCCATAAATTACATCCAGCTTGTAATTTATCATCCTTTTGTAATGCCCATATTATCCCATCAGATTCGATTTTTAATATCTCGTAAGTATTCTTTTTGATAAATAATGGATACTGCGTTATAGCACAGCTTTGATTGTCTTTTTTTACAGCAGTATTTAGCGGTAACAATCGACCAATCCACCAATTTCGATGCGGCTCGTACTGCCAGCAAACATTACCATGCTTGGTTTTTACAACAACCAAATCGATATCAGGCATAATAAACGTACCAACGGGTACACGATACACCCCAGCCCGTACCTTAATATACCCATCGCACAGCGCCTTATACACACCAGGTCGTACTTGCTTTTTTCGGACACACACTTCATTTACCTTCATTGACAAAACTCCTTTAAAATATATTTTAGCCTATCGCTGATACTCCGGTCACATCTACGATAGGCTATAATTATTATGTATTTTCTGCTTTTATTTTTGAAACATTTTTATTACAAAGAATTGATACCAAAGTGTGTCCTGCAGTAATCTATCACTTCTTTCGCGAGCGCATAGTTTACGGTAGCCACGGTGCGACCTCTAGATTTGACAAATCTTTTAATTTCCTCCATTTGCAGAGGTGTCAACAGATAGTATGCCAGTACTTTTATAACACCACGTCCCCATATATTTAGAGCAGCGTTGTTGTCACAATTTACTTTTTGACCAGTCTTTTTACAGTACCCTTTACTGCGATTGCTCTCATTGCGGATAACGATATCATCTCCCAAAGCGTAATCACGGCTCGTACCGTTATCGTACACCATGATAACATGTACACCAGCCTCGGCAGCTTTTCGCCGGATTATGCTTTGATAATCTTTCCAAGGAAATGCTTTCACATATTTGTCTTCCGAATCATCAAACTCACCAACCATGTTTTCTAAAACTACGAATCTCGGCTTACAATACTCAATCTTTTCTACAAAGTCATTCACCGCGTAACTAAGAATTTCATATTTTGCTTTGAAGATTCTCTGTTTGTCCTCAGAGTCAATCGCTTCATAGTAGTGTTTTTTCAATTCTTTGTTGCAACAATGTGTAATCGGAATATCTCCTCCGTCATAATCCTCTACATGATAAGTCAAAAAGGTATTAAGCCCTCTGTCTATACTCATTATTACTTGTGTTGTATATTGCTCTGGCGTTTCTTTTTTAACTTTAAAATACAACTTGATTCTATTATCTATGATCCTTAAGCGAGCTACTTCTAAATGTTGACTTACTTTATCAATAGATTGATCACTGCTAGTATTAATGCATTTTATATCTTCTGGATCCAGATATTTATTAATTTTTATCGTTGACCACTTACGCAATATCACTTTTTCCTGACTTTTATATGGGATGTTTATTTTATAGGTAACCCCTTGATCTGTGTTTGATGCCGAAAACGCGATATCTATATCGGTTTTTATTTTAGTCCAAGCATATTTCCAAAAATCAGCGAATGAAGGATATTTGCTATCTATAGTTTTCAGGAAATCTACCAATAATTCAAATGCATGATTAACCATATATCTCAGTAAATTTACATTAATCTCTTTATCATCCTCAATATATTTATTTTTGGTATCGTTTACCATTTCGCTTATCAGCTTTACATTCTCGTTATCTTGAGCGTAGTCATAATTATAATTGCTTATTCTTTTAAAAGAATAAGCTGTACGTGCTAAAAATGCACACTCACAAACATCATAGTAATATGGTTTCATAATATCAATGTATTTTTGAAATTGATCAATAATTTCATCATATGAGGTATATTGGTGAAAATGATCTGTTACTGATAGTACTGTCATTTGATACTCCTTAAAAGAGGTAATCCTTTGTGGTATCTTACTCACCTTGATCCCCCCTCTCGGTTGTTTGTGACAATAAATTATCAACTGACTTTCTAGTAACAAATCGCATATTACCTAAATAAAAAACATCCAGCTTGCCAACAGTTATCATTCTATTAACGTAGTAGCGGCTTGTTTTTAATAATCTACACACCTCAGATATTTTCAACAACCTTTGATTCAGCATATGTATATCATCCTCTCAAAAAAATAGCCAGTCTGCTAAGACTGGTTCTATATATATTATGAGAGATTTTTTCGAAATTTTTAAATTTTTAAAAAAATAAGCCCCTACACTTTTAATCAGCGTAGAGCCTATATTGATAGCATGACTAAAGCCACCAGTGACACCGCAAATTGCGCATATATAGTGGGTTTATGACACTTATGACGGTTATGACAGTTTTTTGATAATACTTATCCTCTCAATACAGTTATAAATAATTAAAGCAGACAAATGACACTAATGACGCTTATGACACTTACACAGACGTGCTTTGATTATACATACGACACATATCAGTTGACACTTCCCTGTCAAAAAAGTGCATTACCAGCTTAACTGTGACACAGATGACGCAAATGACGTTTTTTCAATTAATCAGGTCGATCATATTATTTGTAGACTTAAGTAATTATGCCGATCATCACCAACTATTAGTTTATTAAATGACGCATGTGACACCTATGACACTTTTTTCAGTATTTGTTTGATATTCTATTTATGAAACACTGCGTTTGAGTACTTTTTGGTTTTGATCCATACAGGCAACAAGTCCCATTGTTTTAACCCTAAAAAGCAAAAAGCAAACATCAATATCATTTGATAATAATCTATAGTCTAAAAGACCGTGATTTGCGTCATAAGCGTCATAAGCGTCATAACTCACTGTTGATGCTACTTTTATAGTGACAGTCTGCGTCACCATGATAAAGGATAATGGTACGTCATCCAGTTTTACTCTTTTAGGAATAATATTTGTACACTATAATTTTTAATAGACCAAATCAAAAAGTAATCATTCTATCAATGTATATTTATAATTCACCGTCATACCCGTCATAATCGTCATTTATCCATTTATACTAAGAATTCATATAACACAAGCACATATTATGTACTATTCCGAGTACTCTGAGACAGATTATTTATCACTGCCATGACAGGCAAATAATACTCAGCGTAACTGAAAAATCCGCTTAATTAGCGGGCTACTGACAATCGTGACACTTATGACGCTTTTTGTTTGTTTTGAACCGCACTATATTTTTATCAGAATAATACAGACATAATAGTTTCCATTGTTGTCATAGAAAACCTCAATCAATATAGTTATCAAAAATGCGTCATTTGCGTCATACATGTCATAACATCCCTATTAGTGCGACTCTTACAGTGACACTAATAATCACATAGATGACAAGGATCGTTCTTCTTTCTTTATTATTTAGAAGAATATGAATAATCCAGATAAACATAGGAGGATCCAAACCAAAAAGTAATCATACCACATAATTGATATGTGGAATCGTTGGTTGTTTGATTACGTTTTTTTCTTTTCCCATCTTACATAATAGTATATAGAATAGATTACTCAATAAAAAAGAAAGGTTGGTGTCATCATGCCACTATCAAAGAAGATCATGATTATTATGTACGACACTTGTTTTAAAAAAAACATTCTACTTCGCCCTGAAACCATGTTTTACAGACTAATTGATACTACGGCTAATTATACGAGCAAAATCAGTTACTACGATATTAAATATAATAAATTGCCTGTAGAGATAATACATATTCTAACCGATCCATACATAACAAAAATATGTTGGGAAAGTAAGACTACTTCTGCAATTACAAACACCTTATTATCAGAGGCTGGAGTAGACTGTCATCCTTCATTTATCAGCATTCAGAAAATTCTTAGTGATAATGGTTTACCGTACAACTCTCTTAATTCCGCCGCAAAGAGATTTAATATCCATTCAAATTGTCGCTCAGATGTAAAAAACAAAGACAAGCTGCGAAAGCGTTTTAAGTGTTTTTTTGCATTGGTAAAAAAGCTTTTATACATCGACAAACTTGGTTTATTTAGGGGACTCAAGTTTAAGTAGGTTTTGATTTTTCACTCGTTAAACAAATCATACATACAATAAAACCCACAAATTCCTCATATTTTCATCAAACAGGATTACATTCACAATACTGTTGAGTAATATGATAAATAAAAAATTAAAGGCGTGACAATTACAAATCGCAATTATCACGCCCTTAATGAAATTATTTAATCGTTTTTAGTTCTCGTTTATACTTGTAATATGTATTACGTGAAACCTTGAGCAATACCATACAATCCTTATCAGTCAATGATCCGTCAAAGTCTCTGGAATACTTACTGATACCCTCTTTGACAGCCAAACCCTTTTTGGTTACCAGAACAATCCCTTTCTTACGTCCGATCTGCTTTCCCTTAAGTCTAGCCGTTTCCATCCCTTCTCTCGTTCTCTGATGTAAGTCAAATACTTCTTTTTCAGACTGCTCAAAGGCTAAAACAATCTGCTCTTTGGCAAGCTCCATCAAGTATTCGTTAATAGCTTTTAAGATGATATCAGTTTTTGTTCCGGTCAATCGTATGTTGTTTGACAAAGCTTTTTTATATGTAGCGGTGTTGATGTGTGGTTCTTTCAGAAAGACCAACTCAATACCCTTATCGTAAAGCTCCTCATAGATCTGAAACCCAATCTCTGCATTTCTGCTCATACGGGAAACGCTGTCAAAAACAATAACATCACCGGACTGACTTATTTTAAGCAGCTGTTCAAACTTCTTCCGACCATCAGTTTTTGTTCCAGTATATGTCTCCTGCCAGATTTCCGCTTTGGGATAAGCTTTCAGAATATTCCTTATCTGCCGGTCAATATTTTGCTTGTTGGTAGAGATTCTACAATACCCATAAATCGTAACAGTCACCTTCTGCCTGTCGCAGTTATAACGAGCGTTATAATTCATACTATTTTATCAGCAAAAAAGAGCTTAAAACGGTAAAGTTTTGATACATTTTGAGATAACTTCAAATTGAGACTATATCCCAAAAATCTTTATTCGTAGAGAAGCATTTGCCAAAACAGATATTAAACGGCGGCACTCTGATATATCACTTTCCGCAAGCACCTCAAGCATCTCTATCCAAGCACGGAACTCCTTTCGATGGAAAGCGTTGAGAAAATCACAATATAGAGATTCAAACATTTTGATTCTGTCTTTATGTTTCCCCAAAAATTTCACAAGTCGTTCATGCCACTCTATTGCGCTAAACTCGTCATCCATTGTCTCGACGTGCGTCCTATGCTGCTCGACCATATCATCAAGCCATTTTCGAGTTTTGCTATCAATAACAACATCACCTTCTTCCCGCCACCAATACAAGCGATCCTCACTGCACACACCAAAAAATTCTTCCGTTGTTATCGGGGCAAGTGTTTCTGATTGATCAAAATCGTCAATATTTTGATTTACTTCGTTGTGATAAAAAATCGATGAAGTCACATTTATTTTAGCCTTGTTTTCTCTCCACAGCTGCCAAAAATCGAGGCCGTAGATTGTGGCGATTAGTTTGACTGTGATAGGTGGTGCGACGACGGCAAACAACTCTTTTACCGGACTTACGCTTTTGCCAGCTACAATATTGTCTCTTATTTTCGAGACGTTGTGGAGAAGTCTCATAAAGTGATCTAATAATTCGTTCTCGGTTTTTACGGAGTCTCTTTTGGCCAGCCAAAGAAAACGAGCCATGGATCGTACCCAGTAGCCATAAGATGCTCTATCTGTAGGTTCATTATCATTTATACATTTGTCTATAAAATCATCATTGATAGCATCATTAACATAGACGATCGTATTGATGTCATCAAAGTCAGCTGCATCACCTACATAGGAATTAAAAAATTCCATTGATGATATTTTCGAATTCTCATCGATATGCTGTATGTATTCCTCGTAGGCATCCCATACGGTTGTGTGACATGGTAGTGTAAGAGGTCTGCGAAGTACACAACTAAGCCAGTGCATTTCTTTTGACCCAACCCGATTATCATTGCAAAAGAATGAATTACTGTACGACTCCGCCAACATAGACAGAGCTTGCACGGCAACACCAAACTGCGCAAATCCAGTATTTCCGATATTTATATTTCCTGTCTTGAAATCAATCGTAACCTTATCATGTTCTATGTCCTCAAAATAACTGTAATCAAAGCTAATTATTTCAGCACTACTCTCCGGGGAACATAAAAGATCAAATCCCTCATCATATACCCTCATTTGCCGGATTGCAAATAGACCTGCCTGATCCGCAACACGTTTTATATCACTGAATAATTCATCCATCTTACTATCATCAATGTATAGAGTACCATATTGTTTTACCTGTCCATTCATTTTATCAGCTCCTTAAATTAGTAGTGTCATTATTCCATTAAAAACTTCCTTATCTATACTCTGCAATGCAATTAAACAATGGTTAATTTGCTCCACAGACATATTAGTTAGCAGTCGTATTTGTTTAACTGATATCGTTCTCCCTTCACTTGATAGTTTTTTCCATGCCCATACCACTTTTTCTGCCCAAAAAGCTTCTTGAGAATGATAATGCTTTAGTATCTCAGATTTGCAAAGTGGCAATTTTTCAATCTGCTTTGATTTAAGCCCAACAATACGAGCAACACCTCCTAGTGTTATTCTCTGTGGCTTATCACTGCTTTTAAGCCCAGTTATCGTTTCAATCACCCTATGGAGCATCTCCTGATCCATCCTCGGCCAGTCAATCGGACGCCGTCCCGGTTTGCCGCCCTTCTTCTTTCTTGGTTTGGGTCTCTTGTTTTTTGAGTAAACTGCGTTTTTAATAGTATTAAGAGATAAATCCATTTGAGTTGCAATTTGAGGATAGCTTAAACCTCCTTCATGTAATAAATGAATTTGATAATCAAATGCTTCATTTTGGTTTTTTTCTCTTTTTATTTTTCCTTGATAATCCTGCGGTTCTATACCTAAAAAGAAACCCAATAAAACTACTTCAAAGAAATTGAATCGCTGTCCTGTCAGAATCTTGTGCACCTTCCATTGTTCAGGAATATCTTCCAATAGCCCACCGAAAAAATATGTAAAATCTTTGTAAAAATCTGTAATCCTGCAAACTGCCCCTCTCGGAGAACGGTATTCTGTATTATCTGTTTTTCTTTGTAACACTTGAGCAACAGAACATGCTTTATCTAATACTATCGGAAACTCAAAGATCTCATTTACATAATCAGATAATGCACATAATCTTTTATCTTCACATAAATTACCCTTTTTATTGTCAGTTACTACTATCTCTGCAGGTATTAGGTCAGGAGAAATTTTACCGGATAACTTGAACGCAGTGTTTATTAGATTACAATGATGTATCGGACAAATCTTCAACTCCCAAATCTGATGAATCCGATGCCAATATGTTTCGCCATATTGTTTCCTGTCATCATGTACACACTCAGGGCAGTAACGCATTGTTGGAGTAGTTTTTCGTTTCGGAAACAAGATCAGATCATGATAACTACTGTCCATGGAAATCAATGAATTAATTGCCTGTTCTTTACGTTCCTTCGGAAGAAAACGACAGTGATATGGAAACATTGTGTGTTGAAGAATTATTTTTTCAAAACTTAAGTTTGCTGTCAGCTTGCTTACTACATCTTCTTTTAAAGCAGGATAGTATTCAAAGCTAGGTCTTACACTTCGTTTTAGAAACAAATCTTCCGCCACAAAAACATATTTCGCATAACCTGATCTTACATAATACCTTGCAAAAACACTGTAAAGAAGTTCATCTGGGTAAGGTTCTGGAAATACTCCTATCATCAGATTATCTCCCCTACAGGTATTTCTTCAATGGAGAAGTATTGTTTCAGGACTTCCACAACGTCAAAGCCGTTTCTTCTTGCCTGCTCAACTACTTCTGCAATAGAATAGTTGTTGTTCAGCAGTACTTGTTTTGTTGTCGGAATCAATTGTTCAGTAGTTGATTTGGCTTTAGTTGTCACAGGAATTTTTATTTTATATCTTTCAAGATAACCATGTAACATCGCTGTCCTTTTTTGAAAAGCTTCAGTTAAAGAAGCAAGATTTAGTGATTCAGTTCCGGTAATAATCGCTATTTCCTGAGCGTCATGAATCAGACTAACTACAAGTGAAACCAAACCCCCGCTGTGTTCGTAAAGCCATTCTGTGAGGACTTCAGTTAAGTCTGTCTTTTCTTGTGTGTATTGATAATCAAACATCGTTCTACAGAAATCTGTAAAGTAATTATTGAATTCAAGAGACTGATAGCAGAGACCCATTGACCTTCTTGCAAGCTGGAGTTTTTGTTCAAAGAACATCTTGCATTCCGGGGTTCCAACCATGCAAATGGAAATTCCGGAACTGTTTATAAGTTGCGTGACTGAATGAATAAATATCTTACCGTTCTTGGAAGTTGCAATGTTCTGGATTTCATCGATAATGAGAAGTCCAATGTGATTCAACGCAACTTGCGAGATAATGCCGACCAAAATGTCCGTTGTAGCGTGGGAGCGAAGGGCGTTTGTGTAATAATTCGTTTCCAACACCAAATCGGTCTTGCGAAGAATCTCAAATGCGAGTCCCTTGACCGAACTGTCAAAAGGACACTGTACCACCATAACCGGACAAATCTTGGTGTTATTGAACTCAATAAATGGTTTATCTGTTATGAGATCAACAGCCCTGCTTATTGCAGAGGATTTTCCAATTCCAGAACAACCAATAATCGTAAAGCTATCGCTGCCACCTATAATCCCCTGATAACTCATCTGTTTGACAGCTTTGAAATTTTCGTTTGCTTGTCTGACCGCATTTATCGTGTTCTTTTTATTCAATGACCGTAATAAAGACAGATATAGCTTCGAGTAGATTTCTTCTGACATCACCGACGGCAAGTATAAATTGTATAGGTCAGACAATGCCACTAATCTTGTAGACTTATCTCTATCTCGTATTGTGTCATCATATTTTGGTAATATTCGCAAAGCTTCAATTAGTTGTTCTCCTATCAACATCGGATTAATCAAGTCCCTGTTAAACATTGCAATTATCTCCTATTTATGTAGATTTTTGGCCGTATCACCTATCGCAGAAATATGCTGCTGTAGATCTATATCTGCCTGTAATAAAGCATCATCTGATACAGTGGTTAATCGTTTAACTTGTTGTTGAATTACAACCACCTCATCCAGTGTTTTGTGCTTGTACCTACTTTCAATCAAGTTAAACTCAGTATAATTACCTTTTTCGATCAGCCAAACCAAATTCACATTACTAGGATCATAAGCAACCGTACAAACACCTCCTGTAATAAACCTTTCCGTATAATTATCGTGCTTATATCTCAATCCATTAACAATTAAACCTTTACGTGTAAACTTTCCACTTGTACGCGGCAGTAAGGTTTTTGAGAGTACATCCTTATCAACATTGATAAGATTAGCTCCAGGTTGAGTTTTGCCATAAACCCATAATTCACAAGGAATCGGCTTGACCCCTAGCTCCAACATTTCTGGAGTATAATTCAAATTTCCTATATTTCGCTGAGAGTTATAGTACATGATACATCGCAATAGAATTGTTCTGAAATCATCCATAGTTAGACACGCATCCATCCGATAATCATGCGCCCCCCTCTGCTGGTAATCGGATTCGATGACCCCTTTACCTTTAAGATATGGCTTGTAATAAGACTGAACTAAATCAAAGAACTTTTCTACAATCCCTTTAAGCTCCGGCCTGTAAGATGGCAGGTTTATGATTGTTATACCTAATTCGGATAGCTGTTCGAAGTTTTCGGAGCAGTACTCCATGCCACGGTCAGTTACCATAACACCAGGCAGTTGATCACAATCCCAGTCCTCTTGGTTTATCATGATGCCGTATTTCTTGCAGTAGTCAGCTTTGTTAGTTATCACATGAGTCATCAATTCGCGTAATGACGTCATTCCTCCCTGCCAAGTCAGTGCAAAACCACAACAAAGTTGGCTGTAGGCATCAACACAAGCTGTCAATATCGGTCTTCCTATCAACTTACCGTTTTCATCAACAAGATAAATGTCACAAATGGTACTATCAAGCATGGCAACTCCAATCTGATTTGCAAACTCCGCAACACCTTCGCCAAGCAGAGGTCGATAATTTCGTTGATAATCTGTCAGCCCTTTCCGAGATATCAGATAGTTCCGTTCGTTACGTGTCCGCCGATAAAAATATCTAAATTGATAGTAAGTTGGGTGTTTTTCCAGCAGCTGCCCTTTATCGTCCAAATACTTTTCTTTTAAAAGATACAAATACGCTGTTCTTAAGCTGTTAGCACGTTGAGTATAAAAATACTTGTTGAGCGCCCATCTCATCCACTTCTGTTCTTTCGTTAATGATGCTTCGTTAATGCTATCAATCGGCGCCAAAATCGAAACCGTCTGATAAACAAGATACAAACAGAGATACTTTCTTACAGTTTGCTTACTAACACCGCTATTGGAGGCAGCAAAAGCAATCATCTCAGTTCGTCGTTTTTTATCGGCCACTACTGCAATGACTGAAGAGATTATAGAGTACCTTTTATGTGCGCTTGCTAATGCGGTTTTTGATAGCGCATCTTCCGTTACTGGACATATACCCGTTTTTTCATGCAATACTTGATCTTCGATCTGCTGCCAGTCAACCAACCTATTCTTTGGTATCCACACAGGCATCGTCCTTTTCAAGCAATCAATTACAACTACGTTATCTCCACTCTCAGCAAGCACACGATATATTGTCTCCCCATTATCATACAGGCTCTTTAATGACATCGATGACAATCCCCCAATCGGCAACTCCTTTTGATAGCCAATAGTTTTTTGATAAGTCCAAAAGCCTTGCTGTACTCGGACGTTCAAGATGTTTACGATAGACACACTCACGCACTCGTAAAGTCCCGTCCGCCATTGTTATTACAAAGTCAGTAGTGTAGTTTTCTGTTTCGGGATCATCAACCATCTTAACATTACAATCGAAACTTGTAACGTTATCATCAATTTGAAGGAACTTCGCGTAGTCATCCTGCATCTCGCTATAGCTACGGCAAACTTCCTTGCATTTACTCAACTGTCTTTTTATCACTCTACCCTTGTACTCAACCTTTTTCATCTTAACACCTCCATCGTTTTCCCAAAGTCACAACAGCGTGATGGGAAATCTCCCCATTTTTGCTTTGATTTTGGGAAAGCTGAATTCAAGCTGATTTTTGCTTTTTTTATAATTGTTGTTGTGTCGGTTTTGGTCACTAATAATCGGAAACAGTGGTTTTCGGGGCGGTTTTTCCATCATTATATTCGCAAGAACTCATTATGAGGGTGTTTTCCCAAAAGTTGAGTATAATGTGACGGGATTTTGCCCCAAAACCCACCGATTTCCCCAAAAGTACCTCCTCTCGTGATAATATTTTACGCTGTTGTTTTACCTCCTCTCCCGAAACCCTGATTATATGCGGCTTTTTACAAGTACCTCCTTTCCCCAAATTTGACACCAAAAAAAAGTACTATGTCAGAGGGCAAAGCCATTCAGCCTCATTTGGGGCAAAAAGTTTATCCTCTCCATTTTCAAAATGTGTTTTCTCTTCTCCACTGTTTGTGTCCGTTCTTCTCTAATCATCCATCCATTTATCTCAT
>Ga0256405_10010196_pt1 | contig 12509 bp, 7 predicted proteins | sample RumenRJG_02DNA_FD_189096 | JGI IMG/M metagenome (GOLD analysis project Ga0256405, IMG submission 189096) | Bovine rumen microbial communities from Lethbridge, Alberta, Canada - RJG_02 | ecosystem: Host-associated > Mammals > Digestive system > Stomach > Rumen | place: Canada: Alberta | collected...
TGTTGTCCTGCAGACGCTCGCGGATGAAGTCCATGAGCTTCACCTTCAGCTGCTTCTTCACGCTCCACACTTCCTTGTCGGACACACCGTAGATGCCCTCGAAGCAGGATTTGTCGTAATGGTGCGTAGCAAACTGAGGGCCGAACACCTTGGCGTGTACCGGCTTCCATTCGGGAGCGCACCAGGTAGGATAGTGCACGCCGTTGGTGACGTAGCTCACAAAGAGTTCCTCCGGCAGATAGCCCGGATACATGTGGGCGAAAATCTCCTGGGACACCTTGCCGTGCAGCATGGAAACACCGTTCACGTTCTGCGAAATATTGGCGGCGAGGTTACTCATGGAGAACTTCTCGTTCACATCCAGCGGATTGTCCTTACCCAGGGACATGAGGGTTTCCCAGTCCACTTTCAGGCGTGCCGGATAGTGGCCGATATACTGGCGCAGGAGGCCTTCGTCAAAGGCATCGTGGCCTGCAGGAACCGGCGTGTGGGTGGTAAACAGCGAGCTGGCGCGCACCACCTCCAGGGCCTCGGTGAAGTCCAGGTTGTCTTTCTCGATGTACTCACGCAGACGCTCCATGCCGATGAACGCGGCATGGCCCTCGTTGCAGTGGTACACCTGCGGGTCCAGGCCCAGTTTGCGGAGGGCACGGATACCGCCCACGCCCAGCAGGAGTTCCTGCTTAAGGCGGTTCTCCCAGTTGCCGCCATAGAGGTGATAGGTAACCTCGCGGTCTTCCGGGATATTGGCTTCATAGTCCGTATCCATCAGGTACAGGTCTCTACGGCCCACTTCCACCTTCCACAGGCGGGCGGTCAGGTTACGGCCCGGGAATGCCACGGAGGTGGTTACCCAGTTGCCGTCTTTGTCCAGCACCGGCACGGCGGGAATCTTGGTGAAGTCCTGGGCATCGTAGCCGGCCACCTGATAACCCTGGGCGCTGAGCACCTGGTTAAAGTAACCGTAACGATACAGCAGGCCCACAGCCACCAGGTTCACGTTCATGTCGGACGTTTCCTTGAGGTAGTCGCCGGCCAGGATACCCAGACCGCCGGAATAAATCTTAAGGGAGGTATCCAGACCATACTCCATACAGAAGTACGCGATAGAAGGGTCTTTGCGCTGGGCCTTGGCGGCCATATAGGTGTCGAATTCGTCCAGGACAGCCTTCATCTGGGCAAGGAACTCCTCGTCCTCCGACAGCTGCTGGAAACGCTTGATACTCACGGTATCCAGCACAGCAAGCGGGTTATGGCCGCTCTTGTGCCACACATCCGGGTCGATGCTGCGGAACAGGGCCTTTGCGCTCTCGTTCCAGCACCACCACAGGTTCTTAGACAGTTTCTCAAGCCGGGACAGCTTTTCCGGAAGGTGACGGGTCACCAGGATGCTGCGCCAGCTGGGGTTGGTTACGTCTGCTTTAAAATACTGCATTGTCTTCTTCTTTTGATGATAGGAATCACTACGCTCCTGTACACGGGACAGGGCGAGGGAATACGCCTCCTTATAATATTGAATCTGATGGTCCCACAGGGCGATCTGTGCCACCTCCCGGGCATTTTCCCGGTACACTTTGCGTGTCTTTTTGTCCAGCGACGCCATCTCGCGGATGCGCGCTGCAGTGCCCTCCACCACTTCCTGGTAATTGCTGTCGTTGCGCTCCAGGACGGTGATGCCGGGGTGTTTCTTCTTGTAATGGGTTTGGACCCACAGGCCGAAACCGGCCAGCGTGGTGGTAAGCGTAGGGACGCGGAAGGCCAGGGCCTCCAGCGGAGTGTAGCCCCACGGTTCATAGTAGGACGGGAACAACGCCAGGTCCATGCCGCACAGAAGCTGGTAGTACGGCAGGTTGAAGATGCCGTCATCACCGTTCAGATAGGACGGGATGAAATACACCTTCACTTTGTTCCCCATGGCATTGTTCAGGCCCACCTCGCGCAGACGGCGGGTAATGGTATCAAACTCCGCGTTTTGCAGATAATGGGAACTCTGGCACTGGTAGTGGATATCTCCGTTTCCGTCCAGCTTGGCCTGCAGGCCTTTGTCCGGGCCGTGATGGCCGGAAGGAATCATGATGAAGGCCTGGATGCTGCGGCCGACGTCTTCTCCGCGGTTCACGCGGTCCAGGGCGTCGATAAACACATCGATTCCCTTGTTCCGGTACTCGTAACGGCCGCCGATACAGATGAACAGGGCGTCTGCGGGAACCTCTTCCGCGCTCATGGCCGAAGCCACCTCTATGATACGCTCGCGGGCGGCGTCGTGCTGCGCTTTGTAGTCATCGTCGTTGGCAGGAGTAAAGCTGTTCTCAAAGCCGTTCGGGGTAACTACATCTACCGGACGCAGGAACTGGGCGCACTCCTTGGCGGTGATGTCGCTCACCGTTGTGAATACGTCCGCATTCTCGGCCGATTTTTTCTCCAGGGAATAGATGGCCTTTACGTTAAACCGGGCGGCCATCTCGTCCCCGTTGTAGGTGCTTAACTGGTCGTACAGCGGCAGATTGTTCCCGGCGATGCAGCGGCCCATCATGGTGGCGTGGGTGGTGAACGCCGTAGCCACGGGGATACCCGCTTTCTTCAGGTGCAGGATGCCTGCACCCGTCTGCCACTCGTGGAACTGGGCAACGACTTTTTCGCCGCCCTTGAGGTTGTAGTTCCAGAAGCTCTCGATCACCTTGCCGGCGATGATACCGAATACGGCCGACTCTTTATAATCCCAGTTGCCGGAGATGGAGTCTACGCCGTAGTCCCTCCACAGCCCGCCAAGAATGTCGTCGGCCTGGGGAAGGAAGGATTTGTAATCCACCAGAATGGCAATGGGCTTGCCGGGAATATTCCATCGGCCTACACGGAAACGGAGCCCCTCCGTAGCCGCCTGGGCTTTCCAGGAACGGTATAGCCTGGGGTCTTCCAGAAAATCCGGATTCCCGGCGCGGTGCATCCACACATCCGGTCCGATGAAAATGTGATGCCGTCCCAGCTCTTCACTCAAATAGAGGGCCTTGGTGGCGACAACCGTATAGATGCCGCCAACCTTGTTACAGACCTCCCAGCTTACTTCAAATAAATAATCCATTATTTCTTCTTCCTCTTCTTTGCACCCAACTCCTCAGCAACAGTCTCTTTCACGTCAAGCGCGGCCCGTTTCTCGTCCAGGCGGATTTGGAAGTCGGAAATCACGTTCATGTAGTTGATGAAAGCCTCGTACGGGGTGTCGTACGGGTTGAAATACTTGTGCACTTCCCCGTCCGAGAAGAACTTGGTACACATATAGTAGAAGTGGTCGCTCTCCTGCAGGTGGCCAAAGTCCTCCCAGAGTTCGGGGTCGTTCACAATGGAGAGTTTCTCCGTCATGGCGTACACCTTCTTGAAGGCCTCGTTCTGGAGTTCGTTACCCAGCCAGGCGGTGAGGTCGCGCTCTTCGTCGGCCCAGGAGATGGGATCGTCTACGGCGATGTCCGACACGGCCTTGTACTTCTTGGTGGCCTCGGAGGGGGTCACAAAGCTGAAGGTACCGTCCTTGATAACGGCGGCGGGCAGTTCGCGCATGAAATCGAAGATGCCGCTCTCTGCCCCCTGGTGCTCGCCAAAGGTCTCGTAATCCATGAACAGGTTCACGATATCTCCTTCCTTGGCATTGTCCTTGAGCCAGCCTACATACTGCTCTGCGGTAACCTTGTTCTGCGAGAAACGGAAGGCAATGTCGTCCGAGAGGGTGTAGTTGCGGAGGAGGAGCTTGAGCTTGGGCTGCGTTTCTCCGGTGTACACGTAGTTGGGGCTTCGCCAGCCCATGATGTGGCGGGCGCCTTCCGTGAGCATGGTCTTGTAGCCCATGTCATATACCATTTCGCCGATGCCGTTGGAGTAGATGAGCTCCGTGTTGCGGAAAGCGGTGGGCTTTACGCCAAAGAGTTCTTCAATCTTGGCGGCGTGCTTCTCCACCTGGGCGCGGAATTCCGACTCGTTGGCCAGGGAGGCCAGGGAATGGTAATAGGTCTCTGCCAGGAATTCCACCTTGCCGGTTTCCGCCAGGGCCTTGAAGCTGGCGATCACCTCCGGGCAGAAGCGCTGGAACTGCTCCAGGGCGCTGCCGGAAATGGAATAGCAAATCTTGAACTTGCCCTTGTTCTTGTTGATGAGCTCCAGCATCTGCTGGTTCATGGGCAGGTAGCACTTCTGCGCTACGCGGCGCAGGATGGTGCGGTTGGCAAAGTCATCGTAATAATGGGAATCCTTGCCGATATCGAAAAATCTGTACAGGCGGAGCCGGGTGGGTTGATGGACCTGAAAATACAGGCAAATGCTCTTGGTTGCCATAATGGTTTATTTTACAACTGATTCGTAAACTTTCTTGAGTTTGGCGGTGGCGCCGTTCCATTTGAGGGCGTTCACTTCGTCATAGCCCATGCGGGCACTGAAGTCTGCCAGGGCAGGATAGCTGAGGAGGGCGTGGATATCGTCTGCCATGGCGTCCACATCCCAGAAATCTATCTTGAAGGCATATTTGAGGACTTCCGCCGCACCGGACTGCTTGGAGATGATGGACGGAACACCGGTACGCATGGCCTCCAGGGGCGAAATGCCGAAAGGCTCCGAGATGGACGGCATGATGTACACGTCCGAGAGGGCGAACATCTTCTGCACATCCACGCCGCGCAGGAAACCGGTGAAATGGAAACGGTCGCTGATGCCCAGGCGGGCGACGTGACGGATGGCGCGGTTCATCATGTCGCCGCTGCCAGCCATCACAAAGCGCACGTTCTTGGTGCGTTTGAGCACCTTGGCGGCCGCCTCGATGAAGTATTCAGGACCTTTCTGATAGGTAATACGGCCCAGGAACGTAACCACGGGCTCCTTGACGCCACGCTCCACCTGGAGGTTCTCCCGGCCGCTGAAGTCCACAGCGTTGTGCACGGTGACCACTTTGGCGGGGTCTATCCCATAGCGGGTGATGACGATGTTGCGGGTGAGGTCGCTCACGGTGACAACGCGGTCCGCCACCTCCATGCCCCGCTTTTCAATGGCGAACACACGGGTGTCGATGTTGTCCACGCTGCCCCGGTCGAACGAGGTGGCATGCACATGGACGACCAGCGGCTTGCCGGTGAGTTCCTTGGCGGCGATACCGGCATAATAGGTGAGCCAGTCGTGCGCATGGATGACATCGAACTCATCCTTGCGCTGCAGGGCGATGGTGCCGCCCACCATGGCATAGCGGGCCACTTCCTCCATGAGGTTGGCGCCGTATTTGCCGGAGAACTTGAACTTTTGTCCGTAGCTGATGGAGAAGTCCTTCACCTGCCGCTTTTTCTCTTCCTCGATGAGCTTGCCGAACTCCTCCGGATTGGCATACGGAACCATATTGGAGCCGATGTGGATGAATTTGACCTTGTCCAGGAACTCGTCCACCGTCTCCGTTACGGTGTCCACGGCCACATCCGAGGCATTGATGATGGTGGTGGCGCTCTGGTCTTCATCGCCGGAGGCGGACGGCATCACGAACAGCGTTTCCACGCCATTGTATGCCAGGCCTTTTACGATACCTTCGCAAGCCGTACCGAGGCCGCCTGCGATGTGGGGAGGAAACTCCCAGCCAAACATTAGTACTCTCATAACTTATTCCTCCCTGTATTTTTCAATGAGCCAATTGATATTCAGAAGGGCGGCGGTGGTCATGGCCGACGAGATGGCGCCGTGCGGCTCGTGCGGCGGGTCTCCGTCGTACAGTTCGCTGAAGCAGCCCACGCCGTGCTTGGAGAGGTCCTCATAGAAGCCTTCCGTAAGCCATTCGGCCCGCTTGATGAAGTTCTTGCCCATCATGTTGAAGCTGGTATAGCAGTATTGGGCCAGCAGATACGGCCAGGCGCAGCCGTTGTGATAGGCCTCGTCCCGCTGCTGCTGCGTGCCCTCATAAACGCCCTTGTAACGGATGTCGCGCGGGCTCAGGGTGCGGATGCCGCGGCGGGTGACCAGTTCTGCGTTCACCACGCGCATGACTTCGCTGATGATTTCATCGTCCACACAGCGGTAATCCAGGGAAACGGCCCACAACTGGTTGGGACGCAGTTCCATGTGCTGGCCGGCATTGTCCACATAGTCTGCCAGGAAGCCCAGGTCCGCATTCCAGAACAGGGGCTGGAAGTTTTGCTCGATGAGCGCCTTGACGGCCGACCACGTTTTGTAGAAAGCGGTGTTCTTGCGTTCATGGGCCAGGGCGAAGGCAATGGCATTGTACCACATGGCGTTGGTTTCCACCTGGTAGCCGGCGCGTTCCGTCACGGCGCGGCCGCCGATATAGGCATTCATCCAGGTAAGGGCGACACCATCCTTCTGGGCCCACAGGAGGCCGTTGGGCTGCATGGCCACTTCCTGGCGGCTGCCCGGAAGATAGCTCTCGATCACCCGTTTGAGCACCGGGCCGTATTTGGCCCAAACCGCTTTTTCGTCTGCCCCGAAAGCAATGTACTGCTGCAGGGTGATGGCCAGGTACAGCGGCGCCTCCACCTGGGTAGTACGACGCGTCAGGCGTTCCTGCTCGGCGGCAATCAGGTTGTCCAGGATTTCCTCGAACTCCTTGGTGTCGCCTTTGGCGTACAGCGTAAGACCGGCCACGGAGGCGAGGGTTTCCCGCAGCAGGCCCGTATAGAGCCAGCTGTAGCCGGCCACAACGCGCTTTTTGCCGTTCCCCTCCCGGATAAGGGAATTGCACTGGCGGACCAGCTGGTCATGGAAGGAGGTGATGGGACCTATCTTGTCCACCGTAGCCGTGAATTTGCGTTTGAGGGCGGTGGCGTTGGCCGGCTCCCCTGCCGTAGCGGCAAAAACGATGGAATCACCGGGCTTGAGCTCCGTCTCGAAGGTCCCGGGAACCCAAAGGTCTTCGCGGCAGTCATAACCGCGGCGCATCTCGTCCGAATAGGTGATGCCCTCGTACCAGTCCGGATTGTACTTGAATGCACAGGCCGATGTGCTCAGCTGCAGGTTCAGGTCCGGGAAACCGGGGTACATGTTGAAAGCGGCGCCATGCTGCACCGGTTCATACTCCGTACAGGCCTGGTCGTTCTTTCCGGTGAGGGCGTGGAAATTGCGGAATGCCAGGAAAGGCTTCAGCTCCAGTTTTACCTTGGCCGGCGCTTTTTCCAGTTCATACCTGATGAGAAGCTGGTTCTCGTCGGGGCAAAGGACGATGGATTTACGGAATACCATCTCCCCGATTTTGTAGATGACGGTGGGAACAGGGTCTGCGTCAAAGTCCACGATGTACTTATGCCCGCGCGGCTCATATACATCGCCGTAGCAATGGATCCCCAGATTGAAACGTTTGCCGCGAAGGGTGAGGCTCTCATCGAGGGAACTCAGCAAAATATGCCTGTAGCCACCGAACTGGGCTACCGGAACGGCCAGTAGGCCGTGGTAGCGCCGCGTATTGCAGGTGACGATGGACGTATTGCAGTACGCTCCGGTCTTGTTCGCCAGGATAATCTCGCGCTTGAGGGAATACTCGAGATTGACGAGTTCAGACTTGTTGAATTTCAAAAAAGCCATATAAATGAATTTATTCTTGCTTCAAAACCATGGCGCAACGGGCCGGCAGATACACCTTGAGCGTGTGGTCGTAGGCCTGGTTGCCATTGGGACATCTCTCGGGCAGGGCGGTGTGACGTTCACCTAACCGCAAACGACCGAACCCGTCATATACGGACTCGTCGCTGTCAAGTACGTTCACATAGCCCCCCGCCGGGGCCGCAAAGCCATAATCCGCATAGGATCCGGAGGGCGAGAAATTCAATGCAAAGATACAGTTTTTCCGTTTGAAAATCAAGATTTTCTTCTCTTCATCGGCCACCAGCAACTCCGGACGCTCTGCAAGCAGGTTTTCTGAACGGAAAAGATGCACCATGTCTTCATCGAATTGGCGCAGCATGCCGTACCGCAGGTCCGGATTGTCCGAGAGCGACCACTGCCGGCGGGCATACTTGAACGACCAGCCGTTCCCCTCCCGCGGGAAGTCTATCCATTCCGGATGGCCGAACTCGTTGCCCATGAAGTTGAGATAGCCGTTGCCGGCCGTGCCGGCGGTTACCAGGCGGATCATCTTGTGCAGGGCCACGCCGCGGTCCACAATGCCGTTCTGGCTGTCCGTGCGCATGGCAAAGTACATTTCCTTGTCCATGAGGCGGAAGATGATGGTCTTGTCCCCCACCAGCGCCTGGTCATGGCACTCCGCGTACGAGATGGTCTTTTCATCGGCCCGTTTGTTGGAAAGTTCCCACCAGATCTCGCCCATGGACCACTGCTCGTCGCTCTTTTCCTTGATCCACTTGATCCAGTGGTCTGCCACGCCCATGCTCATGCGGAAGTCGAAGCCTATGCCGAAAGCCTTGAACGGAGCGGCCAGGCCGGCCATGCCGGACATGTCCTCCGCAATGCAGAAGCCGCTGGGGCTCATTTCCTTCACCAGCATATTGGCCAGGGCCAGGTAAATGACGGCGTCTTCGTCCACGCCGCCGTCAAAATACAGGCTATAGTTGCCGAAGTCTTTGCCCAGGCCGTGGTCCCAATACAGCATGGAGGTAACGCCGTCGAAGCGGAAACCGTCAATGTGGTATTCCTCCATCCAGAACTTCACGTTGGACAGCAGGAAGTAACGGGTGGCGTCCTTGCCATAGTCAAAGCAGCGGGAGCCCCAGGCGGGATGGTCTCCCTTGGGACCGCTGTGGAAATACAGATAGTCCGTGCCGTCAAATTCCGACAGGCCTTCCAGGGTGTTTTTCACACTGTGGCTGTGTACGATGTCCATGATGACGGCAATGCCTTTGCCATGGGCGTCATCCACCAGGGCCTTGAATTCCTCCGGGGTGCCGAAGCGGGAGCTCAGGGCGAAGAAATTGCTCACCTGATAGCCGAAGGAACCATAATACGGATGCTCCTGCAGGGCCATGATTTGCAGGGTGTCGTAGCCCAGCTTTTTCACGCGCGGCAGCACATCCTTGCGGAATTCCTCGAAGGTGCCCACCTTTTCCTTTTCCGACGCCATGCCTATGTGGCATTCATAAATGAACGGATGGGGGCGTTTCCCCGCATGGCCGTGCTTCCAGACATATTTTTTAGCCGGATCCCATACCTGGGCGCTGAACACCTTGGTGACATCGTCCTGCACCACACGGGTGGCATAGGAAGGCAGCCGTTCTCCCCCGCCGCCGGGCCATTCGATGTACAGCTTGTACAACTGCCCGTGTTTGAGGAACAGGGCCGGAATCCTGAGCTCCCAGTTGCCGCCGCCGATGGGCTTCAGGGCATAGCCGTCCGTGCGTTTCCAGTTGTTGAAGTCGCCAATCAGGTAGATTTTATTGGCGTTGGGCGCATACTCGCGGAATATCCAGCTGCCGTCATCGCACTTGTGCAGGCCGTAGAACATGTGGTTGTTCACGGCGTCCTTGAGCTTGCCGTCGCCGGCAATGTGCCTGAGCGTTTGCCAAATATGTTCATGCCGGGCGTCGATGGCGTTCTTGTACGGCATGAGCCAGGGATCGGTCTCGTAAATCCTTTGCATAATATGATTAGTAGTTTTGTGTCATTCTGAGCGTAGCGAAGAATCTATTCCTTGTCCAGAGAATCAATCTTCTCCTTCACCGTGCGCAGGTACTCGCGGCACTGCTTGAGCAGTTCCTTGCTGCGGCCCACCAGGGCGTCTATGTCGTCCAGCTTGGTCTCCGGGTTCTCCACTTTGGCAGCAATGGCCTCCAGTTCTGCGATGGCCTTTGCATAATCAAACTTCTCGTTCATGCTATGTTCACTTTTTTATTGTCTATCCTTTCACTGTAAATCTCGTCCACCTTGGCGGTAAGGGAACCGTCCGTAAAGCGGACGCCGATACGGTCCCCGACAGCCACCTTGTCCACGGTTTTGAGCACCTGGTAGTCCTTGCCCGTGACCAGCACGTAGCCCAGCGCCAGGATGCTGCGCGGGTCCGTGGCCTTGATGCGGGCCTCCATAAGCGCAAGAGAACTCACTTCCTGGCCGATACGGGACGCTGCGGCAAACTGGAGCCTGTGCGCGGCGGCGTCCCGCCGGCGGGCCACTTGCGTGTACTTGTTGGCCAGTCCGCGGGTAATGTGGCCTGCAGCCCGCAAAAGGGCGTTTTCCTGTGCACTCACCTTCCTGCTCAGGGCCAGGCGGATGCGGGCCTGCACCGCGTTCACCTGCCGGTCCATGTCCCCGATACGGCGCTGCACGGCCTGCAGCACACGGGCGTCCAGGGTTTTGAGGCGGAGCTCCTCCCGGTTGAGCAGCCGGGTGGCAGCCATGCCAATCCGGCCGCAGGAACGGTCCAGCAGGGCATCCTGTGCCTTGTAGGCCTGCAGGAACAAGTCGGCCAGCGCGGTGGGCGTTTTCACGGAAGTATGCGCCACCATGTCGGCAATGTGCACGTCCTTGTCATGGCCCACAGCCGTGATGACGGGAACGGGGCAGGTGGCGATGGCCACGGCAAGGTCATAGTCGTCATAGCAGGCCAGGTCCAGTTCGCTGCCGCCGCCCCGCAGGATGAGGATGGCGTCATACGCCTGCCGCCCGGCCTCCAGCAGCGCTGCTCGGATGGAAGCAGGGGCCTGCTCGCCCTGCATGAGGGCCTCTATCAGGTCCAGGCGGAAGGCATAGCCCTCCGGACTATTCAGCAGATGGTTGCGGAAATCCTGGTAGCCGGCGGCGGTTTTGGAGGTAATGACAGCCAGGCGGTACGGGACATCCGGCAGGGCCAGCTCCTTCTGCATTTCCAGGTAGCCGGCCGCTGTGAGGCGTTCAATGGCACGCTTGCGCTCCAGGGCTTTTTCTCCCAGCGTAAATGCAGGGTCTATGTCGTCGATAAAAAGGCTGATGCCGTACAGTTCACTGAAATTCACCTGCACACGCACCAGCACGGTGATACCGGCCTGAAGAACTTGGCCGGTGGCTTGCTCGAAGGTTTGCTTTACGCGCGGAAACTGCCAGTTCCAGATCATGGCGCGGGATTCCGCAATGGACTTCCCACCCCTGCTCTGGCTCAGACTCAGATAGCAATGACCATTGGCCCGCGGGCTCCAGGAGCTGATTTCCGCCTTCACCCAATACTTCCCCGGGAAGGCCTGCGCCACCCCTTCCTTGATGCGGAGCTGCAGCTCCACGAGGTCCATATAATTCCTCACGTCCATAACTTCACAAAGATACAAAAAATCCGTGGAAAAACATCCACGGATTCAGAATCTAAAATTGGGGTTCAAAATGAGGTATGGGCTTGAGTTTGAAAAGGTTCTGCACATGCTTTTTGTCGATAAGCGCCTGGGTGGCAGGATCCTCGCAAACGCCGGTACGGATGTATTTGTCCAGCACCGCATAGGTGAAGCCCAGGTTGTCCTCGTCCGTGAGACCGGTGAGGCCGTCCGAGGGCGCCTTGTGCACCAGCTCCTCCGGCAGGCCCAGGACCTCGCCGACAGCCAGCACTTCCGCTACCGTAAGGCCGCCCAAGGGCGAAAAGTCGCCGGCGGCATCCCCGTAACGCGTACTGTATCCCACCCAGTCTTCCGACAGGTTGCAGGTGTTCACCACGCGCCCGTTGTTACTTTGGGAAACGGCATACAGGGTAGTCATCCTCAGGCGCGGTGCCATATTGATGCGCGTCTGGGCCGACGCCTCCTGCCCCAACTGCGTCTCCACCTCTTTCATCAGTGCCTCGAAAGAACTTCCAATGTTCACATTGTAACGCTTGATTCCCAGATGGTTAATAAGCTTAATGGAATCGGCAATATCCGGCTGTACGCCGTTGGGCATGGTAACGCCTATTACCCGGTCCCGGCCCAGCGCCTCCACGCACAGCGCAGCGGCTATGCTGCTGTCCTTGCCGCCGGAAATGCCCAGCACGGCATTGCAGCCTTTACCGTTTTCCTCAAACCAGTCGCGTATCCACTGTACGCACGCGTTTTTTACTTTTTCAGCGTTAAACATAACTTACTTTGCTCTAGTATAGACCTGAATGGGGCAGCCTTCAAAGTCGAAGTGCTCCCGTAACTTATTCTCCAGAAAGCGCTTGTAGGGGTCCTTCACCCACTGCGGCAGGTTGCAGAAGAAGGCGAACTGCGGCGTGCGGGTGGGCAGCTGCGTCACGTACTTAATCTTGATGTACTTGCCCTTCCATGCCGGCGGCGGATAATTCTCAATCTCCGGCAGCATGGCGTCGTTGAGCTGGCTGGTGGGAATCTTGCGGGCCATATTCTGAGCCACGCGGGCAGCGGCGTCCAGCACGTCCAGGATGCGCTGCTTGTTAAGCACGGAAGTGAAGATGATGGGGATGTCATTGAAGGGTGCCAGTCGGGCCTTCAGCCCTTCCGTGTACTCCTTCATGGTGTTCACGTCCTTCTCGAAGAGGTCCCACTTGTTCACCACAATCACGCAGCCCTTGCGGTTCTTCTGAATCACGTTGAAGATGTTCATGTCCTGCGCCTCCATGCCCAGGGTGGCGTCTATCATGAGGA
>Ga0256405_10010197_pt1 | contig 12506 bp, 8 predicted proteins | sample RumenRJG_02DNA_FD_189096 | JGI IMG/M metagenome (GOLD analysis project Ga0256405, IMG submission 189096) | Bovine rumen microbial communities from Lethbridge, Alberta, Canada - RJG_02 | ecosystem: Host-associated > Mammals > Digestive system > Stomach > Rumen | place: Canada: Alberta | collected...
ATTCCTTTCGGATTATCTCCATAGCTCTTGCCAAAGAAACATTCAAGCATGACCCAGTTATCCATAACAGGCTGTTTCATAAAATAATGCAGATAAAGATATTTTGCCAGCTCATGAGGCTTTGTTACCATTCTTACAAGTTTCCTGCCTGCAAGCCTTCTGTTTATCTGTCCTAAGACTGCATCTCTGTTGCCTGCAAGAAGAGCTGAAACAGCATGCTTTTTCGTAAACTTGAGCTTATCTACCACCTCGGATGAAATGTTTGAAATATTTTCCTTCATCACATCGAATCTGTCGCCGTACCAGTAATCATTTTCACTGCGGCGCATCTTCATCATAAAATAGCCGGAAAAATAATTTATAAGCTTTCTGTTCAGTGCTCTGTATACCCTGCCATCTTCTTCAAGCTTTGTAAGAGTATAATTGTATGAATCAAGCATTTCATCAAAACGATTATCACTCTGCTCATCTGCAAGAGAAGGGAAAGTAATAGGATCATCGTGCTTTCTCTTTATATAGATGGCATCATAGTTCATTATAATACGATGTGCCTTTTCCACGGCCTCGCAAAGGAAAGACAGATCGCTGTAATACCTGAATTTTTCGTTAAAGCTTATGCCATTTTCAAGAATAAAGGTTCTCTTAAAAAGAATGTCAAGCACAGATACATTTTTAAGTCCCTTTCTTCTTGTAATAAGCCTTTTTATTGCAACACGATGCTGCCTGTTGGTGATAACTTCGTCTGTAGGAAGATATTCATCAATAAATTCATCTGAATCATCCTCGCCATTTGCAAACTGGTCATAGGAGCTGTCGGAGTCGCCATCATCAGAGCCCTCGGCTCCTTCTTCCTGTCCTTCTCCTACTTCACCTGCATTATCTTCCTCATTTTCCTGCTCCTGCGATACTATCCATGCAAGATAACCCTGTCTTGTATAGTAGGTCCATTTCTTTAAGCCAAAGACCATATCCGGAGCTTCTTCTTCATTTTCAACAGATGAAAATATTATAGAAAGTGTGTCTCCATAAAGATAATCGTCGCTGTCCAAAAAATAGATATAATCACCCTTTGCTTCTTTTATACCCTTATTTCTTGCAGTCGCAACCCCGCTTTTTCCTGCTTCAAGCATGATTTTTCTTACCGGCAGATCTTTAAAATCTGCAAGGATCGCATCCACATTTTCTTCGGTATGGTCTGTAACAAGTAAGAGTTCATAGTCTTTAAAGCTCTGCTCTTTAAGGCTGTCAAGGCAGTCGCGAAGATATGCACTTCCTTTTTGAAATGGTGTTATGATACTTAGTTTCATCTCAATATCCTTATATCTTTTATTTTACGATGTTGCTCGTCTCTTCTTCTTCGGAAATATCTTCGGAAGAATTTTCATGTGGCTCTTTTTGTGTATCATCCGGCTTTGTAATAATCGAGCCTCCGCTTGTCACTGCGCTTTCGCTCGCAGGCATATCTTCTATATCCTTCTTCTTTTCCCGCACAGTTACGGTTATCTCGCTCAATTTATCGTATGAAACGCCATCTATAGTCGAAAATACCAATGGCAGTTTATAGCTCCCTGCTTTTACTATACCTGATACATCCACAACAGGACTAAGCTGTGATATTGTAACTCCGCTGATATTCTTGCGAAGTCCCTTTAGCGACAGTGTAGTCTTATCAGGTATATCATAATCAAAATTCTCATTCTGATTATTTATAGTTATATCCTTCTCTGAAAGACTTATCTCTCTGGTATCAAGCCTTGCTATCTTGCATTTGACACTGACAGATGCCTCTGGGTCAGTTAAAAACACATTCTTAGGAAGAACATCCTTGATAGAACTTGTTTCCTCTATATCTGTGATCTTGTCGGTCACATCAACTTTAACTGTAAGTGAACTTACAGCATCAAGGTCGCTTTTGTCACCTGCCACTATAACGCTTTTAGGTTCATAATCAGTGCTTTCAAGCGTATATCCTGTATACGGCGCTCCTTCTGTATCTACAAATACTGCTACTTCTTTGGTTTCATATACTTTTGTAGTTACAGAGATCGGATTTGTTGAAAATGACAGAGAATCCGATTTCACAAGGTTTCCGTCACTATCACACGCCACCGGCTCCGCCTCCGAGAAGAAGGACTTGTTGGCGCCATTTACATCAACAGAAACATTTACAACCGAAATCTTATCAATAGCAGATTTGCCGCCTGAAATCCTTATAAGATTAGGTCTCGTCGTAGAATCTCCCACAAAAAAGCCATCCGAAGGAGTTCCCCTCTGCTTTGCCACAACCGGAAACTGTTTTGTGACCAAGTCTTCAAGTTTAACTTGAAGCATCTTTACACTTCCCGAAAAAGAAATCTCTACATTACTTGATTTTGTGCATACTACATCAATATTGGCATTATAGGTCGGTGAAAGCTTGCTTATATCTGCTGTGGCTTTAAAATCAGATGATCTGAGGCTTTTTACGATACTTGTCTTGCCCTTGACTCTGATATTTACAGTATTTCCCTGCTCGACCTCGTATACCTTGCCAAGCTTCGTAATACTGTCACCATTTATGACTGTGACAGGAATAGTAAAATCTGCTGTTTTTGCAGGGTCGTAGGTGTAAACTATGGCAAACCACAGAACTATAGCTATAAGTATCGATATGATCTTCAAGCCGATATTGTTTAATAATAATTTTTTCATATCATTTTCCATGCGAAAGGTGCTTCTTCACCTTTACCCACTTGTCTCTCACTTCTGCATCAACAATATCCTTTTTCTGAACTGTCTCAAGTTCCTTTCTCAGTCTTTCCGCATCAACATTCCTTATAAGCCTGCCATCCTTGGCAATAGAAACTCTTCCCGTTTCCTCTGAAACAATGATAGTAAGACAATCCGTGACTTCACTTACTCCTACACCAGCTCTATGTCTTGTGCCAAGCTCCTTTGAAAGCTTCATATTATCCGATAACGGAAGATAACACGTTGCTGAAACGATTCTGTCGCTCCGCATTACAACTGCACCATCATGCAATGGTGTATTATGCTCAAAAATATTTATAAGAAGGGCACTGCTTATCTCGGCATCAAGGGAAATTCCTGTGTTGATATAGTCATCCAGCCTTACATTGCACTCAAGTACTATAAGAGCTCCTGTCTTTGCCCTTGCAAGATCAAAAGAGGCCTTGATAAGCTCTTCTATGGTGCTGTCGGAAAATCTTTTGCTTACATTTGACTGGTCTGTAAAAATTGCCGGTATTATATTCTTACGGCCGATATCCTCAAGTGCCTTTCTGAGCTCAGGCTGAAATAGTATAACAAGCGCTATGATACCCACACTGAATGTATTTTTGATTATCCACAATATAACATCCAAATTAAGTATGATCGCCACAAGACAGAAAACAAGCAGCACTAAGAGCCCCTTTACAAGAGCCCATGCACGCTTGTTCTTTATCCACCTTATTATATGATATATGATAAATGCTAAAATAAGTATTTCAAGGATATCTGTCACATCAAAAGAGGGCAGCGACATGAAATTAAAAAAATCGCTTAATGTCTCCCTGATATTTTCCATACTCCGCTTCCTTTACTGGAAAATTATTCTCTGTCTGCATCCGAGTCACTGATTCTTGTGATCTCCTTGTCCGTTCCGGTCACTGAATACTTTGGAATAGCTGTAACATAGTAATAATAATCGTCATCATCAAACTGCAGGTGTTCAACAGCTGAATAATCAAGTATAAATCGAGCAAACTGCACCACATAGGCTCCAAGTGCTGCAAGGATCGCTCCTGCAAGCATCCATAGTACATTTGTAGAAACATCAAATGCAAGATAACCAAATATCATAAATATGATATAACTTAGGCCTCCTGCAATGACTGCGGTTTCGTTTGCATGGCTTATCATAAGCCTTCTTGTAAAATAGGTGATAAGCATTATCAGTGTACTGGCTACAAGCATAAGTATCATTTCGCGGTTGCCAGTAAGCTGTTTTATCACATATATGTAGTTCTGAAGATTATCCTGCAGCTTAGTAGAGCCATCAGAAATGCTGATGGCACTCTTTATCACTCCGATAAGGTAGTAGACTACAGTTCCCGGTATGAGTGCAAATACAGCAATAGGAGTACCAATAAGCCCCAATACTATAGGAACAAGTGCTCCCATGTGCACTGCCGAGCAGACAGGCACAGCAAGGACAACCCAGCCATACCCTGGTGCAAAACGTATAAGCAGGAAATAAAGTACTGCTATTATAAGTATAAATATACCGCTCAAAAATCCGGACGCAGCATAGATATGAATAACTGTCATCAAAAAAGCGACAAAAACCATAAATGACAGAGGAAAGAAGGCTGAAACTCCGGATAAAAGCAAAACAACTGGAACATCCAAAATTCTTTCATCGTAGCCAATCTCTGTATTTAAAAGAGTAAAGCAGATAAGTGCAGCCAAAAATCTAAGGATGACATTTATGATCCTGGCGTAACGTGAATAGAATTTTTTAACCGCATCACGCACTAATAGAAGCTGTATCATTTATCATCCTCCATACTATCTTCTTCCTGTTCTGTATCTTTGTAATATTCCTCCATACGCTTCAGTTCTCTGTCGTAGCGATTGAAGTTCTTCTTATGACGCCTGTATCTGAATGAGGCAAGAATAAAAGTAAACACTAAATATATGACTAAAAATAGAATATAAAGTGAAAGTACCTTTTGCCCGACAATCTTTGGATTCAGTGCCGTCACTGTTCCTACTATTTTTTCGAGATTATAGATGACATAAAGCCCGAACAGTATGGCAAAGCCAATCGTATAGCTGATCGCCGTCTTGATAAGCTCCCATCTTATATAGTCATTTTTAAAGAACCTGCATATACTAAGTGCCTTCTTTCCGGCTGTCGATTCCTCAAAAATCGAAAGCCTTGTCATCATCCTGACTTTTTTCTTTGCAAGCATATTGACTCTCCTGATATTTAACGTGTTGGAGCACCCTGCTTTTTAGTGCATTCCAAGAAAGTATACCACATCAGGCGGATTATAGCTACCCCCCTCTACTTCCTTCTAAAAGGCTTTTAATATATCGACTCGCGGATCCTTGTTATATCTACAAGATCGGATACATTATCTATTGTTGCAAATATAACGTACCTAAGCCCTGCTGCCGCGATGAGCTTTGCGGTAGTCCTCATGCAGACCGAGCCATCCATGCCCCACAGACTTGTAAATGTCACACTTTCTCCGGTTCCCGTTATCTTTTCAATTTTATCGGTTATCCTGTTCTTATCCGGCTCATAAACAAAATCAAAGAAATCATCCTTATGTTTATTTATAAGGTCGCTTGTAAGTCCGGTTTCCTTTACAAACATAGAATTTGACCTTATCATTTCAAGCTTTCCAAAGCTGTACTCAAAAAGAGCCGCTGCTCCTATTGCAAGCTCAAAAATATTGGTCACTTCACTGCCGGGACTAAGAAACTTACCAAGCAGATCACTGCCATAATAAAAGCTTGTCCTGCTTCTTTCATCATTCCTTTTCTTTTCTATCTCAGGAATGTAGTCGCCCATAAGTCTTATAAATTCATTTTCCGACATAGGCTTTGCATAATAGAAGCCCTGTATCGTAGAACAGCCTACGCTTGTCATAAAGTCTGCCTGCGCCTTTGTCTCAACACCTTCTGCAATGACCGGTATATTGAGAAGCCCTGCCATTCTAATAACAGACTGGATTATGCTTCCGCCTCGTCCTTCATTTCCACCTGCAAGGAACTTAAGATCAAGCTTAAGGATATCTACGTTCATATCCTTAAGGACATTAAGTGAACTGTATCCGCTTCCGAAATCATCCATTTCGACAAGGAAGCCCAGCTTGTGAAGGTTGTCTATAAGCTGTCCCATGCTCTCAGGATCCTTTATGTATGCGGATTCTGTTATTTCAAGTCGAAGGTATTTTCTGTCAATCTGATATTTGTTGGTGATATTGTCGAGCAGTTCTCCTATATCCTCGCTGTAGATATCAACTCTTGAAATATTTACAGAAACCGGCACTACCTGCCTGCCTTCGTCAAGCCATTTTCTTAAATATCTGCAGGTAGTCTCCCACACAAAAGCGTCGAGCTTTGCTATAAAGCCATTCTTTTCAAAAAGGGGTACAAACTGTGCAGGTGAAACCACGCTCCTACCGTCTATTATCCAGCGCACCAAAGCCTCGGCTCCTACCATAGTTCCATGAATATGGTCAAACTGTGGCTGAAAATAAACCTTAAAGTCCCCTCTTTCAAGAGAAACCGCCATAAGACTGGTAAGCTCGGACTCACGGATGATCTTCTGTTTCATTGCCTCAGTATATATGCCAATGCCTATATCATAGCCGCCTTTTACAGTGTCAAAGGCAATCCTTGCATTATCTGCAAATCTTGTTATATCCTTTATGGCGTATATAACTCTTTCTTCTATCTCATAGAACCCCATATCTATGCTTACAGGAATTGTATTTTTAAATTCCGAGCATTTCATTGCGGCATAATTTTTTATATCCTGATAGATACCACGCTTATAAGGCACCATGAATACAAAGCTGTCATCTGCAAATCTTCCATAGCATCCATTTTCAGGAAGAACATTCTCGATAGCCCTTGCAAAGGCTCTCAGCACATTGTTTCCGCTTTCATAGCCCAAAACGTCGTTTATTATACGAAGATTCTTTACATCGGTCCATCCTAAGACAAACCTCTCACCCTGCGCCGTATTTAAGATTGCTGCTGCCTTTTCGGAGAACCTGTCCATATTCGGCGCACCCGTCATGGTATCCGTTGACGCAAGCCTTCTTATTTCACCCTTGGAATAAGCTGTACAGTTTTCCCTGACATTAAAACCATTTGCGATAGCCTTTGCCATCTCTATACAGCTTTCATAGCCGCAGGCTCTGCAGTCTATATGCTTTTCCTCCGCTGTATGCTTATGTAAGGAGGCAAGAACTTCATCTATGACATTCAGCGGAACTGAAATAGACTGGTCAAAATGAAGGAGCTTTGGCAATGCGAAATCATCTGTATCAAGTTCTTCGAATGTTTTATCTATAAAAGCAAGCCTCTCTTCTTTAGAAAGACTTACATAATATTTTCTCGCGTCACTGCCTGCTAAATTCTTCTTAAAGGACGCCCTTATATTGTCAATCTCACCTGCAAATCTTATTTTTCCTGCACATGTAAGGCATCCATTTTCAGAATTCATTGCATCTGCTACAACAGGCCTTACACCCTGAGATTTAAACACAGATGTTTCTGAACTCATATTTTTTATATCATACGAATTGAAGGTGAGCTTTGAAACATAATCCTCATCAGGAAGAAGCATCTCGCACTCTTTTTTCAAGGAACCCGAAAAAACATATCCCGGGAATATTCCGTTTTCCTTAAGGTCACTTGTACCTGAATACCCTTCGGTATCGATTGTACGGATAACCTCATCAAACCTTTTGAGTGTGATATTGTATCTAATGTTGAAATCTCTGTTTTCAGGCATAGAATTAAGCAAGCCCGGTGCTGTACAGTTGCTTATAAGAGCAAATTCATTTTTATCATTCAGATATTTTTTTGCATAACGTGCAGTACAGTATGCCGGCGGAGCTACAGGTATAAGTTTTCTTATGAGGTCAAGCTTATATCTTTCAAGATATAGCACTACAACTGGACATACCGATGAGATATAGCTTCCTGCGTCATCATCATCTTTATGATCTAAAAGGAAATGCACTGTTTTCCAGAGATTGATTCCCGCGCCAAATGCAACATCATAAACATGCTCCACTCCTGCATCTTTAAGGAAGCCTATTATCTTTGAAACCTGCTCCGGTGTATAGCTGTAGTAAAATGTATCGTCCAAAAGAAGGGATATCTTCTTTCCGTCATTCAGATCTGAAAAGAAGCTCCTTGTATCGTCCCTGTAAGTCCTGTCTCCATGAGTACATACTGTAACGCATCTGCCGCATGCAATACATGCGCTCTCATCGACGCTTACCCAAGTCCTATCCCCCTCATTTCTGGCAATATTGGCACCTTCAACAGGACAGTTTGAAATACACTGATTACAGCCCACACACCTTTGCTTTGTATATACCAAACCACTATCAAATTTTCTGGCCATTTTTTGTCCTCGTTATTTTATCTCTTTTGGTAATGCGATACGGACTATTTATTATTTTCGAAAACAGCAAATACTGTTGTCTGATTCATATATACATAATTGAACTGCTCTCCATATGGGAAGAAGCAGATATAATGCTCAAGACTTTCACTAAAATTATCAAGGAGAGACTCAAACCATGAGCTTCTCTGGAGAAATGCAACCTGCGAGATACAACTGCATACGATAGAAAAGAATCCTTTTTTATTTTCTCTGTTTATCCTGTCCAGCGTATTTTTGAAATTTTCTTCGTAATGAACAGGCTCCATAAGATCAACCTTGGTCTGATTATAAAATCTTACCCGAAATTCTATTCCACCGTCATTTGTCATCCTGGCAGCCTCTCCGATCAGGTTGGTATTTCCGAAGGACCTGCCAAGAGGATGATAGCGCAGTGTCTCTATCAGATCATTTTCACGGCATCCCAGTGCCTTTGATAAGACCTTCACAGCCGGCTGATAGTTTAACTCATATACTGTCTTTTTGCGGACATCAGCATCCGTAACTTGAAAAGAGTATCCCATTGGAGTATAGATATTAGCGGAATATATCCTTATCTTTCCTCTGTTATTGTGCATAAAGATTATTATGGAATCATCCTTGTAGACTCTGCCATTGCATGAAATCTCACCTCTTGGAAAAGCATCATCTATTGTCTGATCAGGTCTTGCTGCAGCAGAACCGCCAAAAACAGGTATCTGCAATTTATTTATGGAAAGATATATGCAGTCAGAAACTTTATCGTCTGAATAAGTGTTTCCGCAATTAAGTAAAAATGCCGCAGTATTTTCTGCACCTACCTTGTCAAGTGCATCCCTGATCCCTGCAACATCATTTACCGGTGCTACTGATGCATTGTTAAGAATCGCGTATGAAACCTCAATATCATCCGAAAAGGCAGAAACCACCAGTCCTCCGTAAATAAGCTTACCCGGAGAGGCAACCATTTCCGACACTGCTCCGACGACTAAAGAGTCCGGAAACATTTCGTGTAGACTTGCGTTGAAATCCACAAATCTGGTATAATCCGAAAAAAATATGATGAGCTTCTGATATTCATCTGTCATTGAGGCGGTTGCTTCCATAACTGCTTCATGTACATCTGTCTTTCCGCTATATCCCGTAATGCTGAACATAAAACCCTCCACTGGAGACTATCAAACTTTCAGAAAAGCAAATGGATCTTCATCGGCTATAAAATGTGGCAGGGTATAGCCTGCCCTTATGCAGACATTTTCCTCTTTAAGTATCCTCAAAGCCTCTTTTCTATCTGCAAGTACGACCTCTATTTCTTCACTCTCTTCTTCAAGTGCAGAAGAAGGAGCTCCCTCACAATAGCCGTATATAGTTGAACAGGACTCGTCGCTCATACCGACCGATGAATAAAATGGTCTATCATACCCGCAAGGAGCCTTAAGAGGCGTGAAAGTAAGTCCTGTCTCCTCTTTCATCTCTCTTATACCTGCTTCATATATATCTTCATTTTTTTCAACCAGTCCCGCCGGAAGCTCATATATCCATCCATCAATAGGATATCTGTACTGGCGCACAAGAACTATCTTATCATGTTCCTTGCCTGCAAGCGCAAAGATAATAACACCATCCGGCTTATTTTCCCTTGTGACAAGCTTCAGTGTCTTTTCGCTGTCTGCTCTCGATGCCATATAGTAATGGCTCTTGTTTCCGTTTTTATAGACAGTGTCCAGATCGTAGAGATTGAGAAATCTGTTGTCTGTCTGTTTGGTAATTCCTGTTACAAGTCCCATATATCCTCCGGTTTTTATTTTCAGCTTTCATAATGTTCTTATTCTGATAAGTCCATACTACTATATAATATAATTTTGGGCATAATTTGTAAACCCAAGGAACGTTTTTAATCGTCGGATTTCAACGTGGCTTAAAAAGTTTTCAACATTTACAAAGAAACTATATTTATTTTACGCCGACTTATGTTATAATTGAATATATAAATTTTAAGAAATATGCTTTTTTTGAAATTTCACTAAAAAATGAGAGGAGAAGCTAAATGGACAACGAAAAAACTGATTTTGCTGTCGGCAGCGCCCAGTTCAGCAAATTTCACATGCAGCCCCTCGACACAATCAATGGATTTGATGTAAGACCTGGTTTTTACGATATGAACGGTGCTACAGCAATTCCTACCGGTGTCAATTTTACAATTCATTCTAAAAATGCTACCGCAATCACTCTGCTCTTGTTTCATTCAGGTGAAAAGGTGCCTTTTGTCGAGATTCCATTTCCAGAATCCTACAGGATCGGAAATGTCTATTCAATGATCGTATTTAAGCTGGATATTGAAGAAATTGAATATGCCTACAGAGTCGATGGTCCTTACGATCCTAAAAACGGCTTTGTTTTTGATAAGAGCAAACAAATTCTCGATCCTTATGCAAAAGCCGTTGCAGGTCAGGCAGACTGGGGTACTCAGTCAGATTATATCTATCATGGACGTGTCGTTAAAAATAATTTTGACTGGAAAGATTCCATGCAGCCTCTCCTCCCTTCAGAGGATGTGATAATCTACGAAACGCATGTCCGTGGCTTTTCTCATGATAAGTCAAGCCACCTTCCTGATAATGAAAGAGGAACTTTCGAGGGCTTAAGGAGAAAGATCCCTTATATCAAGGAATTAGGTGTTACCGCCATAGAGCTCATGCCAGTCTTCGAATTTGATGAAATGCTCTCGCACAGAGACTTCTACGGAAGACCTCTTTGCGATTACTGGGGCTATAATACTGTCTGCTTCTTTGCTCCTAATACCAGTTATGCTTCAAAGCGCGAGCATAACCATGAAGGTACGGAGTTAAAGAACCTTATCAAAGAACTTCATGAAAACAACATAGAAGTTTATCTTGACGTTGTTTTCAACCACACTGCAGAGGGCAACGAAAAGGGACCTTTCTTCTCATTCAAGGGTCTCGACAACAACGTCTACTACATGCTTACGCCTGACGGATATTATTATAATTTCTCGGGCTGCGGCAATACAATGAACTGCAACCATCCTATTGTTCAGGAAATGATTGTGGAATGCCTGCGCTACTGGATAACCAATTACAGAATCGACGGCTTCAGATTTGACCTTGCAACAATCTTAGGTCGTAACGAAGACGGTTCTCCGATGGCAGATCCTCCTCTTCTTCAGCGTCTTGCATTTGACCCTATACTTGGAAATGTAAAGCTTATCGCAGAAGCATGGGATGCTGGCGGCATGTATCAGGTAGGAAGTTTCCCTTCATATCACCGCTGGAAGGAATGGAACGGCAAATACAGAGATGACATGAGAGCTTTCTTAAAGGGCGATCCTGGAACCATTCAGGCTGCTGCCAACCGCATAACCGGTTCTCCTGACCTTTACTCCGAGAGTCAGGGCAGCTACAACGCTTCCATCAATTTCCTCGACTGTCATGACGGCTTTACCCTTCATGACCTGTACTCCTACAACGATAAACACAATGAGGATAACAACTGGAACAACACAGACGGCGACAACAACAACCATTCATGGAACTGCGGTTATGAGGGTGAGACTACAGATAAAAATATAAACAAACTCCGCAGCAGGATGATAAAGAACGCATTCACCTCGCTCATGGTCTCCAGAGGCACCCCTATGTTCCTTATGGGAGATGAATTTGGCAATTCACAGGGTGGAAACAACAACGCCTACTGCCAGGATAACAACATCTCATGGCTGAACTGGAAGGATCTTGAATCAAACCACGACCAGTTTGAATTCTTCAAATATATGATCCATTTCAGACTTAAGCATCCTGCTATACGACGTCACCTTGCTGCGAGCAGACTAGGACTCCCTGATATATCACTTCACGGTATAACACCTTACAGACCGGACTACAGCAGCTCAAGCCACTATCTGGGTATAATGTATGCCGGTTCACCTGCTGAAGATGAACATGACGATATCGTATACGTTGCCATAAACACTCACTGGGAGCCTATACATATCACTCTTCCACAGGTTTCATTCGGAGAATGGCATCTTGTAGTTGATACTTTTGAAGAAAAGTCTGTACTTGAACGCCCAACAACCATCATGGGCGATATAGTGATGCAACCAAGAAGTATTAAGATATTTGTCATATAAAAAATTGCGCGAACTTCCTACGTACTTGCAAGTTTACTGACTGCACAAAAAAACACCGGCAATAAGCCGGTTCTTTCTGAACTTTGGGTATAATTGTGCAGTGATTAAGCCGCCAGATTCATCTACCGGCGGCTTAACTTATATCAGATCCATAAGGTTAAAATCGTCCGTTTTGATCAGAAAAGCAAGCTTGCA
>Ga0256405_10010198_pt1 | contig 12504 bp, 11 predicted proteins | sample RumenRJG_02DNA_FD_189096 | JGI IMG/M metagenome (GOLD analysis project Ga0256405, IMG submission 189096) | Bovine rumen microbial communities from Lethbridge, Alberta, Canada - RJG_02 | ecosystem: Host-associated > Mammals > Digestive system > Stomach > Rumen | place: Canada: Alberta...
CCGGCCGTGGATGATTACTTTGAGCTCGCTTTGACATTGAGCAACGAAGTAACCGCACACATCACGGTTGGAACCTTTGCGCTTCAGAAGCTGCCCCGCTGGTTCGTTTTCTGCGACCGGGGGACTCTGCGGCTGGATGATTTCACCGGTACCGTGGGAGGCGCCGCCCGAATCCGGGAGAATGTATCCGGCTTTGACAGCGTGGTCGGGCAGAAGAATCTCGGGCCCAGCCGGACCATGGCGCCCCTGAAGCCTGAATTTCTGGAGCCAATTTCGCTTCCGCCCCAGGAAGACCTTTCCATGGCTTTCTGGAATCGTTTGATCTCTACCCTGGAAGGAAAAGAACCTCTTTTCGTCACCTCTGATCAGGTACTGCGGCAGATGCAGGTCGTAGAGGCGGCTTTCCGATCCAGCGCCGGCAACGAAGTCATCAAGGTGAGGATCTGATCATGTCCAGAAAGTTTTTTCGCCCAGGGCTGATCTGGATCGCGCTGATCCTTTTTATCTCCAGCGGTTTTCTCGCACTGGATATCTCCCGAATGAACCGGGCGGCACATTTGGAGGCCTCCCGGTCTTTCGTGTTGGAACCGGCTGTCTTCCAGGATTCCGAATCGGATCTGGATTCCATCAGCGCCGAAGAACTGCTGGTGCTGCCCGGGGATGATATCTGCTATTTTGAAACGACGGTCGAGCCGGTCTCCGGCGAATCCTGGCAGCTTTCCCTGTCCGCGAATAACCGGACCGGTCACGCAGTTTCCTTTTACGCAGATCTTTATATCTACGAAACAGACGATACCCTCAGCAGCTTTGAACTGCTTCTTCCGGAAGGCATCAGCGAGATCCGGGAAACGTTGGATTATCCGGCTGATATTTCCGTTTCCGATCCATATCCCTGTATTCTTCGGCTGATTGTCTCAGAGCCCGCGGACCTGGTTCTGAGCCGGCTGAGTATGACCGCTTTTGCGCAAACCCATACCCCGCAGCCGCTGGCAACCGCAGCAGCTGCCTGTATGCTGGGAATATTCGGCCTTTGCGGGGTGTATCTGCTCGCCTGTCTTATTCTTTCCTTCCGAACTGCCCGAAAGGAAAGAAATACATCTTCTCTTTTTCGGGAAGTTCCCCTTTATCTTGCTTCCTGTCTGCTTGTCATCGCCGGTCTCTTCTGGATTTACCGGTCCGCCGACCTGGCGCTTCCGCTTTATACCGCGGACGGGGATGAAATGGGCATCTTTTTCCTGACCAAGGCAATCCGGGAGAACGGAGCCACCCTCATGACCACCTTTGAAGGCGGCGCCGCCGGCGCGGACATGTTCGATTATCCCTATTCGGATAAGCTGTCCTTCCTGATTGTCCTCTTTATCTCCCGGTTTACTTCGAATGCCTATCTCACCGCCAATCTGTTTTATTTCCTGTGCCATGTGCTCTGCGCCATTTCGGCGCTGCGGGCCTGCCGGAAGCTGGGCCTCAGCGGAGCTTCCTCTCTGCTGGTTTCCGTGCTCTATGCCTTTTCAGCCTATATTTCCCAGCGCTACAGTCACATGTGGCTGGTTCCCTATTTCATGATTCCCCAGGCCTGTCTTCTTGCGGTCACCATTCTCCAGGGAAAGTGGAATCATCCCGCAGGTTCCCTGCTGGATGATTCCGGATTCTGGCGCATGTTCGGCCTGGCCTACCTCTTTGCCTTCACCGGGCTTTACTATGCCTTCTTCGCCTGCGCCATCATCGCCGCCGCCATGGTGATCCGGATCTTCTCCGACCGGGGCAGGCGTCTGGCCGGAAATCTCCTCCCCTCCTTTTTCATCACTGCGGTGCTGCTGGGGATTGTGACCAACATTCTTCCGAATCTTCTCTATACTTTTATGAACGGGCCCAACCCGGCCAGCGAACTGGCTGCGAGGAATCCGTCCGATACAGAAGTTTACGGGCTGAAAATGGCGCAGATGCTGCTGCCCAGGCTGAATCACCGGATTCCCTCCTTTGCGGGTGCGATCGCCTCCTACTCCGCCACCTTCCCCCTGGTCACGGAGAACATGACCTCCTCCCTCGGAATGATCGGCAGTCTCGGTTTTCTGCTCAGCATCGTTTTCCTGCTCTCCGGCAGGGAGGATTACCGCCCCGTGGCCGCGCTGAATGTCTCCGCCTTCCTGATCGGAACCGTCGGCGGCCTCGGAACCCTGCTTTCCCTGATCGTTTCCAATCCCATGCGCTGCTATAACCGGATCTCTGTCATGATTTTGTTCTTCAGTCTGGTTACCATCGGGATGGTACTGGATCAGTTCGGCCGCAAGCTTCCCCGATGGCTCTTCCTGGCAATATGTGTGATTCTGACCGGATTCGGAGTCTATGATCAGACCACTCCCTACTATGCGCCGTCCTGCAGCCATCTGCTCAACGTCCGACAAACGGTGGACCGGATGGAGGAAATCCTCCAGCCGGGGGACAGCGTCTTCGTTCTTCCCTACGACAACTGGCCCAGTCCCACCATCGTCGGCAGTTATCGGAACCACCTTCTCTATGTCGAGTCCGACAACATTCACTGGAGCTACGGCGCCATGCAGGGGCGGCAGGAAGCCCGGTGGCAGGAATCCGTGGCGGATACGCCCACAGAGGCCATGCTCGACAGTCTTTCCGAAGCTGGGTATGAGGGGGTATATCTTGATCAGACGCTTTATACCCGGAAGTACGGAGACGAAGCCGCATCAGAACGGATAGAAGAGCTTTCTGCCGCACTGGGTTCGCCGGATGCTGCCAGCCCGGACGGAAATCTCTTCTTCTGGCTGATTTCACCAGGCAGTCCCGAGTAAAAGAATAAAGCAACAAAGGAGTATTTTCACATGATTCAGTATCCTGTTACCAAGCCTTATTTCACTGAAGAGGAATCAGCCGCTGTCGCGGAAGCCCTGAATTCCGGATGGGTGGCCCAAGGTCCCCGGGTCGCCGAATTTGAACGGCAGATCGCACGTCATGAAGGGGTTGCGGAAGGGGTCGCCACTACATCCTGCACAACCGCTCTTCACCTTGCCATGGTTGCCCTGGGGCTTGGCCCTGGCATGGATGCCATTGCCCCCTCCTTTACCTTTGTCGCCACGGCCAACGCGATTGTGGAAACCGGCGCCACACCCATTCTGACCGATGTGGATCCCCGGACCTTCAATATTGATATCCGCAAACTCGAAAAGCTGATTGCGGAACGTTATGCTCCTCGCGAAGGAAAGTACTACAACAGGGAAACCGGAAACCTGCTGTGGGGGATCGTTCCCGTGCACGAATTCGGACTGTGCTGCGATATCGAGTCCGTCAACCGTATCGCAAGGGAGCACGGTCTCTTGGTCCTGGAGGATGCGGCCTGCTCGCTGGGAACCATGCTTCACGGGAAGCATGAAGGCGCCTTCGGGAATATGTCCTGCATCAGCTTCCATCCCCGGAAATCCATCACAACCGGCGAGGGCGGCATGATTCTGACCGATGATGCCGCGCTGGCCCGGCGTATGCGGGAGCTACGCACCCATGGGAGCACCGTTTCCGCAGATGCACGGGACAAAGGAAAAGGCTTCCTGCTGCCCGAATTCAATGAAGCCGGCTTCAACTATCGCATGACCGATATTCAGGCAGCAGTCGGACTGGCTCAGGTTAAAAAGCTGGATTGGATCATTCAGCAGAAACGCATTTATGCCGATCGGTATACCGCCCTGATCCGGGAGCATCTTCCGGAATTTATCCCTCCCTTTGAGCCGGAAGGATATTTCCATACCTGGCAGTCCTACGTCTGCATGCTGAATCTGGAAGCCCTCGGCCTTTCCGATCCGGAAGCTGGCGGGCAGTTCCGCAATGAACTGCTGGCGGAGCTCGAGGATCTGGGGATTGCCACCCGTCAGGGAACCCATGCAGTCCATCTGCTCGGTTATTACAAAAACCGTTTCGGCTATCGCCCGGAAGATATTCCCGGCGCCTGGGCCTGCGATCGGCTATCCATCACGCTGCCGCTGTATATTGGCATCTCGGAAGAGGATCAGGAGCATATTATTCGTACGTTCCGGAATCTTCTGGATCGGAAGGAGGGACGGATTCATGGCTGAAATCAAAGGAAAAAGCGTTCTGGTCACCGGGGGCGCCGGCTTTATCGGCAGCCATCTCTGCGACGAACTGCTCCGCCGCGGGGCGTCAAAGGTCATCTGTGTGGACAATTTTTTCCTGGGAAAAATGGAAAATCTTTCCGAAGCCCTGACACATGAGAACTTTATCCTTTACAGGGATGATGCACGCCATTTCGGCGTGATGCAGTCCATTCTGGAAAAGGAGAAGGTGGACGTGGTTTTCAATATGGCTACCATTGCCCTGAACTACTCCTTCTTCAATCCCTTTGACGCCTACATGGTGAATGTGGAAATTGCCAACACCCTGCTGGAGCTGCTGAAGACCGGTGCCTATCATTCCCTGGTCCATACCTCCTCCTCCGAAGCCTACGGCTCTGCCCGGTATGCACCCATGGATGAGGATCATCCGACGGATCCCACTACACCCTACGCAGCCGGAAAGGCAGCCGCGGATCTGATGGTTCACAGCTTTTCCAAGGTTCTGGATCTGGATATCACCATCGTCCGGCCCTTCAACAACTATGGCCCCCGTCAGAACGCGGAAGGGCCGTTAGCCGGCATCATCCCTGCCACGGCCCGCAGGCTGAAGCGCGGAGGGCGTCCGATGATTCAGGGGGACGGCGAGCAAACCCGGGATTTTATCTATGTAAAGGATACCGTCCGCGGGCTGATCCTGGCCTATGAACAGGAGGCCTCCCGGGGAAAAATCATCAACCTTGGCACAGGACAGGATATCTCCATGAATCATTTGCTGCAGAAGATCTGTGACTTTATGGGATATACCGGCGAATGGGATCATCAGCCTGCCCGCCCCAGCGATGTGCGCAGACTCTGCGCGGACATCACCCGGGCCCGGGAGCTTCTCGGCTTTGAACCCGCCATGGACTTTGACCATGGAATCCAGGAAACGCTGTCCTGGTACAGGGACAACCAGCTGATTTAACTTTCAGTCACCTTCAGGATAAACAATTCTCTGCTCCTGCATGAATCCATAAGGAGAGGTTTCCATGACAGACCAGGAATTCGAAGCGCTGTTTGATCGTCTGATGACAAGTCGGCGGGAGGAAATGCGTACCCGTTTCAACCGGGTGCTGCCCACAGGAGAGCTGATTTTCAACCGTTTCGAAAAGGCCCCTTATCTGCATGCCGGCCATGAATCTTCCGTCTACGACACCTCCGTCGTCATGGGAGATGTTCAGATCGGAAGTCATGTATGGGTAGGACCCTACACGCTTCTGGATGGCAGCAGCGCGCCGCTGAAAATCGGCAATTATGTTTCCGTGGATACGGGAGTTACGATCTATACCCATGATTCTACCCGACACTATGTATCCGGAGGGATCAATCCTTTTGAGCACGGGCCGGTCACCATCGGTGACTGCACCGTTCTGGGAACCATGAGCATGGTCTGCTGCAATGTATCCATCGGAAGTCACTGCGTTGTCGCCGCTCACAGCTTTGTCAATCAGGATGTACCGGACTGCAGCATTGTCGCCGGTGTTCCAGCCCGGGTCATCGGCCGGGTGGAGCTGAATGAAGACGGAGCCCGTTTTGTGTATTTTCATTCCACCCATAAAAGTTTCTCAAAGGAGGCTCAGGATGAATCCGAAAGCTGACGGCATTTCCATTGTTGTGCCCTTTTTGAATGAGGAGGAAGGAATCCTTCTTTTTTGTGAAACCATAGACAGCTATGCGGAAAGCCTTCCCTTCCCGCTGGAGTTGATCTTTGTGGATGATGGCTCCACCGACGCAACAGTGAATCGGCTGCGGGAATATTCTTTCCGGCATATTCTCCATGTGCAGCTTCTTCGTCTCTCGAAAAATTATGGTTCCCACGCCGCAATTCGCGCCGGGTTGACCCATGCTTCCTTCGGCATCTGCACCTGGCTTGGCAGCGATCTGCAGGAGCCGCTTGAGCTGCTTCCCGCTTCCTGGGAAAAAATTCAGAGCGGGTATGACGTGGTCTATGTGGAGAAGAAAACCATCCAGGTTTCGAAAGCAAACCGTGCTTTTTCCAGGGTTTATTCCTGGCTGGTCCAGAAGTATGCCGTACCAGCATACTCCTCCGGAGGCGTCAGCACTATTGTTTTCAATCAGAAAATCCGGGATTTCCTGAATAAAAATATTGAATCCAATTCTTCCATTATGCTCCAGATTCTGGATGCCGGGTTCCGAAGCACAACCCTGTCCATGGATTTTCACGAAAGATCTGCAGGCGTATCCAAGTGGACCCTGAAAAAGAAGATCAAGCTCTTTATTGATTCCTTCGTGGCCTTTTCTTTCGCTCCCATCCGGCTGGTTTCTCTGGTGGGGATTTGTCTTTTTCTGATCGGCATCCTGATTGGACTATTCGCCGTGATCAACAAGCTGGTCAATCCGGCCGTTCCCGCCGGGTATTCCACTTTGGTCAGCATTCTTGCAATGGGATTCGGAATCACAAATATCTCCCTCGGTATCATTGCGGAGTATCTTTGGCGGACATATGATGCGGCACGCAGACGTCCAAGCTTTCTGATTTCGGATGTTTTTTATTTGAAAGGAGGCTCGGCAAAATGAGCTTCTGGGCCCATGAATCAGCCTTTGTGGAGCCGGGTGCCGTGATCGGAGACGGAACACGGATCTGGCATCTGGCGCAGGTCCGGGACGGCTGCCGGATTGGAAATAACTGCAATATCGGGAAAAACTGCTATCTGGATGCGGGCGCTTCCATCGGCAGTGGAGTCAAGATCCAGAACAATGTTTCTGTATACAGCGGCGTGACGCTGGAGGATGATGTCTTCGTCGGTCCCTCCGCGGTGTTTACCAATGATCATTTTCCCCGGGCCTTTGATCCGGACTGGAAAATCTCCGAAACACTGGTATGCCGGGGCGCTTCCATCGGAGCCAACGCAACCGTCGTCTGCGGCCATACAATAGGCTCTTTCGCGATGGTAGGCGCCGGTACCGTGGTTACGAAGGATGTGCTTCCCCATGCGCTGGTTGTAGGAAATCCGGCCCGTCAGGTCGGCTGGGTTTGCAAATGCGGCTGCAGGCTGGATGAAAAAGGACTTTGCAGCGTCTGCGGCAGGAGCTATGATCCTGCCCGCCTGGCCCTCGGAGAGGCGGTGGAACCATAATGTCATCCTCATCCTCCCGGGAGAAAATCGCCTTTGTCTGCCATCGATACGGGCTGGAGGTGAACGGAGGCGCGGAGATGAGCTGCCGCCTGACAGCGGAGCGGCTCTCCTCCCTGTATGATGTGACAGTCTATACCACCTGTGCCCTGGACATGATGACCTGGGCAAACCATTATCCCCCGGGAACTGAAATCATCCACGGCGTCACTGTCAAACGGTATCCGGTTGACGCGGAACGGGAGCAGCAGCCCTTTGATCGGATCTCCCAGCGGGTGCTTTGCTACTCCTCCCACACGGATGCCCAGGAAGCCCAATGGATAGACGCCCAGGGTCCTTATACGCCGGCTCTGATCAAAGCCATCAAAAAAGAACATCGGCTCTACCGGACCGTGTTCTTTATGACCTATCTGTATTATACTTCCGCCGTCGGGCTCCCGCTGGGACTTGAAAACGCAGTGCTCATCCCCACCGCGCATGATGAGCCTCCCATCTGGCTTCGTGTTTACGATGAGGTGTTTTCCGCCGCGAAGGCCCTGGTCTGGCATTCTGAGGAAGAAGCCCGTTTCGCCCGCCGTCGTTTCCCCTTCCTGCAGGAAAAGCCGTCCTCCGTGATCGGGCTGGGTATTGATCCTCCGGCCAGGCCCCTGCCTCCGTTGCCGGAGGGGCTGCTGCCGGAAAAATATCTGGTCTATGCCGGCCGCATCGATAAAAACAAAGGCTGCCAGGAAATGTTCTCCTGGTTTATTCAGTATCAGAAGATGACCTCAAGCCCGCTGAAGCTGGTGCTGATGGGAAAGCCGGTTCTGGAGATCCCGGAGCATCCGGATATTCTCCATCTTGGCTTTGTTCCGGATGAAATCAAATATGCGGTGATGGAGCAATCCCTGGCGCTTCTGCTATTCTCCCGCTTTGAAAGCTTTTCCATCGTCGTGCTGGAGAGCATGATGATGGGACGTCCTGTATTGGTGAACGCGCGTTCCGAAGTGTTGGCGGAGCACTGCCGGCGCAGCAATGCAGGCCTTTTCTTCCGAAACTACGGCGAGTTCCATACCTCTGTAAATTATCTTCTGAATCATCCGGACATCTATGCTGCCATGCGCGAAAACGGACGGCGTTATGTGGCGGAGAACTATCAATGGGATGTGATTCTGCGGAAATATGTCTCTCTGATCGAATCCTTTCCGGCCCGATAGGATCCGGCTTTCGTTTTTCAATGCCGGCAGCCTTCACATCATTTTTACAATGCTGGCCCACATTTGCGCGCTGACCCGCTCAAATCGAAGCGCCTCCAGTCTTTCGGAGCGCGCTTTTTTCATTTTCTCCCGCAGGCTCTGATCCGTCAGGGCCCGGTCAATCGCCTTCGCGGTCTCCATCGGGTCGCCATTTTTCACCAGAATTCCCGCTTCTCCCAGCGTTTCCGGCACCGCAGCCTCCGCCCGCGCCACAATGGGCTTTTCAAAGTGCATGGCCTCCGCCAGCGGCACGCAGAAGCCCTCATGCACACTCATGCAGACAAAAACATCTGCGAGCCGGTAGTAGGCCAGAATCGCCTGAAAGCTGATATGTCCCGGAAAAATGACCAGGTTTTCCAGTCCAAGCTCATCGACCAGCTCCTTCAGTTCCTTCTCATACTTCTCCATTCCCGACGAGCTGCCGACGAGAAACAGCCTGCTCTTCGGATTGCAGGACCGCCGGTAGGCGTCAAACGCCCGGATGACATCCTGCTGCCGTTTGTTCGGCGCGATACGGCCGACAAACAGCAGATTCGTCCATCCGTCCCCCTGGTACTTCTGCAGCACCTGCTGATCCGGCTCCCGATCATAATCCCCAAAGGGAATCATAATCGGACAGACATCGATGGGACATTCGTACCCCATGCTCCGCAGCTCATGACGATTGTAATCCGAGTCCGCAACGCAAAGAGAAAACGCGTCCGCCAGGTACCGGATTCCCCTGTAGCCGGATTCTGTCAGTTGTACCCCAACCGACGAGTATCCGCGGAAGAATTCCGGAGGCGTGATATTGTGATAGATCATCATCGGCCGGCCGCCCATCCGTGGCAGCATAAAGTTCAGCGCAGTCCCGGTTGATCCGTGATAGATCAGGATATCATCCGGATCCAAAGGAGGCATATCCCGCACATATGCAGCTCCGGCTTCATGAAATCGCGGATCGATATTCTCCGCAAAAATCCCGGTTTCAAAACCCTTTTCCGCAATCAGTCTGCGAATCGCAACCGCATCATTGCTGACCGCATCCCCAAAGGAGATCGTTGGCATGATCTGCACTATTTTCATTGCGTCTTCTCCTGTCTGAATATCACAATCAGCTTCTCCTCCTTCGGGAATGAAAAACTGATTTCTCCGGCTTCTCTCTCTGCAACAGGCAGATCCAGCATGGTCTCCCCTTCCGTCTCGGTCAGAACCAGCGTCTGCTCCCCTTCGGGACCGGTAATCCTCAGTTCGCAGCTTCGATGCTGTTCCTTCTGATATTCCAGAATCCATTTTCTGCCTTGAGCAAGAATCCTGCCTTCTTCCTGGACCAGTCTGTGTGCCGGTGTCTTCCAGCGTCCCCGGAAGGCGGCGGTCCATCCGGACAGGAACAGCATGCCCCCCTGTCGTTCCAGTGTTGCAGAAAGTTTTTCCCGGGGGAGATCCTCTTCCCCGGAGAAATGAACAGTGCCGGCTAATATGGCTGGGACGCCGCCCCAAACTTCTCCTGCCCGGATTGTCGTTCCCGCCATAACAACTGATCCAGCCTGAATAACAGCATGATCTCCGATCTCACACGGGCCGAGAACCGTGCATCCTCCCCCAAGCCAGACTCCGCATCCAATCCGGATATCACAGCCCTCGGTTTGCCCGGCTTCCATCCGGGGAAGGCCTTTCATCGCCGGATCATGATCGTCCGCCAACAGGCAGACTCCGGGGCCCGCAAAAGTATACTCTCCCACATGAATGGTTCCGGAGGACGTCTGGAAGAAGCAGGAGCCTACCTCCGCGGTCTCCGCGATATGCAGTCTCTCCGGGTCTCCCCAGATCACGGGACACCGGCTCAATGCCGCCTTCAGTTCGGTCAGCGTATCTCTGTCCCGGCAGATCCGCTGCGCAATCCGGCGGGAGAAGCTTTCCTCCGCCCCGCTGATCTCCGCCATCTGCCCCTCCATCCAGGCCAGGGTATTTTGCGTCTCCCCAACCCTGTGGGTGACCTGATCCACGCGCTGTGCCAGTCCGTCCATCCGGGCTGCCCCATGCAGCAGCAGACCGATCATGCTTCTGATTCTGCTCATTCTGTCCCTCCGCATCCTGGCTTATCCTTCTTCCGCCACTCTGCGGAAGTACTCCTGATATTTTCGCACGATCTCTTTCCAGGTAAAGTTTTCCAGCACGAAGTTCCTGCCGTTCTGTGCCATGATCTCCATTTCCCGGGGATGGCTGAGCAGGTAGCGGACGCAAAGATCGAACTCCGCGTAATTGGTATAGTAGAGGCCTCCATTGGTCCGCTGAACGAAATCCTTTGTCACGGGGCAAAGGCCATTGACCAGAACCGGCCGGCCGGCCAGCCAGCTTTCCATGATCACGATGGAGAAGCTCTCCATTTCGCTGGGATTGCAAAAGAAAGCTGCCGCCGCGTAGGCGTCGTACTTGTCCTGGGGATCCACAAAGCCAAGGTCCAGGATGTTTTCCTGATCCGGCAGCCTCATGCTGCCTCCGCCGATCAGCACCAGCTTCAGATCCGAATCCTCCCGTTTGCGGAACTCATCAAAATACCCGATCAGCGTGTCCACACGCTTCCCGGCATCCTTCCTTCCCGCGTAGAGGATAAACGGCTCGTCGATCCCATACTTTCTCCGGAAGCGCGCTGCGTCTCCAGACCATCCCGTATCCATTCCAAGTCCGAAGGTGACAAAATTATCCCCCTTCACCCCATACAATTCTTCCGCCAGCTTCCGCTCCGGTTCTGAATTGAAGGCCATTCCCTTCACCTTGGAGAAAGCCTCCCGGAAGCAGGTAAAATGGGCATAGCTCTCATCATGAAAGCAGGGGATCATGATGGTTTTTTCCGGATAAACCTGCGCGCCGTAATAGACCGGGCCGAACATGTAGGGAATACAGACAAACAAACTGTATTCCTCCCCATGCTCCCGGATATATCTGATTAAGTCCGGGCTGTTCACCATCTCGCGGCAGAAGGTTTCCTCCTCCTCCGCGCTGAGGCGCTCTCCCATAAGCAGCTTCTGATTCACCCGGTCAAAAGCTCCCACATCCCGCGCGCGTACCCGGAAACGTCTTACGAGAATATTCGCTTCCAGCGTATACCCCTCCGGATGATAGTTCTCATTCCAGTCGCTGGTGAAGCTTTTGACGCAGGTCGTCAGCACCTCCAGCTCCATGCCTGCTTCCTGAAGATGATGCGCCAGCCCCCGCAGCTCCGCCTCGGCGCCGCCGCCAATGCTTTCCCCATACCAGGGCGTGATAAAGCCGATCTTTTTCATGCCCGGTCCTCCGTCTCCCTGGTCAGCCTTTTCACCCTGCGGCGCAGCTCCAGAATCTCCCCCTGCTGCTTTGTGATGATCCGGTCCATCTCATCCATCCGGATTTTCATTTCCTGATTCACCTGCGTGATCCGCTCCGTAATGGGAAAAAGCGCGCAGCGAACCAGCTTGGAAACGATCCTGGTATAGCATTTTTTCAAAGCGCTTCCCTGGGTGACAGGGTAGGCGCAGCTGACCGCCCAGTCATATACGACCGGTTCTTTTTCTGAAATCTGCTCAAAATCCGGAAGCAGTCCCTGTTCCGTCAATTCCTTTGCTTCCCTGCGGATTTCGTCCATAATCTGCTCAATATCAATCTGTTCGCTCATCTTTCATTCCCCTTTATTGGAAGGCGCATCCCGTCGTGTCGTGCCGGAATCAGAATTGATTTCCGGCTTTCTCCGCTGTGATAAAAAAACGCAGGCGGCAAGATGCCGCCGCGTTTCAAGCACCTGGGATACGGAGCAGTAAACTCCGTATCCCAGGTATTGCTCATGCTTAGTTGCTCAGTCCGTAGGAGGCAACAATTTCCCTGAATTCCACGGAAGTCGCAAATACGTTGACCAGCGTGGTACGATCCACACCGGAGGTCAGGATCGCCACCCAGTCGGCCAGTCCGCCGGCATCCGCTTCACGTCCCAGGTACAGGCGATACAGCATCTTGACGAAGTCTGTATCATTCAGGCCCTTCAGCACCGCTTCCTCAGAGAAGACGAACCCATAGGCTACCTTGGCCGGAGTGGTCTTCTTGGCCAGCAGC
>Ga0256405_10010199_pt1 | contig 12503 bp, 12 predicted proteins | sample RumenRJG_02DNA_FD_189096 | JGI IMG/M metagenome (GOLD analysis project Ga0256405, IMG submission 189096) | Bovine rumen microbial communities from Lethbridge, Alberta, Canada - RJG_02 | ecosystem: Host-associated > Mammals > Digestive system > Stomach > Rumen | place: Canada: Alberta...
TCAGATCCATCTCCGAGAGGATACAGCGTATCTGGGAATCGCTCAGTCGTTCAATTTTCACCCGGCATCCCTCCTTTCCCGGTTCGCTGCGGTGAATAGACTTTTGAACATGATACAACGGATTCGGGTTTTTGGCAATGACGATATATCGACGTAAATGACAGTTCGCAATTGCCGTGCCGGAGGCAGAGGATTAGAATGTCATTGAGATGGAACGAAGGAGGTGATGCAGGATCCGAAAAACGCGTGGTCGTCCCCCGAACCAGACCATGGTCGTATGAACTGACAGCAGAAAAAAGTTACAATGAGCTGCCGTTTTGGCATGATCCATCTATTCTCAGCATATTAGTTCAAGTTTTATCTTCAGCTTCAAATTCCGGTTTCAACTCAATTCCATTGATTCAAATCTCAGCAACAAATCCCAAAAACAAAAAGATCAGAACAGCATCGGAGTCATCCCGGAGACTATTCCGGAAATCATGCCATCTCACGAAGCACGAGGCGCGGAGCGTCTGAGTTCCGCAGTCGCCCGGACGAAAGGAAATGTGTCACGGCATTTTCCTCCTGTTTCAAATCATTTCACTGGCCGGCATCCATTGGCCGCATCTCAGAGTCGTCCGGAGAAAAGGGAAGCTGCCGGGCCTGCATCCCGTGGCAGATCTCATTAAAACAACAAAATAACTGATACGCAGACAAACAGGAATCTGCATCGGAAAACTGAACATGGAAATGTGAGAACAGCGGGCGCGGGAACGCCTGCTGTTCTTTCGTATTCGGGAAAGCGTTCTTATGTTATAATGAATTGATTGTCCGGCACTCCGGAATGCGAAGCATTCCGGATCCGGGAGCAGGCGGAGAGCCGGAACAGATAAGATGCGGCATCGGACAGATCGGAGGCTTTACTCAGAATGGCAAAAAGCAGAAGACGGAGAAAAAGCAGAGCCGGAGGCATCGTCCTCGTTCTGCTCGTGCTCATAATTCTCGGATTCGGAGGATGGAAGATCTACCGTATCATCGGGCCAAACACCGAGGAGGCGGACATTGCCGATCTGTTCGGCGTGAACGAAGAGCAGACGGCCATCATGTACAATTATGAGCTTCAGAAAGCCACAGGCATCCGGGAGAACGGAACCTGCTACCTTCCCGGCGACTGGGTGCAGACCATCCTGAACAAGCGCTTTTACTGGGATGAGGATGAACACCTGATGGTGTACGTCATGCCGGGCGAGGTGGTCCGCATGGACAGCCGGATGACAGGGGAGGACGGAAAACGCCTTCTGATCGAGGCGGAGGGAAAAGTCTGGATCTCCACGGACGTCATCCGGAAGTATACGGATGTCCGGATCGAAGAGTTTTCGGACCGGGACGTGTCCCGGGTGTTCGTGACCACGCCGGATTTCTACGGCGAATCAGTCTGCGGCGTGCGCGGAAAGACGGCGCTCCGGACCAGGACCTCCTACAAAGGGTACGTGATCACGGAGGTCGCCAAAGGCTCCAAAGTCCGGGTCGTTCCCGAACATCCGAACAGCGCGCCGAACGAGGTGTGGCAGCGGGTAATGACGCCGGACGGCTTTACCGGCTACATCCGGAGGTCCCGTCTTTATGAAGCGGAGGCATCGGATTACGACAGCGGCTTCCGGGCACCGGACTACGGCCGGACGCCGGCGGAGAAGACACCGGTGCTCCTCGGCTGGCACCAGGTGACGAACAAAGACGCGAACCGGTATCTCGCGGGGCTGACTGCCAATGCGGCGGGGCTCACGGTGGTCTCGCCGACCTGGTTCTCTCTGCGGGGCAACGAGGGGCTGTACGAATGCTATGCGGACGCTTCCTATGTGGACAGCGCCCACGAGAAGGGGGTCCAGGTCTGGGCGCTGATCGAGAACCTTGACGACAGTGTCACTCTGGGGACGCTCCTGAAAAAAACGGCCGTGCGCCGGAAGCTGATCGCACAGATCATGGCGGACGCGGAATTCTACGGGATCGACGGCATCAATGTCGACTTTGAGTACCTGCGCGGCGACGCGGCGAAGGCCTATCTGGAGTTCATCCGGGAACTCTCGGTGCCCTGCCGTGAAAAGGGGCTGGTGCTGAGTGTGGACGTTCCTAACTCCGCTTCCTACAACACCCATTACGACCGTGGGGAACTGGCAGTCTTCTGCGATTACGTGATCAACATGGGTTACGATGAACACACGGCGGGCGATGATCCGGGCTCCACGTCTTCCCTGCCCTTCTTCCGGGACGGGCTGGAGCGGACGCTTACGGAGGTCCCGGCAGAGCGGCTGATCGCCGGCATTCCCTTCTATACCCGGGCCTGGACCGTCACTTCGGAAGGGAGAGTTTCCAGTGAGGCCCTTTCCATGGCAGGCGCCGCAGCCTGGGCTGAAGAACAGGGGATCGTCCTGAAATGGGATCCGGATCTCGGGCAGAGCACCGGCAGCGTAACATCGGAGAGCGGAACGGTCCGGAGCATCTGGATGGAGGACGATGCTTCCGAAAAAGAAAGGGTGCAGGCGGCCCGGGAGTACAGTGTGGCCGGGATTGCCTGCTGGCGCCTGGGATTTGAGAAAGAAAGTGTCTGGAAAATCCTTTCTCCGGATGCACAGACGGATCAATAGTGATATGATAGGGCAGGTTCCCTGACGGAACCCGGAAAGAGGTAGAAATATGAATGGTCTTGGAGGAAAAGTCGCGGACAACCTGGTTTTTGTGATGGAGTTTGCGGCTGTGGTGTTTGTCATTTTTCTGATCGCATACGTGGTGGAGAAGCGGGTCTATCTCCGGAGGCATTATACAGAGCGGATCCTTTCCACCCGTAAGCTTGCCCTGATCGGCCTGTTTTCCGCGGTCAGCACGATCCTGATGCTGTTTGAGATTCCGGTGCCCTTCGCGCCGCCCTTCTACAAGATCGACCTTTCGGAACTGCCGATCCTGGTCATCGCCTTTGCCTACGGGCCGGTGGCCGGCGTGATGACGGAGTTCATAAAGATCCTGCTGAAGCTGGTGCTGAAGTCTACTACCACCGCCTTTGTCGGCGAGCTTGCGAATTTCACCGTGGGCTGCTCGATGGTGCTCCCGGCTTCCATTATTTATCTTGAGAAAAAGACCCGGAAGATGGCTGTGAACGCCCTGATTGCCGGAGTCCTGATCATGACAGTGGTCGGCTCCGCGTTCAATGCGATCTATCTGCTCCCGAAGTTCGCGGAGCTTTTCGGCGCTCCGCTGGAGGCAATCGTCGAGATGGGCACCAAGCTGAATCCCGCGATCACCAGCGCCGGGACCATGGCACTGTACGCGGTGGCTCCGCTGAATCTTCTGAAGGGCGGGATCGACTCGGTGCTGACCATGATCCTGTACAAACGGCTCAGCCCCTTCCTGAAGAACGCGGCGGTGCGGTAATGAAGACAGAGATACTGAAGATTACGGACCGGGCTCCGGTGGATGAGTCAAAGCTTAAGAAGGCGGCAGAGATCCTGCGGACCGGCGGGCTGGTGGCTTTCCCGACAGAGACAGTCTACGGACTCGGAGGAAACGCGCTGGACGCAGGTGCCTCGGAGAAGATCTACGCGGCCAAGGGACGCCCCAGCGACAACCCGCTGATCGTGCATATTTCCTGTATGGAAGAGCTGCCGCCTCTGGTAAAGGAAATCCCGGAAAACGCGAGGAAGCTGGCCGCAGCCTACTGGCCCGGCCCCATGACGCTGATCCTTCCGAAGAGCGGACTGATCCCGGACACGACGAGCGGAGGACTTCCGACCGTCGCGGTGCGGATGCCCAGCGACCCGGTCGCGAACGCTCTGATCCGGACCGCGGGTGTGCCGGTGGCGGCGCCTTCCGCAAATACCTCCGGACGTCCGAGCCCGACTTCCGCGGCTCACGTTATTGAGGACATGAACGGAAGGATCGAGATGATCATTGACGGCGGGGACGTCCCGGTGGGCGTGGAATCCACCATCGTGGATCTCACCGGCGAAGTGCCGGTGCTGCTCAGGCCCGGTGCAGTCACCCTGTCCATGCTGGAGTCGGTCCTCGGAACGGTGGAGCTGGACCGGGTGCTGACGGAACCCCTTGCGCCGGACGTACACCCGAAGGCGCCTGGGATGAAATACCGCCACTACGCCCCGAAGGCAGACATGCTTCTGGTGGAGGGCCCCACAGAGATGGTGGTCCGGTACATTACGGCCCGGGCGGCAAAGGCGGCAGCGGAAGGGAAAAAGGTGGGGATCATCGCCACCGATGAGACTGTGGACCGGTACCCGCACGTGGACGTCAGGAGCATCGGCCGCAGGTCCGACGAGCGCACGGTGGCCCACAACCTGTTCGCGGTGCTGCGGGATTTTGACGACGACGGGGCCGATGTCATCTTTTCGGAAGTGTTCTCCGGGGATGAACTGGGGCTTGCCATCATGAACCGCCTGACGAAGGCAGCCGGATACCACAAGATCCGGATCGACGAGAACGGAAACGAAGAAGAGACAGGAGGTGCGAAATGAGCGGAAAGCGGGAAGACTACATCAGCTGGGACGAGTACTTCATGGGCGTGGCCCAGCTTGCCGCGAAGCGGAGCAAGGATCCGAACACGCAGGTGGGCGCATGCATCGTCAGCCGGGACAACAAGATCCTTTCCATGGGCTACAACGGATTCCCGGTGGGCTGCTCGGACGATGAGTTCCCCTGGGGAAAAGAGCATGAGAAGGACGATCCTTACAATGCGAAGTATTTCTACACGACCCACAGCGAACTGAACGCCATCCTGAATTACCGGGGCGGAAGTCTGGAGGGCAGTAAGCTTTACGTCACGCTGTTCCCATGCAATGAGTGCGCGAAGGCCATCATCCAGAGCGGGATCCGCACCCTGGTCTACGCGGAGGACAAGTACAAAGACACGCCCAGCGTCCGCGCGAGCAAGCGCATGCTGAATGCCGCCGGCGTCCGTTATTACCAGTATGAGCCTTCGGGCCGGGAGATCCGGATCCGTGTCTGAGCAGGAAGGGAAATCCCGGGCAGGCCTGTAATCCTGCTTGCTTATTTCCAGGGAATACAATAAAATAGTGCACTGAAGTATTTTGCGTTAGGTTTACAATTGATTCGAGGTGAGAAAATGAACGATAAGAAGAGAAAGACGATCTCCATCGTGATCGTCGTGATTCTTGCGGCTTCCATGATCCTGGGCCTGGCGTCCGTGGGTCTGTACGCAATCAGGTGACGGACATCGTACTTGCGGGCTTTGCCGGCGAGGATGGCGCGGTCCGGATCGCGGAGATAAAGGAACAGGAGATCCGCGGACGGTTCCGGGCAGACTGTGCGGAAAGGTTTTTCCGGAGGACCGGCGTCCTTCCGGATGAAGAGCTTCTTCGGAAAGCGGGGGCTGAGACCGCGGTCCCGGCGGAGGAGGGCGGCGTCCTTGCCGCGCTCTACCGGATCGCGGCGGAACGGAAATGCGGACTGCGTCTGCGTCTCCGGGACATTCCGGTGCGGCAGGAGACTGTAGAGCTCTGTGAGCTGTACCGGCTGAACCCTTACCGGCTCAGGAGCCGCTGTATGGTGATCCTGACGCCGGACGGCGGATATACCGAAGAAATCCTGCGGGAGCGGGGAATCCCCGCGCGCGCGGCAGGCCGGCTGACGGAGGGCCTGGACAAGGTGATCGTCGATAAGGAAGAAACGGAATATCTGAACCGGCCGGAACCGGATGAGCTGTACAGGATCCTTCCGGAAGCGGAGAATAAGCCGGCGGACGTCTGAACGGCGGCGGGAAAAGACAAAAATCCGGAATCATTTCCGGGAGAGGGAAGGAAATCAGGACTATGCGTGAAAAGATACTTGCAGTAATTGAAAAGAATGCCCGCATCGACATCCATGATCTCGCAGTGCTGCTGGGCGAGTCCGAGGCAGCCGTCGCAAACGAGATCGCGGATATGGAGACAGAGCATGTGATCTGCGGCTACCATACGCTGATCAACTGGGACAATACAGGCAATGAGAAGGTCGAGGCTCTGATCGAGGTCAAGGTCACGCCGCAGCGCGGCATGGGATTTGACAAGATCGCGGAGCGGATCTACCAGTACAATGAGGTGGATTCGGTCTATCTGATGAGCGGAGCCTTCGATTTTACCGTTTTCATCTCCGGCCGCACCATGCGGGAGGTCGCTCTGTTTGTGGCGGAGAAGCTGTCTCCGCTGGATTCCGTTGTCAGCACCGCGACGCACTTTGTCCTGAAGAAGTATAAGGATCACGGTACCGTTCTCGCGGAAAAAGCACAGGATGAAAGGCAGCTGATCAGCTTATGAAAGATATCAACGAACAGCTTTCCAGTAAAACGGTGGCGATCCGCCCCTCCGGGATCCGGAAGTTTTTTGACATTGTCAGCACCATGAAGGACGCCATCTCCCTGGGTGTCGGCGAGCCGGATTTCGACACGCCCTGGCCCATCCGGGAAGAGGGTATCTATTCTCTGGAGCGCGGACGGACCTTCTATACCAGCAACTCCGGTCTCTTTGAGCTGAAGGCGGAGATCGCACGGTATCTGGAGCGCCGTTTCGGCGTTCCCTACGATCCGAATTCCGAGATCACGGTCACGGTCGGCGGTTCCGAAGGAATCGACCTTGCCTTCCGCGCCATGCTGAATCCCGGGGATGAGGTCATTATCCCGCAGCCGAGTTACGTCTCCTACGAGCCCTGCGTGGTTCTGGCAGACGGTGTCCCGGTGATCCTGGAGCTGAAGGAGAAGGACCGCTTCAAGCTGATGCCTGAGGATCTCCGGGCAAAGATCACGCCGAAGACCAAAATGCTGGTCCTGCCTTTCCCGAACAATCCGACCGGATCTGTCATGACCCGGGAGGAGCTGGAGGCGATCGCGGAAGTCGTAATTGAGAATGATCTTTACGTCATCTCCGACGAGATCTACACTGAGCTGACCTACACGGGGCAGGACCCCGCGTCTATCACACAGATCCCGGGCATGCGCGACCGGACCATTCTGATCAACGGTTTTTCCAAGGCCTACGCGATGACCGGCTGGCGTCTCGGCTACGCCTGCGGACCGGCACCGATCCTGAAGCAGATGATCAAGGTCCATCAGTTTGCGATCATGTGCGCACCGACGACGAGCCAGTATGCCGCGGTGGCCGCACTTCGGGACGGGGACGAGGCGGTCGCGATGATGCGCGATTCTTACAACCAGCGGCGCAGATATGTCCTGAGCCGGCTGGAGGAGATGAACATCCCCTGCTTTGAGCCGGAAGGCGCCTTCTATATTTTCCCGAACATCAGCCGCTTCGGGATGACCAGCGACGATTTCGCGACCACGCTTCTGAAAGAGGAGAAGGTCGCGGTGGTGCCCGGCACCGCCTTCGGCGCCTGCGGAGAGGGCTTTATCAGGATCTCCTATGCCTATTCTCTGAAGCAGCTGAAGGAAGCGCTGGAAAGGATCCAGAGATTCACGGAACGTCTGGACAGAGAAAACAGCTGACCCGGCGGAAAGAAATCCGCGGGCGCTGCCCCGGCGGAAAGAAGTCCGCGGGTGCTGCCCCGGCGAACCGTAATACGAGGCAATAAAAATAAGACCGCTCACGCGGTCTTATTTTTATTGCCTGCAGGAGAGTCCTGCGGTCCTTGTCTGTATCTTACCGGGTCTGGCCGTTCCAGATACCGTTTGCGTCGACATAGTATCTGCCGTTGTCGACCCACTGGTTCGTGAGCATGCGGCCGTAGGTGTTGGAGTCGGTGCTCAGCCAGTACCACTTGCCGGAATACGGGCTCTGGAGCCAGCCGGTCTTCATGTAGCCATACTCATTGAAGAAGTACCAGTATCCGTCGATCTGCTGCCAGTTGTTGGTGGTGTAGGAACGGTCTGCGTTGCAGTACCACCAGCCGTTGGTATCTCTCAGCCATGCGCCGCCGGAGGAGCTGCTGCCGGAGGGAGCGCCGCCGGAAGAGGAAGAAGAACCGGAACCGGAGGAGGAACCGCCGCTGGTCTTGCCGCCCAGGTCGCTCAGAACGTCTTCATCGATATCCCAGTCCTCGGACTCGGTCCATTCGCCCTTGTAGGAGCCTGCGATCGCGCGGACGCGAACGGTGTAGGTGCCCTTTCCGTTGGCACGGATCGCGCTGCGGAAGTTGTAGGAAGTTCCGGTGGTGGTGGCGGTCTCCTTGGTGGAGGAGCCGCGCATCAGCTTGACCTCGTACTTGTCGGCATCATCCGCCTGCTCCCAGTTGACCACACCGTTGTCATCCTCGCCCCAGGTGACGTCGCTGACTTCGAGAGAGGTGTCATCCGTGGTTCCGATCTTCGGAAGGGTGACGGTGACGGTGCAGGAAGAGGTGCTGGCGCTGACCTTGGTGACGGTGGCGTCGTCTCCGGAGATGGAGACTTTGCTCTTGCTGAGACCCTTGAAGGTGTAGTCACTGTCAGCCTTCAGCTTGATGGTGACCTTCGGCTTCTTGCCGTAGGAAGTGTTGGTGATGGAAGAGACGGTGGAGGTGTCGACACCGTCGGACTCGCATTCAACGTCGACATCGCTCTTGGTCATTCCGTTGGAAAGCTCATAGTTGAGGCTCAGGGTCACGCTGTCAATGGGATCTTTGGTGGCTGCGCCTGCGACCGTGGTCATTCCGAAGAGCATGGCCCCGGTCAGAAGGACCGGTGCGAACTTTTTCAGTACATTCAGGTTAAACATTAGGGTTCCTCCTTATTTTGATCTTGCCCGTGATATTTCTGTTATATGTTTATTTGGGTTTTTCTTCTGGAATCATCATATCGGAAGCTCCGGGAAATTCCAAGGGAAGCGGACTTACGTTTCCCTTACAAAAAAACCAGAATGCTTTCGGGATTCTGAGGGAAATCTTATGGAAATGGATGAACAGCCGGGAAACCGGTCAGGCATGCCACTTTCCGTCCGCGTCCACCTGGTATCCGTCCGGCGTCGTGGCGTTCGTCATCATTGCGCCGGTCTCGTCGACGTAATAATAGACGCCTGCTTCCGTCATGCTGGGGATCCAGCGGGAAGCGGCCATGATGCCGTCTTCTCCGGACCAGTACCATTTTCCGCCGGCTTCATACCAGCCGACCGCGCGGCTGCCGTCCGGGAGAATATAAGCCCACTGGCCGTTGTCCAGCGCCTGCCATCCTGCGGATGCCGCTGCGGCGCCTGCCGCCGTTCCGGTTCCGGACGAGACGCCCGGACCTCCGTTTTCACCGGTCACACCGTTCCCGGAAGAACCGGAAGCAGTGCTTTCGGCCATGGATTCCTTACGGTTTTTCCGGATCTCGGCAAGTTCGTCGGAGTAGATCGTCTCTTTGGCGTAGGCGCTGTCATATTCGCTGGCGCCCTTCGGTTTTTTCTTGCAGGTAACGACTGCGTAGTAAGTGCCGGATCCTTTGTTGAGGATCTTCTGGGTCACATCCAGGATCTCGGCTTTGTAGCCGACAGTCGAGGCGCTTCCCACCTTGTTTTTGGACTTAAAGGAGGATGAGTCGTACAGCTGCACGCTGTACTTGCATTCTCCGTCGCCGACGGACCAGCCGACGTAGATCGCGGAGTCGGTGACGTCGAAATAAACGTCAGAGACGGAATAATCATCCGATTCATCCTCATCAGTCTTCGCAAAGGCGGTTCCCGCACCCAGCGCAGTCATGAGCGCAAGGCAGAGGAAAAACGCTGACAGTTTCTTCAGGTATTTCATGAAAACCCTCCCTCAATCATAGTATTTCCAATTGTATCGGATAAAGTATAACACATTATGTAAATTCAGGGGATAGAATACCCTTACATTTACTTTATATATTTTTAACAAAACAGCGTCCCGGGCCCGGGGGTCGGGGGCGGAAGATTCCCGGAATGCCTTTTACGGAAGACTTGCTTCGGCCCTCGGGAGGGAGAAGATGAATTCGGAGCCGACCCCCTCCGTGCTGATGAGGTCGATATTCTCGCCGTGGGCCTGAATGATCTCTTTTGCGATGGAAAGGCCGAGACCGGTGCCCTTTTTGTCGCGGCCCCGGGACTGGTCGGATTTGTAGAACCTGTCAAACACGTGGGCCTGGTCTTTTCTGGAGATGCCGCAGCCCCGGTCTTTGACGGAGACAAAGACCTTCCCGTGCTTTTCATAGCTCTGGATATCGATAGAGCTTTCCTGCGGGGAGAATTTGATGGCGTTGTCGATCAGGTTGTAGAGCACCTGCTGTATCCTGCCGAGATCCGCGTAGACCATCTCGTGCTCCACCGCGAAGGAAAGGTCCAGACGGATGTTTTTCTCCAGACACTGGCCTTCAAAGCTGGCGGCCGTATCCTGTATCACGCGGTTGATGTCGAAATTGCTTCTGCGGAGTCCCCGGTCCGCGTCAAGGGAAGTCAGGGTCAGCATTCCCTGAGTCAGCTTCGTGAGGCGGTCGGTCTCAGAGATGACGCGCCTCAGATATTTCTCATGCATTTCCGGCGGAATGGTGCCGTCCAGAATGGCTTCCAGAAACCCCTTGATGGAAGTGAGAGGGGAACGGAAATCGTGGGAGACGTTGGCGATGAAGCGCCGCTCATCGTCCTCGGCGCGCTCCAGCCGTTCTGCCATGCGGTTCATCGTGTCGGCCAGGTATCCCATCTCGTCGTGGGAGTCCACCGGGATCCGGTAGGAGAGATCCCCCTCCGCAAAGCGCCGCGCGCCCTCGGTGACCGCCCGGAGGGGGCGGTAGACTGCGAGGCTGAAGGTCAGAAGAAGGGAAAGAGAGAGAAGGAACACGATCAGGAATGTAATGTAGACAATGTTCAGGATCTCGTTGGCGCTGTCCTGCACCCGCTCCATGGGAAGATGGATGACCACATAGCCGTAGGTCCGGTAATTTCCCGTGATGGGGGCAGAGACGCTGAGCACCGGATAGGAGAAGGAGCCGAAGTAGGAGCCGGTCATGTAGGAACGGTTCCCGGTGGCGGTGGGATCAAAGCCGGGGATGATGTCCCCGTCCCGCTTTCCGTCCGAGTCCACCAGGATGTTTCCGTGGCGGTCCATGACCCAGATCTGGGCCTGAAGGTAGGTGGAGACGGCCCGGAGCTGGGGATAGGCGTTGGCCAGCTCCATGCCGCTGCCCTCGTAGACCGTGGAATAGGTGGACGCGATCAGGCTGGCTTCGTCGTAGAGGGTCCGGCTTCTGGAACGCGTCAGGTAGTCGTAAGTCAGACGCGAAGAAAGCGTTGCCACGGCAAAGAAGCCGGCAGCGCCGAAAAAGAGATATGTCAGCAGGAATTTGATGATCAGTTTTGGTTTCATGTTCTTCGCAGGTCAAACTTGTAGCCGACGCCCCAGACCGTGCTGAGGGCCCAGGTCCCGCTGTCCTTGATCTTTTCGCGCAGGCGCTTGATGTGCACGTCGACGGTGCGGGTATCGCCCGCGTACTCATAGCCCCAGATATGGTCCAGCAGCTGCTCCCGGGTAAAGACCTGATTCGGATGGGAGGCAAGGAAATAAAGGAGTTCCAGCTCCTTAGGGGGCATGTCGACCTGGCGGCCGTCATAGATGACGGAGTAATTTGTGAGATTGATGGACAGCCCCGGATATTCGACGGACTCGCTCTTGTTCGGCTCCGGCGGAGTCACGGCCTTTGCCTGATGATAGCGGCGGAGCACTGCTTTCACGCGCGCCACCAGCTCCTTCGAGTCGAAGGGCTTGATGATATAGTCGTCGGCGCCGAGTTCCAGACCCAGGACCTTGTCAAAAACTTCGCCCTTGGCGGACAGCATGATGACCGGTGTCTGGGAAGTGCTGCGGATCTCCCGGCAGACCTGGTAGCCGTCGATGCCGGGGAGCATCAGGTCCAGGAGGACCAGATCCGGGGCGTAGGAGGCGAAGGCTTTCAGCGCGGCCTCGCCGTCATGGACGGTCAGAGTGTCGTAGCATTCCTTCATCAGGTAGAGGGAGATGAGCTCCGCAATGTTTTCGTCGTCGTCGACAATGAGGATCTTCTGCTTTTCAGCCATGTATGATCGATTCCTTTCTGCCGGGCGTCCCGCGCCCGGAGTATCGTGATTCTGCCGGGCATTCCGTGTCCGGCGGATCCGTTATTTGAAGTGGACCACGGTGACAGCCTCGCCGCCGTCGTCGAACTCTGCGTCCTTATAGGACTTGATGAATTTCTGCTTCCGGAGGTACTCCCGGATGCCCTTTTTCAGGGCGCCGGTGCCGCGGCCATGGATGATGCGGACCGGGTCCAGATGGGCCAGGAGGGCGTCGTCCAGGTATTTGCTCAGGGCAGCGCAGGCCTCGTCCACGTTGTTTCCGATGAGATTGATCTCCGGGGAGATGCCGGCGGCCTTCGAGAAGGAGGGGGCGGAGCCGGCACGCCGGGCGCCCTTGGCCTTCGCCGCGGAGTCGTCCTCCCCGATCAGGATCACGTCGTCCAGGCTGACCTGGGTCCGCAGGATCCCCATGCGGACAAAGAGCTTTCCGTTCTTGTCCGGCAGAGAGGAGACGATAGCGTCGTGGTTCATGCTGAGGACCCGGACGCTGTCACCCAG
>Ga0256405_10010204_pt1 | contig 12498 bp, 11 predicted proteins | sample RumenRJG_02DNA_FD_189096 | JGI IMG/M metagenome (GOLD analysis project Ga0256405, IMG submission 189096) | Bovine rumen microbial communities from Lethbridge, Alberta, Canada - RJG_02 | ecosystem: Host-associated > Mammals > Digestive system > Stomach > Rumen | place: Canada: Alberta...
GCGTATATCACGCTAAAAAACGGTAGAAGAATTTACGCTAGACAGTATGGCAAACGTGCATTTCCAATCTTAGTTAAGGATTAATGTAGGTTAAGAGGATGTTGACGGTTTCATCCTCTTTTTTTATACACATGAATCCTTTGTCAAAGATTTAGTAAATAACCTTACAATACAGTTCGATACAATGATACAAATATCGCAAATGAGATTTATATCATTGTAGAGTTGTATTTCAGCCAAAACATTCTCGCTCAGTCACTGTGCAAAAAGAAATATACTAACAGCCCTGGTTTCAAGAACTTTATAGAGAAAAGTAACCTTGATATACACTCGTATGACGATTACACTCGTGATTCTATTGCAGAACGAGCAGAATTATACAGGCAGATATTACTGTGGAATTGGAAACAATAATTCTACACTCAAACACAACCTCCGACAGAAACCAAATATAAAATCAGGGATCCCTGCATATATCGCAGCGATCCCTGTTACATTATGCCATATTTTCATGAGTTTTTGAACGCTTCTTAAAGTTTGTAAAAAGGCTTCGAGGCGTTCATTTCTCTGTATTTTTATAGTCTCCAATTATCTCACCCAGCATTATGCAAACATCATCGGACCAGGTGTAATCAAGACCGTTTTTTTTGATAAACTTGAGCTGGGTTTCTTTTGAAAACTTATTATCATCAAGTGCCTTTGCCGCATTCAGGATATTCTGGATATGCTTTGCAGCAAAATAATCTTTAAAGTATTGATGAATCAGGCTCAATTTACCGTCTTCTCTTTTGTAGAAATACCCCGCTTCATTAGTTAAAATATTAATTGTTGGTTCTCTTAATTTCTTTGGCATATCGGGAATTTCTAAACTAAGCATACATCCAATCATTGACTCATTTTCAGCATTATATATTGACCAAGCTTTTTTTGCATTGCTGATAATATTATATTCGTTTATCCAGAATGACCGCTGCTGATCCATCTCATTTGCTGCGATCGGCAATGCATAACGAACAAGAAAAGACCGGAACAACCCTTGAGTCGGATCACCTGTTTGCTTCGAAGCAATACGATCTGCAGCCTCTTTTTCTTTTATTGTAATATACTGATCAATGATCTCTCCCCTTGTATGTACCATAGAAGACCGTTCCTTGTCAAACTGCAGAAACATACCCATAAACATAGGGATCCGAAGTACATCCCAGAGTCGTTCATCTTTATGGATCTTATCTGCCGATTTGGGAAAATTATCATTGATCAGGGATTCACGGTCATTTTCAGAAATACCAACGAACTTAAAACGATTGAAATGATCATAGGTCTCGATCTCTTTACCGTCATAATCTGTAGGGATATTTCTGCTGGTGATAACTATTCGGCAATTCTTCCAGGTGTCGATGATCTCTGCAATCTCAACATCAAATTTGCCGCGTTCGCTCCTTGATATTTCATTATAACCGTCAAGCAGCAGGACATACTTCGGACGCGGATCCTCTTTGTCCGGATCACGCAGACTCTCCAAAAGAATATCTTGGGGATTGGACAGTTCTTCGCCAGTATCTACAAATTTTTTACAGATGTCATTAAATATCTTTGAAAAGATAAAGGGTGTGTCTTTGTCTATAAACTCATACTGACTCAGCTCAATATAAATTGATGTGATCGATGCTGTTTCTCGCATATAATCATAAAGAGCTGTGCTTTTCCCCATTCCACCGTCACCGTAAAGGAAAACAAGACGATTGTTACCTTCTCCCCCGTTTATACCCGGCGAACTGTTAATCGCAACTGACGGAAGGATCTCCTTTTCTGTTTCTTCAGACCAAAGTGAAACACGGCTGTCGAAACGTCCCTGCAGATCTTTCAATTGTCTGAATTTGCCGTTTGTATCGCCTGTAAGGACTTTTAAGTACTGTTTGCAGCAATAAGTAACATACTCTCTTGCGTAGTCTTTTTTATTTTCCAAATGCTTTTGAATGATCAGAGCATTATAAAGATTATTCATGTCTTCCATATATTCTGAAATCGACGAGTATCTTTTTTCGCGGTCCTTGTAATTTAGACATTTCACAAGGATCATTCTGAGCTTGTCTTTGATCTGCTCAGGATATTCTTTCACCCTTTTAAGCCTGTTCATATCAAATCTTCCATTCTGAAGCTGCTCACAGTCATTTTTCGTTGGAGCAATGCCTGAAAGACGCTTGAACAGCATGGAACCAAGAAGAAATATATCTGTCTGAAAGCCGTATTTTCCAAGGGTACTTATCATTTTTTCAGCCTTTTTTACATCTACAAAGGCTGATCCGGATTCACGCAAACACTCCAGTTCAAATGGCAGAAGCATCACAGATGAAGTCAGAGAAAAGGACACCACCAGATCCTGATCACTGTCCGACTTATAGCTGACCAGTCTTTCTTTCAATACCAAACTTCCGAAATCAAACATACTTACTGATCTTACCGATCTTGAACCGATCACATTAACATTTGATTCTTTGATATCGAACCACAGGTATCCGTGTTCATGATACGACCTTATGACCTCAGCGATCTGTATCTGGATATGTATCAGCTCCAATATGGAGGACTCATTGTATTTCTTAAGTGTTTGTCCGATATCATATTGATACAATCCGTAGACTGAATAATTGCCTTTCTTACTGGAGTTGCGGTCCTCATAAAGCCCGATAGGCCGCGAAGTGGTCTTATTGGCTACAGCATCATTGCCGGTTGCCATAACGTTCTGTTTCTTGAAAGCATCTTCAAACTGCTTTCTGAAGTTCTTATAACTATGTGCCTTACCTGCTGATTCTTCGTATTCATCGATCATCAGTGACTTTCCGAACCTGCGGATACATTTATTCCTTACCGCTGCAAGAGGATAGAGTTCCTTTAAAACATAAAGATATTTGTTGTTGTCCGATCCGCTGTATTCAACTTTATATGCTATAGAAGTTCCTCCATTCCCGAGTTCTTCAATGATCTTAAAGGTTCTTTGTTCATTGTCACTGTTGACCCTGTAAAGCGTTATCTCTGTATCTTCCGGAAGACTCATTCTTACAAAATCATCTGGTGTTTTTTCGTTCATTATCATTTCCTCCATTTTATATATCCGTATGTAGCATCGTCATTTGCAGATAACAGTTTTCCTCGTATCATTGGTACAGAGAGCTTTTCTCCGCCCAATCCATAGTTTTCTTGAAAGACTTCATACATCGCTCCGTCTGTCATCATCCACACTATGCTTATAAGCTCGCAGGTCTCTTTGCAGACACGCAGATGATGTTCAAAATTCATCATTGTGGTCAGGGCTGTTGATCGCTTGCTGTCACCGTTCATCGGGAATGACAGAACATTAAGACAACCGTCACGTTCAGCTAATATTACTCCGTCACCCAGATGAATGGTCAGATATTTCCTTCCGTCTGTAAGGAAACACATCAGGGTTGAAGACAGTTCAGAATAATTAACATTCTGCTGCTCAGCTGTCTTTTTTAGTGAGTCCCTGATATATAGTACAGCCTGACTGCGAATTTTGGCAGAGTCTTCTTCAAGCAACATCGCTGCATTATCCATCAAGTAATCGCATACATCGTGTACCAGACAATTTGCACCCAATGATGAATACTTCTTGCTGCCTGCTCCGTCTGCCAGACATAAGCAGCAATATTTTTTGTTCTTTCCATATGCACAAGAATCCTGATTCTTTTCAGTGTATTTTTTGGGCTTATGTCCTGCAATGCTTTCACAATAAACATCAAAGATCATATTTAACACAACCTCCTTGTATATAATTATATAATACAAGGAGGCAGAGGTTACTGCTGAATTAAAAAATTTTACGCAGCTCATTTTTTTTATATGCATAAGCTTTTTTTAAAAACTGAATAGGATCTGGCTTTTCGAGACAAAGCAGTAAAAATTTATCCAGGGAATTATTTGTGTTGATAGGTGAACAGCAAGTAGCTTTTGCCACCTCAAAATCAAAATAACTGACAAAATCGGCCACACGAACATCTAGAGGTTTCTGCTTGTTCTCTTTATCTAAGATCCAATCCCAGAAAGCAAGTTTTAAAATGTCCCGTCTTTTAAACGGCTCAGACTTATCGAAGTATTGCTTTTTGAAACGATTATGATCGTAAAAATGATCGTATTTAGGTTCACATTTTTTTTGATAAAGAGAATTTGAATCTTCGATAATAAAAAGTGGATCGGCTCCTTTTTTACAATCCGATTCATACATTATTATGCGGTTGTAATCCTCCAACTTAGAAACAAATTTTTCTTTGCCTTGACTGATTATATTGTTATTAAAATACTCATAACAGTGATGATCTTCCAGCAGAAGTGAAATGTATTCCGACGGGCTGGCTGTATTTTCTGCATCTGATAAGACGCGATTGATATTATCAAATGTATATGTATATTCAGATTCCTCTCTTTCTTTTACTTTCTCCTCATAACCCCAGATTTTTGTTGCAACTCCTCGCTCATCGAAATATGGGTATTTCAGGATATTATTCATCTCAACATAAACCGGCCATAAATCAACCCGTTTTCTTGCAGTAATAGCATTGAGATCACGAAAAGCTACTTTTAGTGTATTAAAAAAGAATTTAAGAAAACGTGACTGTTCTTTGCGAATTATAGAGTCAAGCATATAATTAAATTCGGATATTCTGAATTCTCCAAGGTCACTGTTCTCTAAAAGAGGTAAAAAGTCTATAATTGAAACCCTGTCATTGTCTGATGTGTTTTCAACGGAATTGAGACAATCTTTAAGAAATTGTTTCATCGTTTTGTAGAGTTCTTTTTTTCGTTCTGCTTCTTCCGTATCTTTTCCATAACGATTACATGATTTCTCTAATTGGTTATATGATTCTTCTAATTTGTCAACAACTCTTCTGAAAAAATTTTTGCATTCTTTTATTGAAGTTTGAGCATCATCGAAATTCGGTTCCTTGGAAGGTCTGTAATCGATATGACCATTCTCACTGTAATAAGAAGAATATTCATAACACCGCTGCATAACTGTATCATCCGGGAACAGCTTAGGCATACGTTCTGCTGTGAGCACATTATCTTCTTTTGAGTCTGAATCATCCTCTTGGAAGTCATCTTCAGAAGTATTTACAGCTGTGTTTTCAAGCAAAAACTTTTTATCCTCAGATGATATTTTTCCTTCCTTTTCCAGCTTGATAACAACTAATATATAAGCGAGTTTAGTCATGTTCAAAGAATCTAGAACATTTATTGTATTTCCGGCAGCTTTAATCACATCCGAATAAAGCTTACTATATTCCGAGCCAAAGAGTTCTGAAAGGAACTTCTTCTGTGCATCTGAAAGCATCTTTTCGACCGACACATCATTTTTATTTTTTGAAGTAAGCGGTATGTTATGGTTAATTGCATATAAATATATCATCTCATTCAGTAGCCTGGGATCAAAATCATATTGCTCATCATCCGACAACACACTGTAAAGCAGCTTACGCGTTTCCTCAATGTCAAAGCCGAAACCAACAGAAATGGAAAATGCCGTTTTGCGGTCAATATATCTGTTTTTACGCCAATTCTTTAGAAACGCTGCTATATTCATTTTTTTTGTTGAAAGGCCGTGCAGCCTTTGTCCTACCGCCTTTAATATATATGACAGATCGTCATCAAATTTCTCGCTGTTGAGATAACTTGACCGCGCTGTTTCATTACCTTTTTTTTCTAACCATCTTTCCTTTACAGAGTCCAGGTCTTTTTTCTGTTTTGAAGCAGTGCTCACTGCTTCAAGATAGTTATCGTATTTCTTTATTGCAATTTCTTTAATTACTGACCATACAAAACCAGAACGTGGGATGCAATCGTCAATTGCCTTCTTTTCCTCTTCAGTTAGCTCAGACTCTATCTTTTGTTCAGTTGCCATAGTAATTCACTCCTTTTGTTGTTAATTTTAGTAAAATGTGAATTGTTTTTTTATATTATATCACTATCCATTTGGTAATGTCAAGTATAATTAAAAAATCATTATCAAAATCATGCGCTATTACTTTTTGGGGGCAATATAAGATCGCTAAATATGATATAGTTCATTAAAAGCCGAAGCAAATGCGCTGCGTTGGAAAAATTTATCAAAATTATCAAGCAATGCTTTACTTTTTGTTGTTATTGATATATAATATATAGTGAACGAGCTTCGACTCAGAATAATCATAGGAGATTATCACAATGAATATAAAGAAGAATAATTTGCATTACTATATTGATCTGCTGCGTATGGACGACACCAAGCAGCGTACACCCGAGGAATCCCGGCCCTGCGTTACAGCGCTGAATAATGTTATCCACACTATGCAGCTGTCTCGGCATAACAAGATCTGCGGAGAGGACTTTTCACGCTTGGATTTCGGCAATATACCATTCAACGGCATACATTGGAGCATGAACGGAGATGATCCGTCTTGCTTTGATGGCTGTAAACTTAATGAGCTGAATTTTATAAGCGGGCATACGAGTGACGTCACAGATGTTTCATGGTCGCCTGACGGTAAGTATATCCTTACAAGAGATAGTGAGAATATGATTATCTTGTGGGATGCAGCATCAGGGTTAATAATATGTGCGATCCCGGAATACGAAGAACTTCCCAACTATCTTTCGAGTGAAGAAAGATCACTCATAGAGAAGTTCAGAGCAAAAACTGATAAAGCGGATGGAATAGTTGATAATGGTAAATACCGTCTGAAATGGTCAATGGATACTAATACCGCAGAGCTCTGTGATACCGAGACCGGGACATGTCTGATCCTGTCCGGTCACAGCAAGCCTGTTTGCTCAGGCGGATTTTCTCCCGATGGAAGATACTGTCTGACAGGTTCATATGACAAAACCGCAAGGATATGGGATACTAATTCAGGTGAATGTTTGCATACTTTATCAGGCCATAGTAGAACTGTTTGCTCAGTCAGGTTTTCTCCTGACGGAAGATACTGTCTGACAGGGTCATTTGACCAAACCACAAAGATATGGGATATTAAGACTTGTGAATGTCTAAAGACCCTGACCGGTCAATCTACTTTTTTTCATGCTGCTATAAGACACTATGACGGAAAATACAGTATCACAAGCTCTACTGATGGTTCTTTGAAAATGTGGAAGCTTGAAGCTGGGAAATGTAAATGTATATGGCAGAAAGAGAAGTTTACGCTTTCAATAAATGACATTCTAAAAGATGATTTCAAAGGTGATATCCCTCGATTTCCTGAAACAGGTGAAGAACGGTACTTCTCAGCAGGTTTTTCACCTGACGGAGAGCATTGTATGATAGGTCTGTTTGACGGTACATTAAATGAATTTGTCATTGAAACAGGAGAGCTCACTTCGACTATAGCAACAGACAATATATCTATACCCGCCGTTGTCTATTCACCTGACGGGACATATTCTTTAACAGATTATTTTTTTGGAGTTACTGCTACGCAACCGGAAATAATATCAGAAAAACTGCCTGATGCCGTCGGTTCAAAAAGATGGGAAATCTGTTGTATTCCGTTATTAGCCACCTGCCAAATCGGCAAATTTGACTGCTTCGATCCACATGGCAGCGACAAGCCTGAGTACATCAACACCTTATACAACGCCGACAGGATGCATATAACGAACTGCAGTTTCAAGGATATCACTGCTGACGATACCACGAAAGAGATCATATATCAATACGGCGAGACCAGGTATATCTCCGCCGACGAGACCACAGCACTATAGGTTTCTGCGGGTCATATATCTTCCTGCCTGCTGTTGCTTTTCCTATACCAATAACTAAACCTCCGATGCAATCTCTGCTTCGGAGGTTTATTCTGATTATCTGCTGCTGTCTTCCTGATCGGGAGCGGTCATTTCTGCACGTATCTTATCAAGCCATTTTTCAAGCTTGTCGGCACGCTCAGAATTCAGCACGCTGACGATGCAGTTGTGTTTCTTTCTGTAAGCCTTAACAGCTTTTTCCATACACTTGACCGCTTTATCCTGACGACCCAGGAAGTGGTATTTCAGGCCGAGTTCTTCAAGCTTCTCACCTGTATTGTGATCAGCTATCATGTGAGCCTTAGAGCTCAGTTTTTCATACTGCGCATCAAGGTATTTCTCTGCATATTTCTCGTAAGTATTCATAGCATCTGCCTCCGTTTAAAGTCCGCTGTTTCCAGCTTTTTTTCTCTTGAATGGTCTGCCTGCTCCGCCTGCGCGCTGGTTGAGCTCGGGAGAGTGTTTCCTGATTTTCTCGGCTTCATGCTGAGCAAGACGCTCACGCGATGCCCTGCCGTCAGCCACCTTGAACGCGAAGATGCTGTTTTCTCCACCCAGCTTGCCGCTGCGCATATGCTCATGCATCCTGCGTTTCAGCGAGATGGTGTAGCCAATATACTGTATCTTCTTGTCCACATCAAGTATCCTGTACTCGCCTCCGGCGTCAGGCGGTACTCTTGAATTATCCCTGTTGGTGAAAGGGTTGAACTCCTTAGGTCTTCCCGGTCCGTACAATCTCATAGACGGTTCCTCCTTCATTATCATACGAATGGTTGTTGTCCTGAATGGACTTCCTGCTGCATCATCAGAGCGATGACTGATTTCAGTCATCGCCCCTCAGGATAGCAATACTGTCAAGTATGCTTTCTGCAAGCACCTTTACAGCGTAAAGCATTTTCTCCAAATGTTCCATACAGATCACCCCCGATCTATATAAGTTCAAAAGGATTAGTCATCGATCAGCCTTACAATGGCCGAAAGAACTACAAGTGCGATCTTGACAGCTTTCATATTCAACACCTCCTTATAGATAGTAAGCAGTGCTCACTTATCATCCTGCATGATACTCATATGACGATAAGTATTTATATCAGCTTATACACGCCACCAGAATATCTTATCTACTACCTTATCTGCTACCTTATCTGCAATGTCTTCTAACCGGCCTGCCCGCTTGTCCCAGAATTCGACCCACCTTTTCTGACGCTCGTTCTTCTTGTCCAAACGATACCTTTCGGTATTGTTGCACTGCTCGGTATTGAAGCGTAATAAGTCAGTCCACGCGCTTGTCTCATCAACATCTCTCTTGCATTCCCGTTCCGTGTTGATACGCTTGGTCTTCTCTTCCGAAAAAGTACGGCTGCACTTACCTGTCTCTGTCATGCCGATGCTGGATATGGCAGATACTGCTAACAAAATCGCCGCCGGTATCACTTTTGAAAACTTCACATTATTCTTTATTGAGGTTTCTTTCATGATTTCTTCCTCCTTTAAGGTCTTTAACATTGTCTTTCAGCTTATGTGTGTTCTTCCTGCTCATCGTGAAACTCGTTATGAGCATCTAAGGACCTCGACAGTTATTACTCATAGTCAGATCTTCCTTTCGGTGTTTTCTTTAACTACATTATACACACCAACTCGGACCTTTTCGGCTCTGATTAAAAAACTGCACACCATGAAATGGATTCTCAAAAAACCTTTACAGTTTATTCACACTTCTCTTTGCTCATACCTTTGTTTTCACCGTATTCAAAAAGTGTTTTACAGTTGTTCCTCATTGCCGTATTTTTCTTTCGGTGTATTACTATACTATATTATATACCCCGAATCGGACTGTGAGGGCTCTGATTAAAAAATCGGCTGCACCCGAAGGCGCAGCTGTACTTACTCAGATATATACAATACACTCAAACACAGCTTCCGACAAAGACCGGATATAAAATCAGGGATCCCTGCATATATCGCAGCGATCCCTGTAACATTATTCGTATAACCGGCAAAGGTGGTTATTTTACCATACAATTCATGATAACGCTTTATCATCATTTCCTTTTCAGTGGGCTGTGATTCTGCTATCATGATGGTCAGTGCAGCTAAGGTCTGGTCGAGAAAGTACAGGAACATAGCTGCTGTGATACGTTTGTTGCCGTCGGAGAAAGAATGGTTCTTTGTGACGAAATACAGCAGATTTGCAGCTTTTTCTTCAAGTGATGGATATATCTCCACACCGCCGAACTCCTGATAGATATTGGCGATGCTGCCTTTGAATGAATCGTCCTTCTCGTTGCCGAAAAGAGCACTGTCGGATGCAAACTTCATCTCGTTTATGACCTTGCGGCATTCGTCATAATCCAGTATATATACCGCCTTGTTACCCTTGGGCTTATCAAGGGTCTGATGATCATAAGCGTCCAGCAGATCGAGGGCTGTGTTGAACTTCTCGATGACCGAAAGCACCTGCTTTGCATCGAGCTGATTTTCTGCACGTTTCATAATGCGTATTACCTCGCCTATCTGTTCTATACGCTTATTATTCACGGCATTTCTTACATAATAAAGAACGTTTCCGTGTTCGTTGCGGAAACGTTCTTTTACGTGTAACTAATTGTTTGGTGATAGTCCTTCTTGCGTATGATAATACTTGATAAGCGTTTTTATTTAAAGTGCGTTAGGATGATGATGTTTGTTTATAACAATAATCAAAATCACTGCGAATTTAAATAAAATTCTGCAATATCTAAAAATTGCAGAAAACTATTGAAAATCAACCTCGTTTGTGGTATAATAATAAAAAACTACAGGGAGGTTGCAGAGCATGAGTACAGAGATATCGCCAAATGATCATTTTCTTACTGTTGATGAGCTGAGTAAACGTGGGCTGTCACATTATAAGATAAATAAGCTTGTTGAGAGCGGCGTGCTCGTTAAAGTCAGCAGGAGTATGTATGAAAACACAGCATATTCGGGTGATGAAAGCGATTTTTCTATAGTATCTGCTTTTGCTCCGAAAGGTGTATTCTGCATGATGAGTGCTGCAAGGTATTATGGTCTGACAACTTATCTTCCCGATGCTGTTGATGTAGCTATTGAAAGGTCAATGAAAATATCCACACTTCCCGATTGGCCGGCTGTAAAAATATGGTACTTTCCTCATAAGAGATATTCTTCGGGTGTTACTGCTGCTTCCGATAACAGCGGAGATCTCAGGATCTACGATATAGAAAAAACAGTTGTGGATATTCTGTATTACCGTAATAAAGTAGGCATCGAGGAAACAAAGGAGATACTGAAAAACTATCTGGCAAGAGAGGATAGAGATCTTATCCGTCTTCACAGATATGCCGATGAACTAGGATGCAGAATAATACTTGGAACTTACCTGGAGGTCCTGATATGAGCAGCGCAGTTTCCGTCAAGGACAGATTGAAAAACAAAAGCAGATCGACCGGAAAAACCATGCAGGAGCTTTTGACTGAATATGGTCTGGAGCGAACGATCTACAGATTGTCGAAGTCGAGATACAAGGAGCATTTTATCCTTAAAGGCGGGATATTTCTTTATGCACTTTATGATGGCAGCTATGTCAGGGCAACTACGGATATTGATTTTCTTGCACAGAGGATAAGCAATGATACCGAAGATATCAAGCAGGTGTTTTCAGAGATATTCTCGATAGAAACCGATGATCCGCTGAGATTTGAAATAAACTCGCTGAATGTCAAACCTATTGCGGAAATGAAGAAATATCATGGTGTGAATGTGTCTGTAATAGCGTATCTTGACAGAACAAGCATAAATGTATCCATTGATATCGGTTTTGGAGATGTTATAGTCCCAAATAAGGTCGAGATGGATTTTCCTGTTGTACTCAGCGATGAAAGTCCGCAGGTATATGCATATTCACTCTGTTCTACCATAGCCGAAAAGTTTGAAGCTATAGTTTCTCTGGCGTATGATAACACTCGTTTCAAGGATTACTATGACATCTATGTTTTGTCAACAACGCAGGACTTCGATGGAAAAGAACTTATGGAAGCGATAATGGAGACTTTTGAGAACAGGCATACATCACTGACGGAAATAGTTGCTTTCGAGGAAGGTTTTGCGGTCGAACCACTGAGACAGACCCGATGGAAAGCATTTGTAAAAAAGAAAAAAGCTATGCTGCCTGTTTCGCTTGAAGACACAATATCCGGGATACAGCAGTTTATTCAGCCGATTTTGGATGCTGTTATCAACAATGAAAAGTTTGATCGCAAATGGTCTCATGAGCAGAAAAAGTGGTCGATGTAGATCACAGCTGCACAGACAGCACAAGAGAGCCTTTCTGATCACAAAGAAAGACTCTCTTGGACCGATCGTATTCATTATTAATATATGAGATAAACTGCAGAGCTGTCAGAGATCCTGTCCATTATCTGTCCATTAAGGACGCAAAAACTTAGTTTAAATTATTGATGATATTAAAAGTCACAATAAGCGAAACATCGTAAAATAGGGGATTTTTGAAAGTGACGGCAATTCATAAAATTGCATTGTCTTACTTCAAGTCCCGTTTGCCGCACCAAAGAAAAGCCCGAAACTACGATGTGATATAATCCCCTTAAAGTAGACACACGAAAAAACAAAAGCGTGTGAAAGCTGTAAGGGGGTTATTTTATGTCAAGAGGAAGTAAGCTAACAGATGAAGAACGCATAGCGGCA
>Ga0256405_10010207_pt1 | contig 12496 bp, 6 predicted proteins | sample RumenRJG_02DNA_FD_189096 | JGI IMG/M metagenome (GOLD analysis project Ga0256405, IMG submission 189096) | Bovine rumen microbial communities from Lethbridge, Alberta, Canada - RJG_02 | ecosystem: Host-associated > Mammals > Digestive system > Stomach > Rumen | place: Canada: Alberta | collected...
CTTCATTTTATCGAAGGTCCACTTGCCCTCGCGGACGGTGTCGTAGGGCATCTCCCACTTCTTTTCCCGGAACATATCCTTGTTGAAGACGAGGTTGTACATCGCCATCGTCGTCGTCAGGCTGATATCGCCGGTGGTAAAGTAGATATGCCCGCCGAAGTTGACGTCGCGGTTGATGTTCTGGTCCCACCAGGGCTGCTCCAGCTTGAGGAAGCCGAGGGAGGAGAGATCGCGCAGCTCGCCCGCCGTCGCCAGACGGCCGGCGTCGTAGGTGGCGATGACGCCCATATCGTAGACGTTGTCGCCGGATTTGTTGGCGGTCACGACCTTCTGATAGCCGGTGTTGGAGGAGCTGTAATCGGTGATGCCGGTCAGCTTGACGTCCAGCTCCTCCGCCACGCGTTCGTTGCGGCGGAACTGCGCGTCATCGATGACGGTGGTCGTGGTATCGAGCGCGCCGAAGTCCTGCAGCACGTCGCCCGACGCGTTGAGGTTGGTCATCAGGACGATGAACTCGTAGCCGTCATAGCGGTCCTTGGCGATATAGTCGGGACGGGAGAAGGGATCCGCCGTCGTATCCGGCGCGGTATCAGAGGGCGCGGCGGGACCCGCCGTTTCCCCGGGCGTCCCCGGTCCGGCGCAGGCGGGAAGCAGAAGCATCAGGAGCGCCAGGGCGAGGCAGAGGAGCGTTTTTGTTTTTTTCATGATTTTCCTCCCAGATCGGCAAGATACGCCGCTTTTTCAAAAATTTCAAATTTCATCTCCCCGGGGGCGAGACGGACGCCGCGCGCCTCGGTCTCCTCCCGGTCGGAGAGGTTATAAAGGACGCGCAGGATCCGCCTGCCGTCCGCGCTCTCGAACTCGCTCTGCCGAACGGAGGCGGGAAGGGCGGAAACGTCGAGGACGGTGTAGCGCCCGTCGAAGAAGAAGTCTCCGTATTCCTTCATTTTGCCGGTGCACCATTCGATCACCCGGGCGTACTCCGGCTCGCGGCTGAGATCGGCGCGGCAGACGTAGAGCTCCGCGTCGTAGCGCAGACCGTGCAGGAGCGCCGTCTTCAGGCATTTTTCGTAGTCCCCGTCCGCGCCGCGCACGCCGCGGTTGGTCGTTACGACCTCGGGGAAGGTGTAGCGGAAGAGCGCCGGGAAGGCGTCGCTTTTCGGTTTGAGATCGACGTTGATCAGACCGTGCAGGAACTGCGTGTAGGACGCCGCGATGTCGGTGACGATCTCGGCGGCGAAGACCTTGCCCTCTCTGTCGCACAGCTCGTTCGCCCGGTCAAAGATCTGCCGGTGGTAGATCCACTCCTCGTCGACGCGCGCGCCGTGCTCGTGCCGGTCGTTGAAGCAGGGCTGGTGCGGGCAGGCGCCGTAGCAGTCGGCAAAGACGCAGTCCGCGCCGAGCTCGCTCATCTGCCGGAACTGCGAATCAAGCTGATCTCTCCAGAGCTTTGTCCCCGCGCAGCAGATCGGGAACTGGACGGCGCCGTACATGGCGCGCAGCTCCCCCTGCCCCGGGTAGACGAAGGCGGGGCGGAACTCGTTGCCGTTGATGTCGAGGATCCGGACCTCCTCCCCGTGCTCGCGGTAGAAGTCCGCGTGCGGGTCCATAAAGTGGCTGTTGCACTCGAGGATCACGCGCCCGCCGAGGGAGCGGATCTTCTCCATCGCCCGTGTCAGGTCGGCGAAAGCCCCGGGATACGCCTCCGTGTAATGCGGATAGTTGCGGTCCATCCCCTCCTTCCACCAGGCAAAAAGGAAGACCGTGTCGATCCCCCGTTTTTTCCCCTCGAGGAAGGCGGCGGGGAGATCCTCCGCCTTGTAGTAGTCCTCTCCGTACTGGGAGCGCATGATGATCCGCTGCCAGCCGGTCATCCTCTTCACCCAGTCCGCCTTTTTCCGGACGGTGAAGAAGTGGGCGTCCGCCCACGCGCGGTAGGTCTTCGCCCCCTCGCGCCAGTCCCCGTCAAGGAGTCCCACGACCGAGGTCGGCAGCGTCAGCCGCTCGCCCGTGCGCGCCATCGGGAAGTGGTCGATCCCGAGCATCATCTCGGTCTTCTCCCGCCGGATGCGCTGCCGCACCGTCTGGAAGGAGTACCGCATCTTTTCATCGTAACGGGCGATATAGAGGAATTTGTCTCCGCTCTGCACGCCGAACCAGCCCATCGACGCGCGCGGATACGGCTGATGCCAGAAGATCTCCTCGTCGTTGTGATGATAATAGTCGCCCTTCTGGTCCCGGAGCCACTTCCAGGGGTTGACGATCCGGCGCCCCAGCCCCGTCGGGACAAAGAGCTGGTCCTGCGCCTTCTCCCCCGAGAGCTCGTCAAAGCAGGCGAGCGGGCAGAAGCACTCGTTCACCCGCACGCCGGGCTCGCGGTTCTCCACCTCCGGCGTGAAGGAGAAAAGCTCCCCCTCCGCCTTCACCGTGACGGTGAAGGTGATATCGTACCCGTCGCCGTACGCGGAGACGAGGCGCGGATAACGGAGGATCAGCGCGCCGTCCTCCTCCCGTACCGTTCCCTTCTGCGCGCGGGAATAGACCGGGATCTCGGTGCGCAGCCCGTCGTCGAGGATCAGGCGCCAGAGGTCGCCGTCATGGGCGGCGGCTTCCGGCTTTTCATTGAGGAAAAAGCCGGCGACGGCGCCGTCCTCCGAGGTATAAAAGGTCAGATTTTTTGTCTTGATCTGCATGATGCCGCCCTTTCGTTTTGAAGATATGACGAAAAGAGAAAGAAAAGCCGCGATCGCTTTATCCAACTCTCACAAATTTATTATAGCGGAAAACGCCGCGTTTTTCCATACACCAGAATAGAGAAGTTTTTCAATATATGAAACCTTTTTTCGCGAAATCCTTGCATTTTATTTCCTCCTGTGATACATTGGAGGGGAAAGGAGGCGACGGTATGTTCTACCTTGACCTGCAGACGCTGCCCGCCGTGAAGATGACGGGGAAGGTCCGCGAAAAGCGCGGCTGGAGCCACAACGGCCGCACAATGACCGAAAATCTCTTCGTCTTTTTCCACGCGGGGGAGTGCGTCTTTGAGATCGCCGGGCAGGAGCTCTCCTATACCCGCGGGGACGTCGCCCTCGTGCCGAAGGGCGTGTGGTACCGCCCGCACACCTCCTCCACCTGCGAATACACCTTTTTCCACTTTGACGGGGAGCTTACCCCCTGCGAGGGGCCCGTCTCCCTCCCCTCCCTGCGCGATCTGCCCGCCGGGATGCCCCAGTACGGACACCTCGACGAGGGGGAGACGCGCCTCTTCTTTTCCTATAAGATCTCTCTCGGCGCCGCCCTGCCGGACGCCGAGGTCCTCCTCTCCCGCGCCGTCACCCCGGAGCACGCCGCCCGCGGCATGCAACGCCTCCGCACCTCCGTCCGCTTCGCGGAGCTGCTGCTCGCCGTCTCCCAGCGCTTCTGCGAGCAGACCGCCCCGGAGGACTCCCTCCCCCCGACCGTCGCCCGCGTCATCGCCTTCATCCGGGAGAACTACACCCGCCGCCTCTCCCTCGAGGAGCTCGCCGAAAACGTCGGCGCCTCCAAGCAGTACTGTATGCGCGCCTTCAAAAAAACGATGAATCTGACGATAGGCGACTACCTGCTCGATCTCCGGATGCGCCACGCCGCCTACCTCCTCCGCTCCACCTATATGAACGTCAACCAGACCGCCGACTACCTCGGCTTTTCCAGCGTCAGCTACTTCTCCCGCTCCTTCAAAAGCTTCTACGGCGTCTCGCCCTCGGAATACAAAGAATAAAAGGAGATCCGGCCGTGAAAAAAAAGATCCTCCCGCTCCTGCTCGCGGCGGCGCTGCTCGCCGCCTGCGCTCCCGTCTCCCCCGCGCCCGATGAAACGAAAGGAGAAACCGAAATGACAGACCCGACCCCCTCCCCCGCCGTCCCGGCGGCCGAGGGCAACGCCCTCTTCTCGGAGCCGCTGCGCCCCGCCTACCACTATACGGCCAAAAACAGCTGGATCAACGACCCGAACGGCCTTGTCTTTTTCAAGGGTCTTTACCATCTCTCCTACCAGACCACCCCGGGAAAGAACTACAACAGCGCGATGTACTGGGGCCACGCCGTCGGAGAGGACCCCGTCCGCTTTACCGAAGCGGAGCCGGTCCTCGCCCCGGACGCCTCGGGCAGCATCTGGTCCGGCACCGCCTGGCCGGATACCGAAAACCGCTCCGGCCTCTTTGACGGCGTGGAGGGCGGCGGCCTGATCGCCGCCTATTCCACCAACCGGCAGCAGATCGGGATCGCCTGGTCGACGGACGGCTTCTCCTACACCAAGCTCGGCATCGTCATCCCCAATACCGAGTACAAGGCCTTCCGGGATCCGAAGCTCTTCTGGGACAGCGTCTCCGGCCGCTTCACGATGGTCGTCGCCGGCGGGACCGTCCGCTTCTACCAGTCGGACGACCTCCGCTCCTGGACCTGCGTCTCGGTCAACGAAAAGATCACGACCGAATGTCCCGACTTTTTCCCGATGAAGGTCGAGGGGACCGATACCGAAAAATGGGTCCTTACCTGCGCCGGCAGGCACGCCTACGTCGGCTCCTGGAACGGCAGGACCTTCACCCCCGAGACGGGCGCGATCCCCCTGACCGAAGGCCCGGACGCCTACGCCGGCATCACCTTCGAGGGGACGGACGGCCGCCGCCTGATGGTCTCCTGGCAGAACAACTGGTCCTACAGCAGCGCGGCGGACGGGATCTGGAACGGCGCCATGACCGCCGTCACCGAGCTGAAGCTGGAAAAAACGGGCGCCTCCTACCGCCTCCTCCAGACCCCCGCAAAAGAATACGCCTCCCTCGAGGAAAGGACCCTCCTCGCGCGCCGCGATCTCACCGAAAAAGACGGCGACCCCCTCGCCGGTATCTCCTCCAACGCCTGCCGCCTGCGGATGGAGGTCGACGTCCGCGAAACGACCGACTTCACCCTCACCCTCTGCCGGGGCGAGGGCGAGGGGACCGTCCTTTCCTTTGACAAAGAGACGATGACCCTCCTCTTCGACCGCTCCGCCTCCCTCGCCGGGATCGCCCCGATGAAGACGCTCTACTCCCTCTATGGGATCCCCCTCTCCGCCGCCGACCTCCGGGACGGCGTCCTCTCCCTCGAGCTCTTCCTCGACGTCTCCTGCCTCGATCTCTTCCTCGGCGGCGGCTCGCACGCCTTCTTCTCCCGCATCCAGCCCCTCTCCTCCAGCCGCGGGATGTCTCTCACCTCCGCCGGCAAGCTGAAGATCATCTCCCTCTCCGTCACGGAGATGAAGAACATCCACTTTGCGGAAACGGAACCGGTCGACGCCGTCCACGCGGATCCCTCTCCCCTCTTCCTCACCCTCGACGGCGGCGCAGCGGAGCGCTTCGTCTCCGCTTACGACGGCAGCGACCGATACACCGCCGAGTGCCTCGATCCCTCCGTCGCCTCGGTCGAAAAGACTCCCCGCGGCGTCCGCCTGACCCCGCTCTCCCCCGGCTCCACCTCCCTCCGCCTCGTCTCCGGCTCCCGCTCCCTCACCGTCCCCCTCACCGTCGCGGAGCGGGATGAGTATTCCTCCGATATCGCCGTCTTCTCCCCCTCTTACGCTTCCCTCCTCCGCCGCCCCGACGGCCTCTTCATGACGCCCCTGTCCGAGGGCAACGGCTTCGCCTTCGGCGACGTTTTCTGCGAGGATACCGACTTCTCCGCCCGCATCCTCCCCCGGGGCGGCGAGCGGGCGGCCGCCCTCCTCTTCCGCGCCTCCGATCGGCAGAACTTCTACGCCCTCTGCGCCGATATCGCAAACCGCACCGTGAAGATCTGGATGCGGAAAAAGGGCGCCGCATCGACCCTTGCGTCCGTCCCCTTCTCCTTTGAAAGCGGCAAGCCCTTCACCCTCCGCGTCCTCTGCCGGGGGGACCTCATTGAGGGCTTTGTGGACGCGAAAAAGGTGATCGCCGTCCGCAGCGCCGACCACCCCGCCGGCCTCGTCGGACTCAACGTGTGGAAAGCCTCCGTCCTCTTTAACGACCTCCGCCTCGCCGGCGCCCCGCAAAAGACCGACTCCGATCTGACCTCCCTCTTCCCCGTCGCCGGGACCGTCGGCAAATACGGCGAGGGCTTCCGCCTCTCCTGCCCCGACGGGGACGGCTTCGCCGTCGCCGGTTTCCGCGCCGCGGACTTCACCTTCTCCGCCGATATCACCGTGGGAGAAGGCGCCTCCGCCGGCGCCCTCCTCTTCCGCTATACCCCGGGGAACTTCTACGTCGCCACCGTCGACGTCAAAAGCAGGATCCTCAAGCTCTGGAAACGAGTGGACGGCGTCACCTCCGTCCTCTCTACCGTCCCCGTCTCCGTCGCCGCCGGCGAGACCCATACCCTCACCGTCAATGCGGCAGGCCCCGTGATCACCCTCTCCCTCGACGGAAAAGTCGCCCTCCGCGCCTCCGACCGCTCCCATACCGACGGCAAGCTCGGCCTCAACGTCTTCCGCGGCAGCGCCGTCTTTGAGCATCTCCGCGTAGAGACGGAGTGAGAGAGAGAAGAAAACGGGAATAAACCTACTTTTCTGAAGAAAAGTAGGCAAAAGACTTTTGAAAAGGGGAAAAAATCAGAGTCAGCGGACTCAAAGCAAACCAAATACAAAAGCCGGTCCGTTACGGAATGGACCGGCTTTTTGCTCGGGCAAGAGAAAGCGCGTACACGGCGGATCAAATCCCCTGCACGCAAAAATCAATGCGCGAACAAAACAAAAACGCATTCCGGCGCGCCAGGCGACGGGCCGCCTCCGCGCCTGCAAAGCGGGAAAAGGCTCCCTCCCGAGGGCCCGATCCCCCGTCCCGAAAGGCTCCCTCTTGAGGGAGCTGGCGCCGTAGGCGACTGAAGGAGTCAGGAAAGGAGAGAAAAACGCGGGAGAAAAGACAGGGAGACGAAACTCCTTCCGTCTCGCTCCGCGAGCCACCGGCCCGGCGGGGTCCCCGGAAAGGTCCGGAGGACCTTTTGGGGATTCGGGCCCTCGGGAGGGAGGCTATAAAAATCCCTTCTGCCTAAAAAGGTCTCTCAACCCAAAAAACGCCCGGGACGTATCGGGCGTTTTTTGATCCGAGGGAGGATATGAACGCGCTCCCCCGAGCAAAAGGAAAAAGCCGGTCCATTCTTACCGGACCGGCTTTTGGGGAAGGAGTCGCTTTGTGAGCGCTGTTTTTGCTCCCTGCGTCTTTTGAAAAGTCTTTTGCTTCCTTTTCTTCAGAAAAGGAAGTTCTTCAGAAAAGAAGGTCAGATTTTTCTCGGGCGGAGGTTGATCTCGCGGATCTTTTCGACGCTGACTTTGGGGTTGCGGTCCATATCGAGCAGGCCGTTGACCTCCTGGAAGACGTCGGTGAGCTGGGTATAGCAATAGCCGCGGAGGTAGGGCATATTCTTGAAGGCGGTGGTGATATCGTCGAAGCGTTCGAGGAAGGTCTTTTCGTCGGTGACGGCGCCGTTATAGCCCCAGTTGCCGTTGCCGCTGTCCTTTGTGAAGGCGATGCCGCCGTACTCGGTGAGAAGGCACGGCTTGCCGAGGTTCTCCTCCCAGCCGTCGCAGGAGACGGTGCGGCCGTTTGAGGGCGCGCCGAGGGTGAAGGATACCTCGTCGTCATAATGGCTCTGCTTGAGCTGTCTGCCGTAGGCGGTATAATCGTGGCAGGTGACGATATCGGACTGGCACTGTTCCCAGCCGTCGTTGCCCGAGACGAAGCGGGTGCCGTCGAGGGAGTGGACGGTATAGTAGAGCATATCCGAGAGCTTCTGCATCTCGGGGTTCGACTTGATGGAGAAGACGCCCCAGGACTCGTTGAGGGGGACCCAGGCGATCAGGGAGGGGTGATTATAGTCGCGGTCGATGGCGTCGGCGAGGTCGCGGAGCATATTCCGTTTTTCGGGGTAGCCGAACCAGTAAGCGGAGGGCAGCTCGCCCCAGACGACGAGGCCGAGCTTATCCGCCCAGTAGAGGTAGCGGGGATCCTCGAACTTCTGGTGCTTGCGGGCGCCGTTGTAGCCGAGCTTTTTGGTCAGCTCGATATCCAGCTTGAGCGCGTCGTCGGAGGGGGCGGTGAGGAGGCCGTCCTTCCAGTAGCCCTGATCGAGGATCAGGCGCTGATAGAAGTCGCGGTTGTTGATATAGATATGATCGCCGACGACGGAGATCTTCCGCATCCCGAAGTAGGTCGTGAGGGAGTCCTCGGCGCCCCCGTCGGTGAGGAGGGTGAGGCGGACGTCATAGAGGTTGGGGGTATGGGGGAACCAGTAGTGGAAGCCCTCGATGGTCTCGTCGTGCCCGAGGGTGACGGTGACGTCTGCGACGCGGTGGGTGAAGGCGACGGTGCACTCGGTGACGGGCTGTTCCTTATAGAAGATCTCGATCTTCGCCTTGGCGCCGGCGGGGACGCTGTTTGCGTAGAGCTCGAAGCGGACGGAGGCGCGGTCGACGTCCGGGGTGATACGGACGTTCTCGATATACCGGACGCCGACGGCCTCGAGCCAGACGGTCTGCCAGATGCCGGTCATCGGGGCGTACCAGCAGGCGAAGTTCTCGGGGCGGAAGCTCTGCTTGCCGCGGGGCTGCTCGGTGCCGAGGCTGTCCTCGCACATAACGGAGAGGCTGTGGGTCTTCTTTTTGCCTCCGGCGACGAGGTCGGTGATATCGAAGGTGAAGGGGGAGTAGCCGCCCACGTGCTCGCCGAGGAGCTGTCCGTCGAGCCAGACGCGGGTCTTGTAGTCGGCGGCGCCGAAGTGGAGCAGGATGCGCTTGCCGGCAAACTCGGCGGGAACGGCGAAGGTGCGGTGATACCAGACGCGCTCGGAGTGGCGGCGGTCGGCGATCCCGGAGAGCTCGGACTGATAGACGAAGGGGACGGTGATCTTGGTATCGAGGGCCGAGCGCAGCTCCCAGCGTTCGGACTCGCCGACAGAGGCCTCGTCAAAGGCGAAATCCCACTCGCCGTTGAGGCAGAGCCAGCTCTCGCGGCAGAGGTCGGGACGCGGATGTTCGGGGCGCGGAATGCTTTTTTTCATAACTTCCTCCAGCGGTATAAAATTTACAGAAAATATCGATCCGGCGAAAAAAGCGCGGAAAACGGAAAAAATCGAACGTCCCTGTTTTTTCAAGGGGTTTCCGGACGTTCTCCCGGTTTTTTTGCGCGGACCACGTCTATTATATATAACAAAAAATTGTTTGGCAAGGGGACGGGAGAAACTTCTTTGTTTTTTGTAAAATTTCCCCCGCAAATGAAAGCCCCGCTCCGGAGAGCGGGTCTTGTGTTATTTTTGTTCCCGTTCCCGGGCGTTCTGCCGGGCGAGGAGGACGACCGCCGAGAGGATCAGGAGGCAGCCGAGGGCGATGCGCAGATCCATCGGCTCGTGCAGAAAGAGGACGCCGAGGAGGATGCTGGCGAGGGGCTCCGAGGTGGAGGCGACGGCGGCGGTCTGCGCGTCGGTCAGGCGCGTCCCGAGGATCATCAGAAGGGCGCCGCCCGCGGCGATGAGGATCCCCGCCGCCGTAAGGCAGAGCCAGCCCGCCGGCGTGACCTCCGGCACGGCGGAAAAGCCGCCCGTGACCGCGGCGTAGAAAAGACAGACGACAAAGCATCCCGCCCCGACGAAAAAGGCGAGGCGGAGGGGAGGGACGTCCCGCATTTCCGCCTTGTTCAGGCGGACGATATAGGCGCCGTAGGTGAGCGCGGAGAGGAGCGCCGCCGCGACGCCGAAGGCGTCCCCCCTCCCGCCGGTGAGATCGACCGTGAGGAAGACCCCGCAAAGGCAGAGCGCGAGGCAGAGGAGCTTTGCGCGGGAGAGCTTTTCCCGGAAGAAGAGGAAGCAGAGGACCGCCACGACCATCGGATAGAGAAAATGGAGGGTCGTCACAAGCCCGGTCGGGAGATGCTCGTAGGCGGCATAGAGGAGGATCGGCGTAAGCCCCTCGGTAAGCGAGAGGAACGCGAGGACCCCGAAATGCCGCCGGAGAGAGGCGCCGAGCCCGCCGCCGCGCAGCGCCGCCGGCAGTGTCAGCAACGCGAGAGCGCCGAAGCGGAAGAGGAGAAGCAGCGCGTTGTTCGCGCCCTGCGCCTTGCAGAGCGCCACAAGCTCCGGCATCGAGCCGAGCACGGCGCCGGAGAGGAGAACGAGCAGGAGCCCGACGGTCCGTTTCTTCATCCTATCGGTGTCCTTTCCGGGAGTCTGTCCGCCGGACCGGGGAGCGTCAGTACCGGTCCTCGGCGTTGACGGTAACGTCGTTTTGCACGCGGGTAACGTCCGCGCAGAGCTTTTCCGCGATCGTGCGCAGGACGAAGAACTCGCACTTGACGCCGTTCACGGAGTAGTAGGAGCGGACGTCGGTATAGGGGTAGAAATCATAGACGAGGACCTTGCCGGAGCGCATCCTGACGGTCATCCGGAGCTGCCGGCCCTCCTCGGACTTTGTGAGGTCGGCGATCTCCTCGTCCGAAAGTCCGTTGGTGCTCTCCTTGGTGACCGAGAGCATCATCTTATAGAGCTGACGGAAGTTTTTGACGAGCGGTTTGTGCCCGGTCTCCTTTTCCGTGACGGTGAGCTGATCCCCCGTCCCGTCGAGCAGGAAGGTGACGGTCTTTCCCCCGTACTCGAAGCAGACCTCCCCGACCGTGTCGATCTGCGGCTGAAAGATGGTGTTATGCACCCAGAGCTTCAGGTCCCAGGAGAGGAAGTCCGCCCGGTAGGCGGGGATCTTCACGATGATATCGAACATCGCGGAGTAGCAGTAGTAATAGCTCTCTCCGCCGCGCTCGGTATGCTTTTCGCTGAAAAAGAGGACGTTCTTCACAGGCGTCGAGCCCTTGGAGGGGTCGTTCTGGTCGTTCGGGACCTCGATCTCGTGGTAAACGACGTAGGAAAAACCGTCCGGAAACCATTTTTCGGAGTCTTTTTCATCCGGGGCGAGCCGGAGGACCTCCGTCCCCTTGAAGTCGGTGAAGACCTGGAGGGCGGAGTCGAGGTAGTCGGAGGGGCAGTAGGTGCCCTCTCCGGGGTAGGTCATCGCAAAGGGGGTGAAGGTGAAGATCTCCGAGCGGTCCTTTTCCTCCAGATACTTGAAGGAGACGAAGAGGTCCTCCGGATCCTCGCCGTGGAAGATCGCGAAGTTATCGATCAGGTAGTAGTTGTTGAGGGAGGTGGGGTAGGCGACGAGGGGGGTGACGTACGCCTCGATCGGCTGCAGGACCGTGGAGGCGAGGGTGGTATCGAGCACGTAGACCGAGTCCCTGCCCTCGTAGCGGACGTAGTAGCCGCCGCCGGTCGCGATCCGGTTGCCGACGCAGACGGTGTGGGTCCTGCCGGAGAGGGTGGTCACGGTATAGCGTGCGGAGAGGGACGCTTCGTCGAGCCCGTACTTGGAGAAGTCGGCGGCGGCGTTGTCCGCGATCTTGGTCTTGGAGAGCGCGTAGCCGGTGTCCACGACGAGCTGGGAAAAGAGCGTCGCCTCGTAGAGGGTGCTTTCATGCCCGTCGATGACGAACTTGTCGTCCTCCGTGCGCACGAAGCGGTAGGAGCCGGAGGCGTTTTTCACCTCCACGGACTTCATATCCGCGCGCGCGACCTGCTCGAAGAGCTGGATGCGGCCGTTCGCTCCGAGGACCTCGCCGGGCAGCAGCTCGACCGGCGTCTGCTCGTCCGGCTCCTCCCGCTCGACCAGCGGCCGGATCACGGCGAAGTAGGCGACGGCGAGGACGAGAACGGCGACGGCGATGAAAACGATCAGTTTTTTCTGTGCGCCGATCATTTGAATTTTCTCCTCACGACGACGGCGGCGCCGACGGCAAGCGTGACGACCGGCAGGACGAGGATCAGGGCGGCGGTCCAGCGGTTGGCCTGCGCCGTGGTCATATCCTCGATGCTGTCATAGCTCGGCAGGACCTTGAGCGGGAGATCCGCCGGGATGAAGTCCCGTCCCATCTGCTTGAAGGCGGCGTAGAGGATATCCTTGTTTGCATAGACGTTCGACTTGACGTACTCGTCGTTGGTGAAATCCGCGGTGGCGGTGCAGAGCACGTAGGAGGAGAAGGTCTCGTTGTTGATGATGCGGGACTCGCGGGAGACGACCATCAGGTTATAGGAGCCGGCCGCGTCGACGGGGTTTCCGTCCCGCATGGCGAGCGCGTCCTCGCCGGAGCGCAGCACGGCGGAAATATCGCGGGAGGCGTTGCTGCCGTAGTAGCTGTACGCGCCGGTGGGCGTGGGCGTGGTCTGCCCGTTATCCGCGGAGAGCTCCGGCGAATAAAGATCGGAGAAGGTGATGGGCGCGGCGTACTCAAAGATCGTCTTCGGCGGGGAGTCGGTGCCCGCGATATCCGCCACAAGGGAGGCGCCGAGGACGTTCTCCCGGTTATAGACGCCGACGACGGAGTAACCGTCGGTGGAGACGGAATTCTGTTTATCGCGCACGACGGAGTCTTCCACGACGATCCCCCACTGATAGAGGTACTCGCGCAGGTTGGAGA
>Ga0256405_10010208_pt1 | contig 12494 bp, 11 predicted proteins | sample RumenRJG_02DNA_FD_189096 | JGI IMG/M metagenome (GOLD analysis project Ga0256405, IMG submission 189096) | Bovine rumen microbial communities from Lethbridge, Alberta, Canada - RJG_02 | ecosystem: Host-associated > Mammals > Digestive system > Stomach > Rumen | place: Canada: Alberta...
TAGATGACCTCTCAAGCCAGTTCTACCTTTCAAAGCCATACCTGTCCAAGTACATCAAGGAAAAATCAGGCATGACTTTTGGAGAGAACGTCAAGAGAATAAGGCTCAACAAGGCAAGCACCCTTCTTCGAAACGGCAACATGAAAGTCGAGAAAGTCGCCGAGGCAGCAGGCTACCAGAACGTTGAGCACTTCAACAGACTCTTCAAAAAGAAATACGGTATGACTCCGGTTCAGTACCGCAGTAGCACCAGATAAAAACAAAACAGTAAACCAGATCAAATAAGAAAAGCCGGCTCAGCGAGCCGGCTTTGACTTTGAAAAATGTATATTTATTCGTGTTATTTGTTGTACTCGTAGAATCCCTTGCCCTTGTTGATACCGGTCTCACCCTTGTCGATCTTCTCTTTTAGGAGCTTGCCGATCTTGTTGTAGATATTGCCTTCTTCCTGAGCACCGGGCTTCATCTGGTTGATGTTGTAAGCTGTCTCAAGGCCTACGATATCAAGGATCTCGAAAGGCCCCTTTGGAGCGCCGGTTGCAAGACGCCATGTGAGGTCGATTGTTTTAGGATCTGCAACTTCATTAGCCCACAGAGCCTGTGCAGCTGAAAGGAAAGGAACCAGCATGGAGTTAAGGATGTAGCCAGGCTGCTCTTTGTGAAGCTCAAGAGAAACCATGTTGATCTCACCTGCAAATGCAACAACCTGCTTGTAAATCTCGGGGTCTGTTCCAGGATGTCCCATAACCTCTGCAGTGTTGTTCTTCCAGATAGTGTTAGCAAAGTGAAGAGAAAGATATTTCTCGGGCCTTCCTGTGTACTTAGCAAACATACTTGGAAGAAGTGTTGAAGAGTTGGTAACAAGGATGGTCTTCTCGTCGAGAAGATTTCTCATCTGCTCGTAAACATCAATCTTGGCATCCGGATCCTCTGCCATAGATTCAATAACAATATCTGCACCGGCAACAGCCTTTGCCATATCAAGCTCGATATGTACGTTGTCGGTCATATTCTTTTTACCCTGCTCAATGAGAGCATCGATCTGCTCAGCTGTGATGCCTTCCCACTTTGTGATAAGTCCCTTTGGATAAAGAAGAGCACCCAGCGGATTGCCAATAAGATTCTTGGCTGCTGCAAGGTCATCCAGCATAGCCTTGGAATAAAGGTCGATCTTGGGCTGTGTCCTTCCTATAGAAGACTCACTTCTAAGCCAGAAAGTAACGTCATGCCCAGTATAAGCGCACATGAGTCCGATCTGAGTACCCAGCACACCACCGCCTGCAACTACTACTTTGTTCATTGCCATAAAAATCAATACCTCCTAAAAATGTATAATTATAACCCTGTTAATATTTTATCAGATATTCGTATAAAAACAAGACACGGGGACGGTTCTTTTGTCTTATTGCATGCAATGAGACAAAAGAACCGTCCCCGTGTCTTGTTGTTTTTTTTTCAGTGAACGTTTACCACAGTTCCAATCCCCACCATATTAAACAGCTCTTTTGCGGCGTCGTGGGATAGGTTGACACAGCCGTGGGACCCGTTGGTCTTGTAGATCTCGCCGCCAAAGTTCTTTCGCCAGGTGGCATCGTGGAGTCCGCAGCCTCCGGGAGAAAATGGCATCCAGTAGTCAACCCAGTTTTTCCAGGTCGGGCCTGTCAGGTACTGGCCTGGAACGTGACCGTAGATAGCATATACTCCGGTGGGAGTCTGTCTGTTTTTTGATACATCCCCTGATACACAGTCCGTTTCAAAAGCTACGTTGCCATCAAGGATGTAGGTGACATGCTGGTTTTCCAGGTCTATATCAATATAGGTGTTAAGGGGCTTTCCTTCAGCCTCTTCCTGAGCGTTCTGAAATCTTCCCTCGTAGACACCGTAAGTTGTGTAGTGGTTTATGAGTGCTTTTTGGCTTGTGCCCACAGCTGCGGCTACGTCAGGATATCTTTCTGCGTAGTAGACAGGATCAAAAGCGGCGGCTTCTGCTCTGACTGGAATAGCCAGCATCACCACTAAAGACAACAATAATACTGATGATATTTTTTTGAACATACGACATTCCCCTCATTATTAACCGAATTGACGTACCCTCATTATACTCAATTATTTCTAAAAAGTGTATAAATATGTGTAAATCAACGGCTCCAGCCATTATAATATATACATAAAAAGACGGCTATTTGCACTTTTTTTGGAGTGTGTTATAATGTCTTTCCCATGTGCAGAACATGGTTATATAATGTGCATTTGCGGCAGCCTGTACTGCCCGCAACAGTTTGGAGGAATTTATGGCAACAAATTATGACGTGATAATAATCGGCGCTGGCCCTGGAGGCATTTTCTGCGCTTATGAACTTATGGAAAAAAGACCTGATCTCAAGGTCCTTATAATCGAAAAGGGCAGATCAATTGAAAAGAGAAACTGTCCTAAGAGGATAACCAAGACCTGTGCAGGATGTCAGCCCTGCTCCATCACAACAGGTTTTGCTGGAGCTGGAGCATTCTCAGATGGCAAGCTCTCTCTTTCCCCTGACGTAGGAGGAAATCTTCCTGAGATCCTTGGCTATGATGCAGCAACAAAACTTATCCACGAGTCAGATGAGATCTATCTTAAGTTTGGCGCTGATACAAGCGTATACGGTGTCGACAAGGAAGCTGAGATAAGAGAGATAAGAAGAAAGGCCATAGGCGCTAATCTTAAGCTGGTTGAGTGTCCAATAAGACACCTTGGAACAGAGGAAGGCTACAAGATCTATTCCCGCCTTCAGGAGCACGTTCTTTCCAAAGGCGTCACCATCGAGTTCAACACCATGGTAAAAGATATCATTGTAGAAGATGGTGTTGCTACTGGTGTTGTTACAGATAAGGGTGAGACCTACACAGCAAAAGAGATTGTCAGTGCAGTTGGACGTGAGGGCGCAGACTGGTTTAAGGATAAGTGCGAAGAGATCGGAATCGAGACAAGGCCAGGCACAGTGGATGTGGGTGTAAGAGTTGAGGTAAGAGACGAGGTTATGCAGTTCCTAAATGAGAACCTCTATGAGGCCAAGCTCATCTACCACACACCAACCTTTGATGACAAGGTAAGAACCTTCTGCACCAATCCATCAGGAGAGGTTGCAACTGAATATTATGAAAATGGTCTGGCTGTAGTTAACGGACATGCATATAAGGGAAAAGAGTTTAAGACCAACAACACAAACTTTGCTCTCCTTGTATCCAAGAACTTCACCAAGCCATTTAAGACTCCTATCGAGTATGGTAAAAAGATCGCTGAACTTTCAAACATGCTCTGCGGAGGCAAGATCCTTGTGCAGACCTACGGCGATTTTAAACGCGGCAGAAGAACAACAGAGGAGAGACTTTGCAGGAATAACCTGATCCCTACTCTCAAGGACGCAGTACCTGGTGATCTTTCCCTTGTTTTCCCTCACAGGATCATGGTGGATCTTGATGAGATGATACAGGCCCTTGACAAGGTAACACCAGGCCTTGCTTCAGATGAGACACTGCTTTACGGCGTAGAGGTCAAGTTCTACTCCAACAAGGTTATTGTTAACAAAGACTTTGAGACCAGCATTAAGGGTCTTAGGGCCATCGGCGATGGAGCAGGCGTAACAAGAGGACTTCAGCAGGCAAGTGCCAATGGACTTTCTGTTGCACGCAGCATAATAAGGACCCTTGAGGCATGAAAAAACTGACACCTTTAGTAGCCATGGCAGCTGCTTTAATGTTAACTTTATCTGGATGTTCCCCTGCGCATTTTCTTGACCGCAGGATTGTATTTACCACAGGCTTTGACGACGGAGTGGTCTTTAGGATCGAGGATATGTCCTGTTCACTGACGGAAGCCCTTGTGTATCTTGTGAACACCCAGAAGGGCTACGAAGAGACCTTTGGCTCTGACATCTGGGATAAGGAGACTGACGCAGGGACAGTGGAAGACAGGTTGAAAGAGTCAGTTCTTGCGAAGGTTGCACAGATCAAGGTAATGAATCTTCTTGCCCTTGAAAATGAGATCGAGCTGTCTCAGGAAGAGAATGATCTTGCAGTTCAGGCGGCTCAGGAGTACTACGACAGTTTATCTGATGCTGACAAAAAGACCATGAACAATGTCGCTTTGGAGGATATCACCCAGATAATGGCAGAGCAGGCGCTTGCCAACAAGCTCTACGACTACATCATAAGAGATATAAATCCTGAGATCAGTGACGACGAGGCCCGAACCATCACTGTAGAGCAGATCCTGATTAAGACCTACACCCTTGATGAAGCGGGAAATAAGGTACCATTTTCTGATAGAGAAAAGAATGCAGCCTACAACAGGGCAAGAGAAATACTTAAAAAGATCTGGGCAGATGAGAGCTTTGAGGAACTCATGGCGGAGTACAACGAAGCAGATGAGGGAACGATCTCTTTTGGCAAAGGTGGAATGGAAAGCGTCTATGAGTCAGCAGCTTTCAACCTTGGAACAGATGAAGTCAGCGAGATCGTTGAAACCTCTGAAGGCTACGTTATCATTAAATGCATCAGTACCTTCAACAGGGAAGAGACCGAGGCCAACAAGGTCAAGATAGTGGACAAGAGGAAAAGAGAAGTCTTCGGAGCCCAGTATGATGCCTTTGTGGCAACGCTGTCAAAGCAACTTAACACTAAGCTTTGGGACAGTATTTCATTAAATGAGGATGAGCAGGTTTCATCCACCAATCTGATGCAAGTTTATTCAAAATATTTCAAATAAGATAGCAAAATGACTAATGTTTGGCACTTGTGTAAAAACAAGTGCCATTCTTTTTGTACAAAATGCACACAAAATAATAACAAAGAGTAAATTTTATGTTAAAGAAGTAAAAAATGTGCTACCAAATGTAAAAGAAATCCATTAATTCTAAAAACTTGTTGGAATATAGTAAACGTATAAGTAAGGTTATCGTTATTTAGAGGTAATCAGTATGAAAAAAATGATCATAAAAAGAATCACCTTGGGGATAACAACAGCACTGCTTGTGGCAAGCCTTTCCGGATGCGGAAGCCACAAGGAAGAATGGGCGTACAGCCATGATCCTGCAGAGCCTGTTATTACCCTGTCAGACAACGGTAAGTGTACTTATAAGGGGAATGAGTACACCTACGACAAGGATGATACCTTTATCACTCTTAAAGATGATAAGGGCAATACCATCAAAATGCGTTACCAGATGGATGGGGATCAGATGACCCTGTATGAAGAATCTACATATGATCTCTGCACTGAGGACACTGGAACTATTGTAGGTGTCTGGAAGCAGGACAACGGCTGGTCTTACCAGTTTACAGCAAATGGGGAATTTGCTGAGGAGAACATTTTCCACGGACATTACAGTGTAGATGAATCAAAGAAGTGCATCAGGCTTATGTACGATGATCCTATTGAGGATGCATATCTCTACTATGCACTTAATGACAGTGGAGACAAGCTAACGGTTGCTTATCCATGGCCTATGGTCAGGGTAAAATAAAACACACATTTTACAAAGGAGAGAACGTTATGAAAATGAAGCGAGTAGTTTCAGTATTGTTGGCGGGACTTATGACATTATCTCTCGCCGCTTGCGGATCATCCGCACCTGCAGCTCCAGCAGCAGAAGAGCCCACGCAGCAGGAAGCAGCTCCAGCAGCAGAGCCTGCAGCAGAACCTGCACAGGCAGCAGAAGCCACAGATTCAAGTGAGCCTATTTCACTTAACATGTGGTGTATCGCAACAGAGAGTGACTCAAACCGTCACGCTTATGAAGCAGCTATAGCTGATATGCAGGCTAAGTATCCTGACATCAACTTCACTTGGGAAGCTTTTGAGAACCAGTCTTACAAGACAAAGATCAAAGCTGCTGTTTCAGCTAACGAAATGCCTGACATCTTCTTCACATGGTCATGTGCATTCCTTGGTGACTTCGTAGACGCTGGCAAGGTTTACTGCCTTGACGATGCTTACGAGAACTGGAAGAGCGAACTTCCTGAGAACATGCTTGGTAACACAACATATGATGGAAAGCACTATGGTGTTCCTACAACAATGAACATCGTTGGTCTTTTCGCTAACATGGACCTTCTTGGACAGGTTGGCTACACAGAGATTCCTGGAACTTATGATGAGTTCATCGAGTGTTGCGACAAGCTTAAGGCAGCAGGCATCATTCCTTTCGGATGTGCTGGAAAAGAGACATGGTGTGTAACAGAGTATCTTGAGTCTGTAATCGAGAAGAGCGCAGGCGCTGACACTCTTAACGACATCTTCCTTGGAAGAGCTACATGGGCTAACCAGGACGTAACAGATGCTGTTAACACATTCCAGGGCCTTGTAACAAATGGTTACTTCGATCCTTCAGGAATCGGCCTTACAAACGACGAAGTTAAGAACAACTTCATGGCTGGCAAGTATGCATTCTACATGAATGGTACATGGAACTGTGCAGATTTCGCAGCTAACGAAGAGTTCTTCCCTAAGGTAAAAGTTGGTGAGTTCCCAGTTATCAACGCTGACAAGGCTAAACTCGGACAGCTCATCGGTGGACCTTCAGACACACTTGCAGTTGCAGCATCTTCACCTAACGCTGAGAAGGCTGCTGACTATGCATTCGAGCTTGGTAAGCTCATCTGCCACTATGGATACCTTGATGGATGCGGACTTCCTGCATGGACACCATACGGCGACACAAGCTCAGTTAACGAGCTTACACAGACTGTATCTGAGATCGTTTCAAAGGCTGACAACTTCGTACTCTTCGGAGACACAGCTATGAACGCTGACGATGCTAACACATATCTTTCATATGTAGATCAGGTTTACGGATGCCAGGTTGATGGACAGGCATTTACTGACGGTCTTGCTAAAGACATCAGATAATTTTTAACTACACATCGGTCCTTCCTGCGTTTCTTTGGGAATACAGAAAGGACCGATTTTTTTGGAAGGTTACGGTATGAATAAAAAAACGGCACAAATTCAAAAGGGGATTACAATATTCTTATTCTTGCTCCCTGGTCTTTTACTTTTTGTCAGCATTCTGATCGCACCTATTGCGGTGTCACTTTACAGAAGTACCTTTGACTGGAATGGATTTTCAGAAGGTACATTTATTGGTTTCGACAACTATATAGAGCTTTTCACTAACGGCTCAATTAAGTTTATGACAGGTCTTAAGAACTCAATGATACTGGCATTCTTTTCAGTATTTGTTCAGCTGCCATTTTCTCTTTTCCTGGCGCTCCTTCTTGGAAGACGTCCTAAGAAAGAGAGATTTTTCTTATCAGTTTTCTTTATGCCAGTTCTTATTTCAACTGTGGTTATTGGTCAATTATGGCTTAAAATATACAACCCTGATTACGGTGTGCTCAACAGATTCCTCGATGCAGTTAACCTTGGAAGCTGGAAACACGTATGGGTTGGTGATGTAAAGACAGCTCTTGGAGCAATTCTTGTTCCTACAATCTGGCAGTACATCGGATATCACATGCTCCTTATGTATGCCGGAGTAAAGGGTGTTTCCACTGACCTTAGAGAAGCAGCAATGCTTGACGGTGCTTCTCCATGGCAGATCGACAGATACATTGTTATTCCGATCATCAAGCCAATCATCAGAGTCAGCGTTATCTTTGCGGTAACTGGTTCCTTAAAGACATACGACCTTGTAAGGATCCTGACAGAAGGTGGTCCTTTCCAGACTACTGAAGTGCCTAGTACACTTCTTGAGAACATGCTGTTCTTAAGGAACAGGTACGGCATGGGAAGTACAATTTCTGTAATGCTTATTTTGCTCTGCTTTGCCTTTGCACTTGCTATTACTGCGATATTTAGGGAGAAGGATGAATAATGGGGAACACTAATACTACAGATCAAATCAAAAAGACAAATCCGGCTGCCAAAGTCCTGATGTACATATTCCTTGTGTTTTGGGCCCTGGTTAATCTCTTCCCTATCTATTTCATGTTTACATTTTCACTTAAGTCCAACGAAGAGATTTTCGGAGCTAACATCATAGGACTTCCCAAAGACTGGCTCTGGTCCAACTACACCCGCGCCATGGGCACAGGTAACATGGGCCTTTACTTTGTAAACAGCCTTTTAGTAACAACACTTGCCATCGGCATATCTCTTTTCGCCGCAATGATGGCAACCTACGCTATAACAAGGATCAGCTGGAAGCTGTCCAAGCTGACCAATGCATTCTTTATGCTGGGACTCACCATACCGATTCAGGCTTCGATTGTTCCGGTTTATGTAGTGCTTTCCAAACTTCACTGGCTCAATAAGTACTCAACACTTATTGTTCCTTATTCAGCATTTGCACTGTCCATGTCAATCCTGATATGTACAGGCTTCATGGTTGAGATACCGTATGCTTTGGATGAGGCTGCCAGGATCGATGGATGCTCACTTACAGGAACCTTCTTCAGAATAATCCTCCCTTTGATGAAGCCTGCTGTGTCAACGGTTGGTGTCTACTCATATCTCCAGTGCTGGAATGAGTTCATGTTTGCTAACGTCTTTATTTCAGACTCAGCACACAGAACTCTTCCAGTTGGTATCAAAGCTCTTTCAGGAGCCTATACCACTGACTGGGGTCCGATTGGAGCGGCCCTTGTAATTGCAACTTTCCCAACGCTTATCTTCTACATCTTCCTTAGCAGAAGGATCCAGGAAAGTTTCATCGCAGGTGCTGTTAAGGGGTGAAAACCCGCGGGAAAAGTGATATCTTTATCCTATGAATAATTTTACGAAAAACAAAAAGACGATTTCTCTATCATTAAGACTTCAGAGAGTAATACTTGGTATTGTTCTTATAGTCACTATTTCTTTCCTCATAGCGATGTATATCCTCACAGAGAGGGAGAGAAGGGACTACGCTGTACGAGAATCTGATAGCATCCTAAAGACGCTGTCAAGCAGTATCAGTACAGATCTTGACAATTTCAAGGAACTCTCAAGACTTATCATGACAGAGAGTCGTCTTGTTTCGTTTCTAAGGGCTGATGTAAATAAGGTAGACATCAGTATGATAAACGATGCCAGGTACGGTGTCATGGATATCCTCAATGTAACTGAGGGTGTTGACACCGTTATTGTCATGCGTGAGGATATGATAATGCTTGGCACCAACAGATTCACCTATACCTACGATTCAGAAGCTATCGGAGATATGGGCTGGAGGAGTGAGATTTATAACGGAAAGGGCGCAGCTGTGGTGTCCCTTAACTCCAATGGCGTTGCTAAAAAAGCCGGGAACAGAAAAGTAATAACCATAGGAAGAGCCATCTACGACATTGATTCCCAGGAGAGAACCGGGATCATGCTCATGAACATTAAGCCCGTGATCTTTGACAACATGCTCTTTGGCCTTCGCTATAACGATATCTGTATCATGGGATCAGATGGAACTTTCCTTGCTGGAAACAGCGGTTATGCAGACTATTTTGATGAGAGCTTTTTATCAAAAAAGATCGTCCATAAGACCAAGGTGGTGGATGGAAGAGGCGTTTTAGTTTCAGGCTGTCAGGTTAAGGATGCACCAATCGTCATCATAAGAGTGTCTAACTTTGGAAAAGAGGGAATTCCCTTCAGAGTTATCTATGTGCTGCTATTTCTTTTGGTGATCCTGGTTTCACTGGCGTTCTATACAGGAAGTGTTATCAGAAAGCACATCACGGATCCTGTGTTTGAGCTGTCATCTGCCATGGAAAAGAACAGGGCATCAGGGCAGCTTGATAAGATCGATGTTGCTGTATCAAGTAGTGAGCTGGAGCTTTTGGAAGGCGACTACAACAACATGATCGATCACGTTAATGAGCTTATTGAAAGGCTCATGGAAAATGAGAAAACTTTGCAAAAAGCTGAGATGAGGGTGCTGCAGGAGCAGATCAAGCCTCATTTCCTATATAATTCAATTGAGACAATCGGATTTCTGGCGCTGGAGGCAGGGGCTGAGAATGTCCACGAAGCGCTTGAAACCATGGGGTCTTTTTACAGAAACTTCTTAAGCAAGGGCGGAAGAGATATTCCGCTTTCAAGAGAGGTTAAGATTGTAAAAGACTATTTATCCCTGCAAAAACTTCGATATGGCGATATAATAGAAGACGAATATGATGTAACACCGGATACAGAAAACTGTATCGTTCCCAAACTGATACTTCAGCCCCTGGTGGAAAACAGTATTTATCACGGCATAAGACTTAAGGGCGAGAAGGGTCTTATCAGTATAAAAAGTTTCAGGTCTGAGACGGATCTCCACATTATAGTAAGAGATACCGGTGTTGGTATGAAGCAGGATCAGATTAAAAAGATCCTTTCTTTTGAAAAGAAAGACCGCCCGGCGGAGGCTGATGAGAGCTTCGGCCTTTGGGGCACCATTGAGAGGATCAGGATATACACCGGATACCAGGATGCAGTAGGGATTCGAAGTGAAGAAGGGGAATTCACTGAAATAGAGATCATAATTCCTGGAATTGATCAAAGAGGAGCAGGGGTAGCTGATGAACAGACCGTTTAGGGTTATGATAATTGACGATGAGGAATCCGCAAGAAAGCTCATGAGAGCCGCTATTAAGTGGGATGAGCTGGGAATGGAGGTTGTTGGAGAGGCAGCCAGCGGCGTTGAGGCCATCAATATAATTGATGATCTTAAACCAGATATTGCCTTTGTAGATATCTCAATGCCTTTCATGGATGGCATTGAATTTACTGAGATTGCCACAAACAGGTACCCGCATCTTGTGATCATCATCATGACTGCTATTGATAAGTTTGAATATGCAAGGAAATGCGTAAGCATGCCTGTATTTGACTATATGCTAAAGCCAATGGTCAGGGAGGAAATCACCAAGGTCCTTCAAAAAGTGGTGGTTAAACTTAAGGATGCTCCTGACTACTGGGAGGAGCTGGAGGCTAAGGCAGACAATGCCACAGAAGCCGGTTCCACAGACAGCATAAAGAAATATCTTGATGATAATTTCACAGATTCCAAACTTAATCTTGCTTTTGTGGCCCAGGAGTTTGGCTTTTCACCAAGCTATCTGTCAAGGAAATTCAAGCAGGACACAGGGATCAAGTTTGTTGAATACTTAAATGACCTTCGTATGAAAAAGGCCCAGCAGCTTGCTCAAAAAGGCACAAAGATGTATTGCACGGCATCTGAAGTTGGAATTCCTGATCCCAACTACTTCAGCAGATGCTTTAAGAAGTACGCCGGCGTCAGCTACTCGGACTATATGGCGGGAGGACAGCAATAATGAATTATGCTAGTGCCAGTATACTTGCAGTGATCCATCATCTTATCATCAATCATGAGATCATCAAAAATCGTAAAGACTTACCAAAGGATGGTGCCTATTACAAATATACACAGTTCCTTATTTCGCTGATGTTTTTTTATGTAGGGGATCTTCTATGGGTATTTCTTTTAGATTTAAAGACATGGCATCTGGCTTATATTGATACTATGCTTTACTTTGGCGCCATGGCAGTGTCTGTTTTGTTCTGGACCAGATTTGTAGTGGCCTATCTGAGGAAGAATGGCATAAAATCTAAAGTCTTTCTTGGCCTTGGATGGGGAATCTGTATATTTGTTATCTGCAGCCTTATTTTCAATCTTTTTGATCCGGTGGTTTTCAGCATTGAAAAAGATATGACATATATCCCTCATTGGGGGAGATTCTTTTTGCTGGGCGTGCAGTTTTTTATGTTTGCTGTTATCACCCTTTATTCTTTTTTTGCTATGAAAAGAGCTACAGGAAGCGATGTAGTGCACTACAGAGCGATCTACATGTCCGGTCTAGTGATGGCAGTCTTTGTTTCTCTTCAGATGTTTACCGCATATGCTCCCTTTTATACATTTGGCTGCTTTTTGGCTAACTGCCTTGTTCACGTGTTTATTGAGGAAGATGAAAAAAGAGCCCTCAGCGAGTTTAAAGCAACTACTCAGAAGGAAAAAGAGAGATATACTCAGATAGCAACGGGACTTGCAAGGGATTACGAGGCAATTTATTACATCGATATAGAATCCGGAAGGTACATTGAGGTATCTACCAGTGAGCGCTATGACACAATGAACGTTCCCCAGGAAGGGCAGGACTTTTATTCTGAGACCCGGGCTAATGCCAGGAAATACGCACACCCAGATGACAGGGCTTTCGCAGAGAGCATGTATTTTAAGAACAAAATGCTCAAAAACCTTGAGAATAAGCCCTCTTATTCCTATCGCTACAGGGTACTTGTTGGAGATGAGTACAGGTACTTCCGATTTGTTGTAAGGCTCTCTGATGACAAAAAACATTTTGTACTTGGAGATATTGATATCCAGGATACAATGACTGCACAGTCTCAGGAAATCGATAAAAGTAAGAGCCAGATCACTTTCACCCGGATCGCTGAGACATTGGCGTCTAACTATGATGCTATCTACTATGTTGAGGTAAAGACCGGGAACTATGATGGCTTTACCGCTGACAAGTTGTACGGA
>Ga0256405_10010209_pt1 | contig 12494 bp, 9 predicted proteins | sample RumenRJG_02DNA_FD_189096 | JGI IMG/M metagenome (GOLD analysis project Ga0256405, IMG submission 189096) | Bovine rumen microbial communities from Lethbridge, Alberta, Canada - RJG_02 | ecosystem: Host-associated > Mammals > Digestive system > Stomach > Rumen | place: Canada: Alberta | collected...
TTTTATCTGCTCCACAGCCATTTCTATAAGCTTACCTGCGATGCCCTGACCGCGAAGTGATTCATCCACAAATGTATGGTCAATATCTGCAACACCATCCTTTGCAGGAAATGTAATCTCCGCTATTACATTGTTAGCCTCGTCCTGTGCATAGATCCTGCCTGCCTCATGAATGAATTCCATGACACACCTCCGTTTCTGCAAAAAGCATCGTTTCAAAATTCCTATTGTCAATTAACTATGCTGTATATGTCCTGCTTCTTCGTGCCTGTCTAAAATTTCCTTTGTCTTTTCGTAGATAAGCTTCGAGCCCATTTCAGTCTTTTTCTGTCTGCCATCTACCTGTGACCTGCTTACGCCATGCTCAACCCAACTTTTTCCATCATTAAAATCATTAAGAAGCAACGGCTGAAAATTATCCATCGAATGAGCAAAGTGAGCTTCGGGTGTATCGTCTGCTTCAAATTCTTCAAAAATACCTCTAAGTTCCCTTGCCTGATCCTCCGGAAGAATTGCGAAAATTCTATCCGCAGCCTTTTCCTCTCGTTCACGCTGGGTCTTCTTGCCTTCCTCATCATAAGCATAGGTGTCGCCGGCGTCAATTTCAACAATGTCGTGAATCAGGCACATTATCATCGTCTTTGCCACATCTATCTTTTCATTGGAATATTCTTTTAAAAGATAAACCATGATTGCCATGTGCCATGCATGCTCCGCGTCATTTTCCTGTCTGGTATAACCTGTAAGATAAGTATGACGTTTTATATTCTTTTCCTTATCAATTTCAAGAATGAATTTAATCTGTTCAGTCAGTCTGTCATAAGTTTGCTTGTCCATATCATTTTCCCCTGTAAAAACAAGTTTTACCAAGTTCCCAAAAAGCTATAGCACTTGCCGCCGCAACATTAAGCGAATCCACGCCATGTCCCATTGGAATCTTTACTGTATAGTCGCTCGCTGCTATCGTTTGCTCGCTAAGCCCTCTACCTTCATTACCCATAAGTATCGCAAGTCTCTCTTCTTCCTTTAATCTCCCATCACCTATAGATACAGTGTCATTTCGAAGGGCAAGAGCTGCTGTTTTAAATCCAAATTCATGCAGTTTCTTTACACCATTTTTATCCCACTGCCACTCTTTACTGTCTTCTATATATGCCCATGGAATCTGAAAAGCAGTTCCAACACCAGTCCTTATCGCTCTTCTTTGCAATGGGTCTGCACACCCTCTCGTCAGAAGAAGCGCATCTATTGAAAGAGCTGCCGCACTTCTCATTATAGCTCCAATATTCGTCGGATTTTCAACGTGCTCTAAAATAACAATCCTGTGAGCATTCCTTATAATTTCTTCCGGTTCTTTTGCCTTCTTCCTTTTAAATGCACCAAGAAAACCTCTTGTCATATTAAATCCTGTAAGTTTTGAAAGCACACTCATTTCCGCGGTATACACAGGAACAGCAACATTTCTGCTTTCAGCATACCCTCTGCATTTTTCTATAATTCCCCTTGCCTGCGTGTCAAGGTATTTTTCTTCTATAAGGAAAGAGAGCGGTTCATATCCCCCGTCAAGAGCTCTTTCAACAACTGTAGGCGTTTCAGCTATAAATATCCCTTCAGGTTCAGGCTCAAAATAATGCTTCAGCTCATTTTCGTTCAACCTCACAAAATAGGCAACTTCATCATTCTGAAGGTCATTTATTCTTTTAATCTCAAGCATTATCTATCCTTTCCCTTATAACGGCCTCTATATAATAAAACCAAATGAACTCTCGCTCTCTGCGCCAGAATGCTTCATCCATTCTCAATCATCAAAAGCTTCTTCTATATTATCTTCATTTATTTCCTTAAATTTAAGCTTTTTAAATGAATACTTCTTAAGTTCCGCCTTATAGGTTGCCTTTTTTACTTTCTTCTCATCCTTATAGAATACTCTGCTTAAAAGCCTACCCTCAGGATATTCCTTTTCTTTATCTACATCGTAATACATTACCGATTTTTTATGCGCAAGCTTACATGTTACTTTGCCCTTTTTTGAAATATTAAACACTTCTCTGTATGAATATCTTATGGCACCCGCCTGCTCATAATCTTCAGTTGTTACATATATGCTATTTTTATCAATTTTACTTATTGTGCCATTTATCGGAACAGCCACATATTTATTTCCTATATGCATATAAACTTCTGAAAAAGTCATAGTTCTAAGACCGAGCGCACCTGTAATCACAAGATCATCATGTCCGTCATCATTCACATCTGCCAGTGTAAAAGAAGCTCCATAAAGTGATCCCTGAGTTTTTGAAGAAAAGAAATCTTCCTTTAAGTTATCCTCAAGGTAATCTTCAAACTTATCCCTCTCATCTTCAGTTAAATCTGCAGCCTTTGCCTCCATTGCAAATCCTGCATTTAAAGCTCCCGACAATATAGATGCCATAAGTACAAATATCAGACTTTTTTTCATTACGATTCCTCCACATTTTATTGAAATTCATTCCAAAATAATATATTTCACACTCGTCTTTTATCTTAACACAAAACGTCGATAATCTCCACTAATTATTGGAGTACACCGCAAAAATGGGACTCCAATCTGCCAGCCTTTACAAAGCGCACAAAATGGCTGGTCAGACCTTTTAAATAGTGAAAAATACCGACGTTTTTAAATAAATATGCCAGACAGGCAACTGCCTGCCGCTTTTAAGATTCATCCTCTTTATTTTTCTTATTATACCAATACATGCCTATTGCAGTAAGCAATGCGATCACCGCTATTACGCCAATAAAAATTCCATACCTCTGCTCTGACAATGCTCTTCCCGATATAACAGAAAGAAGGATCGCCGGCAGTCGTCCTACGAAGCTTATGAATATCCAGTCCTTCAATGGCAGGTCTGTAAGCCCCAAAAGATAGGACATAATATCTTTAGGCGTTCCTGGTATAAGAAAGATGATAAAAAATATAAGTCTAGACTTTTTCGTTGTTTTTAATATTTTTATCTCGCTTATCTGCTCATCAGAAAAAAAAAGTCTGACGAAACTCATACCAAACTTTCTGGTAAGCATAAAGGTAAGTATGCCGCCAACTGTCATGGCTATGTCACATATCAATGTCCCCGGAATAACTCCAAATGCATAGCCTGCCGCAATTTCAAAAGGACCTCCTGGCACTATAGCGGCAAAAACCTGCAAAATGAGGAGCAGCATAAATGGAATCGCACCGGTAACCCCCATCGACTGTATAGCTTCTTTTAACTGTTGCGGATTATCAGCAAGTCTTGCAACAGGCTTTATCATCCAGACAGTTATTCCTATCATTACTGCTATTACAAGTACAAAGATTAAAATACTGATGATTCTTTTCTTTTTCATAATGCTGTACAGTATAGCACACTTGCCTATGAATATAAATATTGAATATATTATAAAACTCTAAAGCTTTATCACAAAAGAAAACCCCTGACATTAAACTGTCAGGGGAAAAATCAGGCTTTAGCCCTTTCTCTCTTTGCGATTGCAGGTAATATGAGACCCAATGCAACTAAAACAACAGGTGTCACAATATTGAGTACCATTGTAAATGGATCCGCATCATACACACCAAGTATACAGCACGCTGCTGTAACAAGGAAACACCATGCACCAAAGAAGATACCTAATTTACGATTTTTTACAAAGCGATATTCAGGGTTGAATTTATCGTTAAGTACTCGTAAAGCAATATACGCTGCAAAAACCCATAAATAACGCATTGGCATACAAACTGAATTAAGTTTGGTCAGCTGACGAAGAACAACGGCAGCTCCCGGTACAAATGACTGTACAAGGATGATGGCACCTGAAAGGACTGCAACCATCTTTATACCATTTACATAAGCACCGTATTTATTCTGCTTCAGAAGACCTGAAGGAACAAATTCCTTACTTCCTTCATTTCCAAGAAGAATACGGAGAGGAGCATCTATACTAAGTACAAGTGTTGAAAACTGACCTATTGCATTACATAAAGCATAGATTATCATGAAGAAATTGCCAACATGATAATACTGACCCAACTTCTGGAAAGCAATATATGAACCATTTGAAACATAAGAATCAAAGTTCTTATTTATCTCAGCCGGATCAAACATCAGTCCCATTGCAATCGTGCCAAGTATTGCACAGATCACAACCATAACAGCAAGCATTATCATTCCCTTAGGGAAATCCTTACTTGGCTTTTCCATCTTATTTACATAAGGTGAAATCTTCTCACAGCCACCTACAGCAAAAACAAGAATAGATAATGAAGTAAGATAACCTACATTGAATGTCGGAATCAGATTTTTAAAACTGAAATCCATTTTTACATACTGGGCACCAGGATTGATAACAGGTGCTGCAAACATCATAAGTATGTAAAGAAGTGACATCACAAACATTGAAGAGCCCGCGATCGTAGTAAGTTTCTTTAAAGGATTCAGACCGCGACTTGCAATGAAGCAGAAAAGAATGAGTACTGCAAATGTAACAAGCTGAACGATATGTGTCGGGAATGAATCATAAGTTTCTGCATTCTGGAATACAACCCAACTTAACGCCTTAAGACCACCACTTGACTTGCTCGCGATATAAGTGATATGAACAGCCCAGTATGTCCATCCCGCATAGTATGCAAGCTTGCGACCCATTGTAGAATTGATCCATGAACTTACACCACCATTGGATTCCTTAAATGCGGAGCCAAGTTCGCCAACCATTAACGCATAAGGAACAAAGTAGAGTACAAACATGAGAATCCAGCTGAAAATAACCTGGATGCCATTAAAGTAAACGAATCCGTTAAGGATGTTACCAAATCCCCAAACTGTAGAAAACGCCATAAACGTGAGCGTAGTGCTGGAGATTTTCTTGTTTTCTTTCATAACAACAAACCTCTTTGCTTTTTTTACGTTGTCCACTCTAATACTTTAAAGCGGCACGCAGAATACTATTGTACACCCTTTGCGCCAAATTAACAAGAACAACTTATCATTCATATTCATATTTATTATAAGGTTGACAAAGCCGCATTTATGATGTAAATTTTAAAGTATAAATCGAATAATTCTTCGGGGCAGGGTGAAATTCCCGATCGGCGGTACAGTCCGCGACTCGCTAAAGCGATTGATTTGGTGCAATTCCAAAACCGACAGTATAGTCTGGATGGTAGAGAAGAGATATTATATTTTTTTGCAGACCCCGATTATAGGGTCTGTTTTTTTATCTCATTCGATTTCCCAAAGAATCCTTCGTTTTAAAAATATTTTTAAACAGGAGGAACTAAATGTTCAAATCAAAATTCAAACCTTCACAAATCGTTCTGACCGGTATGCTTGCAGCACTTGCCGGTGTACTCATGTCACTGGAGATCTCAGTTCCGTTAATGCCGCCTTTCTACAAATTTGATTTCAGTGATGTCCCTGCAATGATAGGACTGTTCCTTATGGGACCTGCTGAGGGGGCCTTAATTGAGATCATCAAGTTACTTATTAAACTAATGATTTCCGGAACAAATTCTATGTACGTCGGCGAATTATTCAACCTTATCGGTATAGTCCTTTTTATCATACCAACGTGGCTTGTTTACAAAAAGCTTGGACAGACAAGAAAAGCCGCTCTCATAGCCCTTATTGTGAGCATTGTAATTAGGACAGGTACTGCCTGCTTCCTTAATGCCTATGTCTCACTTCCGCTCTACGCCAAGGCTTTCGGCATTTCACTTGATGAAGTTGTAAAGGCAGTCGGCGGAGTAAATGCCCGCATTACAAATCTTCAGACATTTATAATTTATGCCACTATACCTTTCAATCTTTTAAAGCTTTCCATAAACAGCATAATCGGATATACCGTTTACGACAGGCTTCTTGCTGCACTTCCTAACTTAAGAAATCTCAGAAGTGACAGCATAAGAAAGGCAAGTGCAGTATGATCATTTGTCAATATGGTTCTTTGAGCCGCCTTAAAATGGAGCAGCTTGACAAAGAAAAAAGTCTGGTTGTTATCCCTTTGGGAGCTTTGGAGCAGCACGGTAATCAGGCTCCGCTTATAACAGATACACTTATAGCTTCCGAAATGACAAGGCGCATAAGTAATATTCTATCCGATAAAAAAGATACGCTTGCAGGGAATGTCCTCTTCTTTCCTGTCATTCCGATAGGTTACAGCGTAGAACATGCAAGTTTCTGCGGAAGTATCACATTTAGACCGGATACTTATTATCATGTTTTAGCCGATATAGTTACAGGACTTAACAGCCATGGTTTTAAAAATTTCGCATTTCTTATCTGTCATGGTGGAAACAGAGCTATTGCTGAAGTCGTCAGCAGACAGCTTCGCAGAGATCTTGGTGTTAAGATATACCTGATCACTTCAGGTGCTTTTTCATCTCCTAAAGTAAAAGCTACACTCTCTCATGGAAATGAATCAGATTTTCATGGTGGTGAAATGGAAACCTCTATGGTAATGGCTATAGATGAATCTATGGTAGACCTTAAAAGTTGCAAAGCAGGACACTATTCACTTGGTTCGGATAAAGGAAAATTAAACTTCTTTGGCTCTCTTTCCCTCCCATGGATGGGGGAGGATTTTACAGCGGAAGACGATACACCTATTGGTATCGGTGGCAACCCTTCCGGTGCGAGTGCCAAAAAGGGTGAGATCATATTAGACGAAAGTGCCAATGAGGCAGCCAACGGAATAATTGAACTTTTAACCTATCTATAAAGAAAAGTCCGGCAGATTTATCTGCCGGACTTTTCTTTATAATTTAAACTGCTTTACTTCATTCTGAAGATTCTGAGTTGTCTCTGCAAGTCTTTCAGCTGCTGTAGCAACTTCCTGAGCACTTGCGGACTGTTCTTCTGATGCTGCCGAAACATTTTCTGTTTCAGATGTAACATCTGAACTCTTCTGCTCTATAGATACAATCGAATCTGTAAGTGTAGCACTTCCCTTTAAAAGTTTTTCCACATGACCCTGCATATTTTCAGAAGATTCGGTAATTTCATTAACCTTTTCAACTATTTCATTGAATGACTCTCCTGACTGTTTTACAATCATGCTTCCTTCTTCTACAGTCTTAAGGCCCTCATTCATAGCTTCAACTGCAGTATCAGACTTTATCTGGATATTACCGATAAGTTCTGTTATCTTTACAGCTGCCTCATTGGACTGATTAGCAAGCTTTCCAATTTCATCAGCTACAACAGCAAAACCCCTTCCTGCCTCGCCGGCCCTTGCTGCCTCAATTGAAGCATTAAGTGAAAGAAGATTTGTCTGACTCGAAATATCAGCGATTGTTGTAACGATTGAACCTATCATCTTAAGTTCTTCACCAAGACCAGACACAGCATCCGAGGTATTAGTTACAGCATCCTGAATTTCCTGCATCTTCACCATAGCACTGCTTACAGCCTTACTTCCTTCTGATGCAGTAGCATCTGTTTCATCTATAAGAGCTCCAAAGCTTTCTATAGTCTCTGAAAATGCATTCATACTGTTTGAAAATTCTTCAGCAATATTGTTGGCATTTTCAAGTTCATCCTTCTGATCAGATACAGAACCTGCAACATTTGTACAACTTTCAGCAACCATTTCAGATGCATCTGCACCCTGAGATGCATTTGCAGTAAGCTCTTCTGATGCACTCGCAAGATATGCAGTTGTATCAGTAATAGTATACATAAGCTTCCTGATCGACTCACGCATCTGATGCGCTGCAACTGTAATGTCACCAATTTCTGTCTTATCTTTCATAGCACTCTGCATAGCCGGCGTAGTCTTACGTTCAGTAAAATCTCCCTTTGCCATTTTTTTAAGTTCATCTGTAATATAAACAAGAGGTCTGGTTATCTTACCGCTTAAAGCTATTGCAACAAACAAAACTACAACGAGTATTATCGCAAGAGCAACTATTGATATAGTTATAGACTGCATAAGCTTGCCATGAGCAGCTTTTTCATGAGCTGCAGCCGCTGTATCCAATTCATCTACCCAGACGCCAGTACCGATCACCCAATCAAAAGGAGCAAAATATGTAGTATAATTTATCTTAGGAAGTGGTTCTCCACCCTCCTCCTTGGCAAACATTAAACTTGTAAAACCGCCCCCTTCTTTTTTACCGTTCTTTATCATTTCCTGTATATACTTGACTCCAGTTGGATCTACAGCATCTATACGGGACTTTCCTTCTGTATCTCTTCCTAAAAGAACTACATTTACACCATCCGAGGTATCAGCCCAAAAATATCCAGCCCCGTCATTATAGCGAAGTTCTCTAAGTAAGTTCGCCGCATAAAGCTTTGCTTGATCACCAGTCATTTCCCCATTTTCAGACCTTTTATTAAGCTCAGTAAGAAGGCTGATGGCAATGTCTGTCTCATGTTTAAGCTCATTCATTACATCTTTTTCAAGTCTTTCTCTGTACTCTGCCGCCTGCATTCTGTTATTATTAACAGTAATGACGACGCTGGTAAGATCTAAGACAATCCCTGTAACAAGAACTGCAACAATCACTAAGCCCGATAGTACCGTTTTCAATGATCTTTTCATACGCATCTCCCTTTTACCAAGCTTACATTTTCATTAAATATTGGAATACACTGCCATACAGAATACTTCAATATTCAATCATTCAATAGCATAAGCTTAGCTTTAAGATATTTTATTTTTCCTTCATTAGTATACTAAATTTCTTCAGTTTTTTCAATATAGATTTAAAGCTTTTCAAAAGAAAAAATTTTTATCACAAAATGGATATTTTATATAAAAATATTTATTCTTGTGAATGTCTGTTCGGATTTTTTAATAAGGACTATCAGGTCATGCTTTATCGCTCTCGCGATGACCGGCAGAGTGTATTACTGGACTTTGTCCGATAACACACTATATAAAAAGACTGTAAGGCTATTATTCGTTACCTTACAGTCTTTAATAGATTATTAAGCATTTACCTGCTGATTTTCAGATGTCTTATCATCTTTTGTTTCTGACTCTGAATTAGTAGTATTGCTGCTGTCTGTTGACTCTGTTGTTGACTTATTGCCAGAGTCAATATTTTTATTATCTTCTGTATTCTTAGTGTCTTTGCTATCCTTATTTGGAAGGTTCTTCATTTCAACCTTAACTTTGCCATCGTTTGATGGAGTTACTGTGTATTCTTTTCCGTCAACTGTAAATAAGATTACTCCATTATTGTCCTTATTTGTTATCACACCTGTTACAGTAACTACAGGAGTCTTATCTGTCGCTGTGGCGCTTACAGGCTTTACTGTTACAATAACATCTGCCAGCTTACCGCCAGGAGTAGTCGGATAGAATGAAAATGTCTTGACAGTATCATAATTGGTATCTGCAACTATTTCTCCATTGTCTCCAAGCTCCTTACCGGCATATACGCTAACTGAGGAATTTATAGTAGCACCATATCCGTTCTGAACTATATTAAGAGTTCCAGTTGTAAGATCATCCGGTGTAAAACTAAAAACGTACTTCTTGCCGGTTGCAAGCTCAATCACATTAAAATTAACGCCATCATTCTTTCCAGTATATTTCTTGGTATCGAAACCGCTGATACTTGTTACAGCATACTGCTTTCCATTTATAAGACTGCCTGTCTTGGATATTCTTGCTGATATGAAAGAGCCGTCAAATAAAACTTTTCCATCCTTATCATATACATATCCTGATGCAGTTACATCAGCATTATCTGCTGGTAACAGCGTAACCTTATTTTTACCTGCGCTAAAGATAATAGCTGCTGGTGATGTTACTGAAGGTGTTACAACTCCAGGTACAACATAATCCTTATTGGCACTTCCAGCCCATTCTGTAATATTGTCCTTATTACTTACTGTACTTGCTATATTGGCATAAATTCTATCTCCTGCCTTGGCTGCATTTGTGTAGAAAGTATAAACGCCATTTACAGGAGTCTGATTAACTACAAGTGTACTGTCAAGGCTGCCATTAACATAAAGAATTACACTGTTATTAACCTTTTTTTCTGCAGGGGCAACATAAGTTTCACCAAACTGATTCTTAAGTGAGAATGTTCCTGTAACTGTACCTGCAGCATCAAGCTTAACACTATCTGCAAATTCTACCTTTTCAATTCTTTCTGACTGAGCTGTAAAGCTTGCGACAACCTTATTAGTTGCATCAGTTACATTAGTTACACCCGTAGTAAACGGTAAAGCTGACTTAAGTGTTACATTATAGGTCCCATCTGCATTCACAGCCGAATATGAAGCAACATTAGCAGCCTTTGGATCTGCCTTAAATTCTATTCCCGTATTTCCATTTAAGTAAAGAGACTTTCCAAGCTGTTCAGCAGGAACACCTGTAATATATACAGTTTTTGATCCGGTCTGCTTTGCTGTAAGTTCTGTCTTTTCAACCGGCTTTGCAGGAATCGTTATTGTATAGGTCTTCTTTTCTGTCTGATACTTATATACTTTGTTCGAATCCTTATTCTGTGATGACCATACTGTAAAGGTTGCTACTCCGGCCGGTGCATTAGGATTAACGCTTACAGAAAGATTTCTGCCATAATCAAGTCCTGACCATGAACCATTTACCCCTCTGCTTTCAGTTCCATTTGTAACACTTATGGCTTCCGGAGAAGAAACAGTATAATGTACAAAGTATGTTGACTTTGCTCCTGTCTTTGTAGGCATTGAAACATAGAACTTCTTAGATTCATTCTGCTTTAATATTGTCCCTGAAACAATTGCCCCATTTGCACTGTCTTCATGAAGATTAACTTCAGTTGCCCTTACTCTTGAATATATTGTTACAGAAATTTTCTTATACTTACTTGAATTAGGTGTAAATGTTACTTTGACATTGCCATTTTTAAGTGCAGTGACAACACCGGTTGATGAATCAACCATTACCTTTGAAGGGCTGGCAGAAGTCCACTTGCCACTTATACCACTCTTCTTGCTCCCATACTTATAGTCAAGGTTTACCTTAAGGCCACCTGCCCATACAGTTTTTGATGATATTTTAGTATTACTTCCATGAACTCTTACATAACCTGATGTTGCTGCCTCTGCTTTCATTGGTGCAGCCATTCCTGCAAATCCTGATATAGTAAGTGCAGCTGCAAGAGCTATCGGTAATCTTTTAGCGTATTTATTCATATTGTCCTCCTTAATATTATCTACGTATCGACAATTCATTTTTGCTTACAAGTTAATATTAACAGTTGAATATGTCATTTAATGATCAATATTGTCTAATTTTTCAACACAATTCATTCAATTTTAAGTTTAAAATGTGTCAATTAAGTCTCAAACTTGGTTCATCCGTTCTTGTTTCGTTTATTTTCTCTGAAATAATCTCTGAAATACTGCTGACTGTATTTGGATAATTATATTTCGTATATTGTTCTACAAGCTTCTTTAATTGCGGTATTGAAAATAATCTAAGAACTTCCTGCTGTATACCTGTATTATCATATACATCCTTACCTTCATATCTGCCTGCCATCAGCTCTGCGAAAATATAAAGATTACTTAATGCCTCATCATACTCTTTCTTTATCTCATTAACCTGTTCAAATGACAGTTCACTAAACTTGCCGGCATTTATTTCCTTTACAAAAGAATCCGCTCTAGATTTAACCATATTATAATATGAAGTTTTTTTGTTTTCCTTTGGAGTCTCAATTTTTTCTACATCATTTTCTTTTGCACTGCCTTCATTCATCTTATTATCAATGACTGTAGCTACAAACGAATTTATTTCCGCTGTTTTTGCAGCTACGCTCATTGTTTCTTCGTCTACCTTGTTATCAATCTCCTTTATCTTATTTATTACCATTTTTATATTGGACTTGGATAAAGACATATTTTTTTCATTATATCTTTTAATTATCCCAATGATAATATTCTGGTCATCCTTAGATGTTCTGGCAAGAGGAGCTGCAAGGTCGATTGATATAAGACCTTTACTCTCTAAAAGAAGAAGATCATCTGTCGCATTGGCAAGAGAACGAAATCTCCATACCGTTGTTCTGCTTGTTCCAAACTCATTACTTATTGCTTCGTCCAGTTGTCTCTCCGAGCCATCAAAGCCTTCAAGGTTACGTAAAATATTTCCAAGATAATTCATCTGTCTGGTTATATAGATATCGCCGCCATCACAGGATATCTTCGCCGATCCTCTTGAGTAAATATTAGCTCCAAGAAACATTCTTCGTCTGTCCTTTTCATTATCAGGATAAGTAAATATAAAACACGGGATTTTATTATTTCCGAGCATCCTCATTGCTTCTGCTCTTCTATGTCCCGAAAAGATCATATATTTACCGTCCTTAGTATCCCAAACATTTATTGCTCCCTGAAAGCCTTCTCTTTTTATTCCTTCTGCAAGGTTTTTTACACTTTCTTCATCTACCTTGCCAAATAGATAATCGTTTGTTATCCCGTCGCTATCCACATATTTTTTTAGAGTATCTAAAGGCAGGTCTATCT
>Ga0256405_10010210_pt1 | contig 12493 bp, 12 predicted proteins | sample RumenRJG_02DNA_FD_189096 | JGI IMG/M metagenome (GOLD analysis project Ga0256405, IMG submission 189096) | Bovine rumen microbial communities from Lethbridge, Alberta, Canada - RJG_02 | ecosystem: Host-associated > Mammals > Digestive system > Stomach > Rumen | place: Canada: Alberta...
TGCAGACACTATATTTGGTTCCCGAAATCCTGCTTTCCGCTCAGGCGCTGGCAAAAATAAAGTTACGTTTATCGGCGTACGGTATTTGCGTCGGACTTTGGCACAGTCGGCTTTCGGACGGCGAACGCATGCGGGTGTGGCAGGGAGCGTTGAACGGAACGGTCGACGTGATTTTGGGAACGCGTTCGGCAGTGTTTTTGCCCTTCAAATGTCTCGGCTTGGTCGTCGTCGACGAGGAACACGAACCTTCCTACAAACAATCGGAAACCCCGCGCTACCACGGGCGCGATTTGGCGTTGTACCGCGCGCGCCTGAATAACGCCCTGTGCGTTTTGGGCTCCGCAACGCCGTCCGTGGAGAGTTGGAACGAAGCCCGTCGCGGGCATTATGAACTTCATACGTTGACACAACGTCCTTCGGGGCAGTCGTTGCCGAAGGTTTTTTTGGCGGACATGCGGTACGAAAAGCCGCATTTCGAAGGTTCCTTCGTGCTTTCGACGTTGTTGCGGGAAAAATTAAGTGCCTGCCTGGATCGCGGCGAACAGGCATTGCTGTTCCTCAATCGCCGCGGATATGCGCCGTATTACTACTGCCCCAAATGCCGCGTGCGTTTGGAATGCCCGAATTGCAAGAGTTATTTGGTTTTTCACAAAACCGACCGTACCTTGCGGTGTCATATCTGCGATACGCGCGTTACGGCGTATGACCGATGCCCCGCCTGCAATTCGCCGATGAAATTCAGCGTCGGTCTCGGGACGCAACGCATCGAAGCCTGTTTGAAGCAACTTTTCAAGCGCGCGCGCATTTTGCGGCTCGATTCGGATGCAATTTCGAAAGAGAACGATTGGTATGAAGCGGTTTTGCAGAGAAAGTACGATATTCTCATCGGCACGCAGATGGTGGCGAAAGGGCTGGATTTCCCGCATTTAACGCTGGTCGGCGTCATTCAGGCGGATTTAATCACCGCGGCGGAAGATTTTCGTTCTTCGGAACGTTTGTTTCAATTATTAGTGCAAGTGAGCGGGCGCGCCGGACGTGCCGAACGTCCCGGGGAAGTTGTGCTTCAAACGTTTTCGCCGGACGCCGATTGGGTGCGTTACGCGTTGCAACACGATACCGTCGGATTTTTGGATCGCGAAACAACTTTGCGTAAACAGCATCAATACCCGCCGTTTCGCCGCATGGTGAGACATTTATTTCGAAGTTTCTCCGAAAAAACGCTTCGGTACGTTGTTGATCAATGGAACGATTTTTTGCGAAAAAACATATCCAAAGACGTTGAAATCATGGGTCCCGCTGTGCCTTATATCAACAAAGCGCATCGTTATTGGCGTATGCACCTGCTGTACCTGACGCCGCATGCAACTTCCTTCCTTCCGCAACTGCAAAACCTTCGGCAACGTTTTCAAATGCCGTCGAATGTGATCGATATTTTGGATGTCGATCCGACGGATTTTCGGTAAAAACGTTCGCAGGGTAATTTTTTGCATAAACGTTGCCCTTTAAGTCTGAAAATTTTTTTATGAAAACATCTGTGCAACCTTCGCGAAAGTACAGAATTTTAATCATCAAACCGTCGGCATTTGGGGATGTCGTCCAAATGCTGCAGGTAGTCGAAGGTTTATATCGGGCGGCGGAGAAAAACGGTATTTTTTTGGATATTCATTGGATTATTCGCGATTGTTTTGCGGAATTTTTGCGTTTAAGTCCCGTTGTTTCGAAGTTTTTCATTTTTGAACGTCACGGCGGTATCCGTGGCTTTTGCCGTTTAATAAAAGAGGTGCGTGCGTATCGGTATGATTATCTTATTGACGGACAGGGGTTGTTGCGAACGGGACTGATGACGTTTTTCGCAAAAGCAACGGAGAAAATCGGACGCGGCAATGCGCGCGAAGGGTCGCGGTTCTTTTATAAAAAAACCTTCATGCCTTCTTTTGCGCCGTTTCACGAGGTGGATATTTTGCAATCCTTGTTGACGCCGTTAGGATTGCATTCACAACCGCAAAGACCGTTGACGTTAAAGATGCAAAATTGGCATTTTCCGTTCGAAAAAGGCGCGATTTTGTTGTTTCCGAACAGCGGTCGCATCGAAAAGGAATGGCCGTTTTTTCCCGAATTGACGCGATTGTTGTTGGAACAAACGCCGTATCGTTGCGTATGGATCGGGCAACGAGTGCCAAAGGAGGTGCCAAATCATCCGCGTTTTACGAATTTTATCGGTCAGACGCGTTTATCGGATTTGCCGACGCTGATTCAATCGGCGCGATGTGTAATTGCCAACGACAGCGGTCCCGTTCATCTGGCGGCGGCGTTGAAAAAACCGCTGGTCGGCATTTACGGACCCACAAGCGGACAACGTTCCGGACCGTATCCGACGCTGGAACATTGTATTTTTCAGGCAACAAACGGCGATTTGAGAAATGTCTCGCCCGAAGCCGTTGCCGAAGCGGTGTTAAGGCAAATTGAGCAAAGCGAGTAGGTTCGGGAAACAAAATTTTCAAGATCTATTCTGATTTTTCCGTATCTTCCTTCGACTTTTCCGCCTGAACCACCGAACGCACCGCTTCACCGATTTGTCCCTGAATTTGCTCCAACAGCGTGCAATTCACGACGTACGTTTGACAGAATAAATCGTGCAGTCCACGGTGCTGTCGTTGAACGCACATCCAAAAGAAATCCAATGCAACCAAAAACGGGAAGCCCGTCAGCAGAAAGAAAATAAATGTTCCCGAACGCCAAACGTTATCAAAAAAGGATAACGGTTTCAGCTGCGGCAGTTTCAGGACGCGCAGGTTAAAAATTTGTTTTCCGAGCGTGCCACCTTGAAAAAAACAACCGTTGACGGCGTAATATCCCCAGGTGAGCCAAAATAAAACCCAATCGAGTGCTTGGAACATGTGCAACAGTTCGGGGTTGTTTTTGAGTTCCGCAAAAAATCCGCTTATCTGCCCCTGAAGCAGTTGAAGCGAGTAGGTTTCGAGCAGGATTTGAAATTGCGCCATCGCCTCCGCATGATAAAGCGGTAACCACAGCTTCCCGACGACGAAGACATTCAGCAGAAAAAGCAGAATTAAATCGCACAGCATCGCCAACATACGTTGCGTAATCGGTGCCGGCGGCAAAAATGTACTTTGAATTTTGTTCACGGCTGTTGACACAGGTAATACGCTTGCAGTGTGTTTTTCATCAACATCGCAACCGTCAGCGGTCCGATGCCTCCGGGGACGGGTGTGAGTGCGTCAACATACCCCGTCAATGCTTCCATATCCGCATCACCCCGAATCATGTACCCGCGTTCATTATCGGCGGGCACGCGATTGATGCCGACATCAATGACGACGGCGCCTTCTTTCACGTAATCACGCCCGAAGGCATGCGGTTTTCCGCAGGCAAGCACCAAAATATCGGCTTGTTTGGTGATGTCGGACAAATTTTGCGTGTACGAATGGCAAACGGTGACGGTGGCATTCCCGAATTCCGAATGTCGCAACAATAATGCCGCCAACGGTTTCCCGACAATCGAACTGCGGTTAACGATAACAACCTGTTTGCCCTCCGTTGCGATACGGTAATACTTTAAAAGTTCAACAATTCCGGCAGGCGTGCACGGTATCAGCGAACCGTCGCCCTGCCACAAACGACCGCAATTGACATCGGTAAAGCCGTCCACATCCTTTTTCGGGTCGACGGCGCGAAGAATGTTGAGAGTATTTATGTGTTTCGGCAACGGCAACTGAACCAGAATGCCGTCGACGTTCGGATCTTCGTTTAAGCGGGCAATTTCCGCCAAAAGTTGTTCTTCCGTTGTCGTTTCGTCGAAAACGCGTGTTTCGCTTTGAATGCCGACTTTGGACGCGCATTTTGCCTTTTGTTTAACGTAAGAGACGGAGGCACCGTCATCTCCGACGCGCAAAAAAACTACCGACGGCGGACGTATTTTTAAAGTGATAACTTCTTCTTTCACGGACGCTAAAATCGCATCCGCAACGGGCTTCCCGAACAAAATCCGCGTATTACGGGCACACATCTTCGACAACGATTAGGAGATACGGCTCTTTGTTAATGTACTGCGGAATGCCTTTAATGCAGACGTTCCGATGAACGAGTTTCTTTAATTTATGCGCTTTGCGAACGTCCTGCGGGGACTTTAAAAATGCGATCGGTCTGTTTTTTTTATCACACAGACAATAATGAACGTCTTTCAAATTTTGCCACCAAAACGACATTTTATCCAAAAAACCGACCGTTTTGATTACACCCTCGAAGTTTCGAACGGATGATAACGTTTTGGTCGCTTTTTCGGATGTTGCGGAGCTTTTGTCACCGTGCGACGGTTTCGTCCAAGCCGAACACAAGCCGCTCTCGAAACAAAGAATCCAAAAAACTGCAACAACCCTCAGCATGCGTTTTCGAAAATCTGTTTCACTTCTTTTGCTGTCAAACGGCGCGATTGCCCCGGTGCCAGTTTTTTGTCGAGTATCAGTCCGCCGATCCTCCAACGCTTTAATTTTAGCACTTCATAGCCGAATGAAAACAATAATCGTCGAATTTCGCGCTTTTTGCCCTGTCCCAACGTGATATCGATTTTGTGGGAATTGACGACATGAACGGACTTGAAACTTAAATGTTCGCCCTGACAGGTGCGTCCCTGCTTCAGTTCGTTGCAAATCGACAAATCGAACGCTTTATCCAGGTGCACGCGGTAGACTTTCTCGATGCCGGAGGACGGATGTGCCACCTGATGCGCCAACTGCCCGTCGTTGGTCAGTAACAGCAAACCTTCGCTGTCTTTGTCCAAACGACCGATGAACATCCACTTTTGGCGTCGCAAAACGGGCGGAACGTACGCCTCCAGCGTGTTGCGCGCCAACGGAGCATCGTGCGTGCAAATAACGCCTTTCGGCTTAAACAACATCCAAACCTCTTGGGAATTTTGCGACTGCAACAGGTGCAGTTGTAACTTTCTTTGCCCCACCGTCAGTGTATCTTTCGCGCAGTCAATCTTACTGCCGAGGTGTGCCGTTTCGCCATTGATACAGACCGCTCCGTCGGCAATCATCTCTTCCGCATGCCGTCTGGAAATTCCGTACACGCGCGCGAGTACCTTCTGCAACCGCTCTTCCACCAGGGTTATTGTTTGGGAAAGGGATGTTGCTGGCAATAGGTTTTTTGAGGGTATCGGGACTGAAAGCATTTGTCGGGAATGACGGGAATAAGCGAGGTTTTATGAAAAAAACCGTCAAATTTCTTCCGTTCCCTCCGCCTTCGGCAATACCCCCGTGTACAACCTCGTCTCCAATCCCGGCACAAAATCCGAAAAGGTTTGTGTCGGGACGGCTTTTTTCAGTTGTTGATGTACCATGCCCATGCGGGCGTCGGCGTTATCCGCAAGGCTGACGAGAACGGCTTCCGCGGTTGCAGGATATACGGCGGCGCCCCATTCGGGTTCGCCCTGGTGCGATAAAACGATGTGTTCCAGCTGTTCCAGCCAAGTCGGATGAAGATGATTTTTTAAAGCCGCACTGCGGGTGAGGCGATAACCGAGAACGACGTGTCCTTGCAGGCGTCCGATGTCGGTGCGATCGATGCCGTCGGTTGCGGTGTAATGATATTCCAAAACCTTTCCGACGTCGTGCAGAAGCGCGCCCGCGATTGCCAAATCCGCATTGACCTCTTTGTACAACGGCAGCAGTGCCCGTACGACGCGCGTTACGTGCACCGTATGTTCCAGCAGACCGTGAATATAGGCGTGGTGCATCGAAACCGCCGCGACGCTGTTGATAAACTGCTTGCCAAGATCCTCAAAAACCTGTCGGACGGTTGCACGCAGGGCGGGATATTGAATGTTTTCGACAAGTTCCGTCAGCGAAGCCTGCAGTTCTTCCAAGGGTTCTTCGGGCGTTTCAATGACTTTCGGCAAGTATGCTTCGTACTGTTCTTCGGAAATGTCCCAAACACTCTTGATGCGCGGGCTCAATTTGTCGGCATAAAACTCGATAAAGCCCTCAATAATGATGATTTGCGGGCATCTGGAAGCGGTTTTTTGGAAAAAAAGAAACGGCGCGGTTCCGTCAAAGCAGTTAAACGTGAAGGTATCGATCGCATCGCCGACTTCGATTTGCAGGAACGGATTGCCGGTTTTTCCGACTTTTTTGTGGATGCGACGGACGGCGGCAACGGTCTTAAACGGTGCGCCGTTTTCCAGTTGCTTGACGGTTTGGATGGTTTGAAAAGCAGGTTCGTTATCCATGAGTGATGACGGATGTGATTTTTATGTTAAAGAACTCATGAGAAAAAAGAAGTATTTTATATTTTTCGGGAAAATTAAACATTATCGCGGATAACAACGGAGCCGAGTTGCTCCGTTTCGGAGTACAACTGCGGCACGAGAACGAATTTCACCGCGACAACAACAAACAAGTGCCGAGTTTCAGGAAGATGAAAAGCCCGGCGATGTCGGTGAAAGCGGTGAGAAAAATGTAGGAACTTTGAGCAGGGTCGCATTTGAAATGTTTCAGGACGATAGGGATGAAGGCGGCAAAAAATCCCGAAAGCACCATGGTTAAGACCATTGCCAGGAATACCGTGAACCCCATCAGGGCGTTGTGCATCATGCAGGTTGCGATAAGGCCGCCCGAGAAACCGATAAACAGTCCGTTCACCAGTCCCTTTAACAGTTCCCTGCCGCAAATACCCAAGCCGTCGCCTTTTTGGAATTCCCCCAGTGCCAGTCCGCGGATGGCGACCGCCAACGTTTGCGCGCCGGTGTTGCCGCCGAGATTGGCGATGACGGTCATAAATGCCGCCATCCAACTCATTTGTTCAATCACGGAACCGAAACGAGAAATAATATAGGCGGATAGGAAAGCAAGAATGAGGTTGATAAACAGCCAGGGATTGCGCTTTTTAACGCTGTACCAAACGCCGTCGTGAATGCTTTCGTCGGCTCCCGCACCGTGCAGTTGTTGCAAATCCGCCGTTGCAGCTTCCTGCACGATATCCAGGACGTCATCGTGCGTAACGCAACCCAAAAGGCGGTTTTGTTCGTCCACAATCGGAATATCCATGACGTTATACTCCGCCATGGTATTGGCAACTGCGTTTTTGTCCGTTTCGGGAAGGCAGGCGATGGCTTGGATTTGCGTGTTCATGATGTCGCAAACGCGCTTGGTCGGTTCGGAAAAAACGAGATTTCGCAGCGTCGTCAGTCCCAGCAACCGATTATCTCCATCCGTAACGTACAAATTATAGACGTTTTCGATTTTCTTCGGAATTTTCCGAATGTGTTCCAAGGCTTCGCCGATGTTCCAGGTCTCGCGCAACGTCACGACCTCGGGCGTCATCACGCCGCCGGCGGTATTCGGATCGTAACGCAACAGTTTGCGCAACACAAACGCGCGGTCGGGTTTGATGCGGGACAGCAGACGAATGCGATCGCTTTCATCCAGCTTGCTGACCAAATCGGCGGCGTCGTCGGGATCCAGCAGTTCGATAATGCGCGCCGCCCGAAATTCCCGCATGGCACTCAACACCTCGGCGGAATTTTCCGCGTCCATTTCCGCCAAAACGTTGGAAGCGTTTTTCTCCGATAAACGCTGTAAAAATTTTCGCTGTTCCTCAACCGTTAAGCGCTCCAGGAATAAGCCGATTTCATGCGGCGACGTCCGCGCCAGCTTTTCCGCATCCAGCGAGAGGTAATCGTTCTCCGTAAGATGATTTAAATCCTCGAAGGTATATTGATCCAACTTGCTCGCAATCGGATGTTCCTGGATGAGATCGGGCATGGCGGTTTATTGCATTTTTGTTCCTTTATTGTAACGAATTTTTGTCCGTTCGGGAAAGACCTTCTTTTGCTGTTTTGGCAAGGCGCGTTCCCTTAAAAGATTCGCACGGATAAACGACGGCGTTCGAGAATAAACAAGATCCCGGCTGCAACACCGAATTGCATCCCGCCTGCGCTCCGTCACCCAATACAGCACCGAGTTTTCGTAATCCCGTTTGGATTTTTTCTCCCGTCGGCGTCCGCATGCAAACACATTGTTGATCCAGTCGCAGATTTGACAAAATACATCCTGCTCCCAGATGCGCGCCGTTGCCCAAAATCGAATCGCCGACGTAATTGAAATGCGGCACCTGAACGTGTTCCAGGAGAAGGGAGTTTTTAAATTCGCAGGAATTGCCCAAAACACATCCGCGACCGACGATAACGTTTCCGCGAATATACACGCTCGGGCGCAGGATACACTCATCATCAATGTAGGCGGGACCTTCGATGGTTCCGAACGACGGCAGGGAAACGTTCCGACCGATATAAACATCGCCCGTGACGGAAAGATGCGACGGGAGTTTGACGTGAATACGTTGCGACGGTTCGCATTTGGCGAAAAAGCGCCGCAGTGCCTCCGCAATCAACGGGATCCATGTGTGTATCGGCTGCTCCAAGGAAAAAACTTCCTTAAACGACCGATACACGGGGAGACTTTGAAACAGTTGCGACGCTCGAATACCGTCGGTCATAAAAACAACGAATGAAACACAAAAAACGTACGATATACGAGAGAAACAGTCAAATTCAAAACCTATGTCCATCTCATCCGTCAACAACTGTTATGTGCCGTCGGCAATACCCGCCTTGGAACCCGAAGTTCCCGTTGCGGGAAACGTTTCCGAATCGAACGCCTTGGCGCAGACCGACGTAAAGCCGTTAACGTTCGAGGAGCGTCGCCAAAAAATGAAAGAGTCCAATATGCGCTACATGTTCGACCAAATGATTGCCTCACAACGCCGTTATACGCAGGACATGCAGAAGCTGATCCGTGAGCAACAGGAAGAAGATGCCCGCAACGGCTACAGTGCCTTCTAGTTTTGCGGAGCTCAAGACGTTTGGGAAGTTTTCGGATTGTTCCGTAAAAACGTTGTTTTTTACCGTTCGGGAACGGGTGCGGTATTTTTATCTTGAAACAAAGACAAAAATGCGTTTCTTATAAAGCATGCCCAGGGAAACCGTAATTATTGAATGCACCGAAGCACGCAAAGAGGGGAAGCCTCCTTCGCGCTACATGACGACGCGCAACAAGAAATTGCAGACGGAAAAAGTCGAAAAGATGAAGTACAACCCGTTTTTGCGCCGTCGCACCCTGCATAAAGAGATTAAAGGGTAAGGGGCGGTTGGTTGTCCGGTAAGGGTGGCGCGGTTGTTTTTTACCGTGCGTGTGTTTTTTTGCGTTTTTTTACCCAATTCACGTCTGTTAGTGCGTAGTCCTTGGTTTTTTTCTCCGGTTTCAGCGGCTCAAAGGTTTTTGTGTTTTGATGGACTTTTGTTCGGTGGGGTAAAAAAGTATCTTTTAAAAGAAAGCACTGTGCTTCACCGCAACGGCGTACTTTAAAAACTTTTCAATGCAACAACCCAAAATCGCCTCGTCCGTGAGGAGCATTCTCGCGTAGTATGCGATATAAATCGTTGCAAGATTTCAACGCTGATGTATAAGTCTGTTCTTTATTTCATTTGAGAGGAAAGGGGAGCTTTCTTCTTGGTGTGGTTCTTGGTGCAAATCATCTTCACGTATAATAACAAGCGCATGTCCCATGGAAGCACATTTCAATTCACATGGTTGATAAAAAGTATGGTTCAAATCCTGCTTCCCTATCTGTAAGTTCACGGATTTTACGTTTTTGAAGAGACTTACAAGTGCCTCTCTTGTATACTTCTCGCTTACCGGCGGCTCAAAAGCACTCAAATATGTTCCGAAAACTTCTGATAAGTGCGCTACCGGATGGAAATCCTGCTCCCTCAAAAGGGCATATCCACATCTCTCTTTACTACACTTAAAATTGCCCAAAAGTATAAACCTGTAACAACCTTCCTCAGGCAGTTCATAACATGAGTCATTATGTTTAACGCGAGGGTCGGAAATGTCGCTAATGAAAGTACAACTTTTGGATGTCGAGTCAACTTCCTTCAGAGTGGAATAATCATTTACTAAATCTTTATCACGGAGAATAAAAGCATTTTGCGAATGGCTCGGCTCCAGGAGAACTGAGGGAAGGCAACCCGTAATCGAACCATTAATATTACAAAAAACGCCATCCACTTTCACCGTGCCATCATTCAAGATACGAGCACCATTCAAAATCAGATTGTGTATGTAATTTTCCCCGCTTGTTTGCAAAAGCGGTATCCCTAGTTTATTACACACATCGTAATCCGTAAGCAAAACCGTATTGGCATTACAATTACGCATCCTGATTATTTCCGTCTTCCAGCTGCCTCTCGTAATCGAGAGCATATTTGCTTTAACTGTGTCAATTTCAAAAGTCTGACTGTCCACGCGGTTTAGTATCTGCAAAGAATCCCTCTCATCCCCTTCCGTAATTTTCATAACACCGCCATTGGATCCGAACGTGTAAAAAAATTTGAAGGAACCAATTTTAAAACTGAAACTTATATGGTCTTCAGGTGTATTTAAATTGACCGCCACCTCTCCCGAAGGAGGTGTTTTCAAAAAAACCTGCTTTTTGTATAGGTCTTGAATGACAGACAGCGCATCTGTTTGACCTTTATCGATATTCATGCACTCAATTTGAAATTGATTTTCGTCGTTTTCTACAGGAACGACTGTCAATATGTACTCATCCGCGCTCGCCGAGGCTCCTGTAAATAAGACAGCTGCCGAAAAGGCGCACGATCTTAAGAGAGATTTTAATTCCGTTCTCATGGCTTTATCCTTAAGAGCAGTTTTGAGTTTTGCAAGTATTTTCTTAAAAATTCAGGAAATTTTTTCAAAAAAGCGAATAAAATATACTGAAAAAGTTGCAGAGAAACAATTTTACCGCACATTCCCACACCAAACCTTCAAAACCGCCACCAAACTTACCACGGCGGTTTCGGTTCTTAAAACGCAGGTTGGCAGATGAATACCGCGGGAGATTTTTGACAAAAACGCTTCTTCGGCGTCCGAGAAACCGCCTTCGGGGCCGATAAGGCATGAAAATAGCGTTTCCGACGGGGCAGGGGAGAATGTTTCAAAAAGTGATGTATTTTGTGTGGAGGATGGTAGCAGCGACGAAGCAGCATCGAGCGAGCCGTGAATACAGTATCCCAAGGGCAATGTCTGTAATTCCTTCAGAGAAAAAGGTGCGTGAAGTTGCGGGAGAAAGCAATTTTTTGCCTGCTTGCAGGCTTCGATGAGAATTCGGCGCCAACGTTCCGATCGCTGTTCCCAAACATCGGGCGACCAGTGAAGACGTTCCGTGCGTTCCGAAAACAGTGGTCGAATGCTTTGAATGCCGAGTTCGCACGTTTTGCGCAAAATTTCCTCAAACGTTGCAATGTGATTTGGCAGGCACAATAACAGTTGGAATTGTCGCGTCGGTTGGGGGGCGTGTTGTAACGGTTCCGTAAAATGCAGGGAGACGTCTTTCTTTTCAATTTTCAAATGCCCCCCGCGCGTGTGTCCGAAACCGTCAAAAGCCGTAATTTTATCCCCCGAGCGGCAACGCAACACCCGAACGACATGACGCGCCTCATCGATTGGCAACGACAGAACGGACGAAACACTTTGCAACCCCTCGGCGTACAGCCACGGTTGTTGCCGTGCGTGCTTCACGATAAAATCGGAGCCGTATGCTTCAAAACCGTTTCCTCGGTAATGCGTACCGTGCGAAGGGTTTTGTTTTCGGAAACCGCAAAAAAGGCATCCAGCATCAGGCGCTCAATGATGGAACGCAACGCGCGGGCACCCGTTTTGAGCTCCAGTGCCTGTTGAACGATCGCCTTTACCGCCGCGTCGTCGATGACGAGCTGAACGTTTTCCATCGCGAACAGTTTTTCGTACTGCAACAGAAGTGCGTTTTTCGTTTGTTTTAAAATAAAGGTTAAATCTTCCGCCGTCAGCTCGCGTAACACCGAGATCACCGGCAGGCGTCCGACAAACTCGGGGATCATGCCGAATTGGATTAAATCCTCCGCTTGTACGTTTTGCTCGATGAACGCCGCCTCCGCTTCGTCGATTTTGGTGTCGTTGTGTTCAAAACCGACGATGTTGCGACCCATGCGCTCGGCAATGATTTTGTTGAGACCGACAAAAGCACCACCGCAAATGAAAAGAATGTTGGAGGTATTGACGCGAACGTATTCCTGTTCCGGGTGTTTGCGACCGCCTCGGCGCGGAACATTGCACTCGGTGCCTTCCAGGATTTTCAGTAACGCCTGTTGTACGCCTTCGCCGGAAACGTCGCGGCTGATGGAAACGTTGTTGGTTTTGCGACCGATTTTGTCGATTTCATCCACGTAGATGATGCCCGTTTCGGCGCGCTCCACATTATAATCCGCCGCCTGCAACAGCCGCAGAACGATATTTTCGACGTCTTCGCCGACGTAACCGGCTTCGGTGAGCGTCGTCGCGTCGGCAATCGCGAACGGTACATTCAGCGTACGTGCCAAGGTGCGTGCCAACAGCGTTTTTCCGCTTCCCGTCGGACCGACAAACAGAAT
>Ga0256405_10010212_pt1 | contig 12489 bp, 8 predicted proteins | sample RumenRJG_02DNA_FD_189096 | JGI IMG/M metagenome (GOLD analysis project Ga0256405, IMG submission 189096) | Bovine rumen microbial communities from Lethbridge, Alberta, Canada - RJG_02 | ecosystem: Host-associated > Mammals > Digestive system > Stomach > Rumen | place: Canada: Alberta | collected...
TGGGCTCCGCCCCACAGCATATAATAAATCCCGCCGGCGGACTTGCAGACCACATTTGACATCCCTAATTGGGCAGCCTCCCGCCGCCGTCCTCAGCCAGTCTCAGCAGGTATTGCCCGTACTCGTTCTTGGCCATCTCATTGGCTGATTTAAGAAGCTGTAGTTTGTCAATCCAGTGGTTATTGTAGGCAATCTCCTCAAGGCAGGCGATTTGCTGGCCCGTCCTCTTCTCAATGGTCTCAACGTAACTTGACGCCTCTGACAGGCTGTCAAACGTCCCGGTGTCAAGCCACGCGAACCCGAGCCCGAGATTCTCAAGCCTCAACTTTCCCATCTCAAGATACGCCTGGTTGACAGACGTGATTTCCAGCTCCCCTCTCGCCGACGGCTTCACGTTCCTGGCCACCTCAACGACACCGGCCGGATAGAAATACAGACCGGTCACGCAGAGGTTGGATTTTGGCTTTTTTGGCTTCTCCTCAATGGATATAACCGTCCCGTATCTGTCAACCTCGGCGATACCATATCTCTGCGGGTCTTTTACCGGTGTGCAAAATATGCTTGCCCTGCCGCCATCTTTTTCTTCCAAAATTGCGTTTTCATTGATGTACCCTCTTGAATTCCACATTGCGCGGTTAAGTTTCTCCGTGAATCCTGAGCCATGGAATATGTTATCACCGAGAATCAGCGCGCAAGGCTCCTCATTTGACAGGAACCCGCAGTCGTTGGCTATTATGAACGCCTGGGCCAGACCGTCGGGGGAGGGCTGGACCGCGTAGCTTATATTGACACCGAACCGGCTCCCGTCACCCAGCAAGACCTGGAAAGCCTGCGAGTCCTGCGGCGTCGTTATAATGAGAATGTCCTGAATGCCGGCCAGCATGAGCGTTGAGACCGGAAAATACACCATCGGCTTGTCATAAATCGGGAGGAGCTGCTTGCTTGTCCCCCTTGTGATGGGCCACAACCTGGAGCCAGCGCCGCCACTAAGACAAATACCCTTCATTTTTAATAATTTTTAATAATTTATTTTTGTCACTAATCAAGAAGTCGGACTTAAAAGCTGTTGAATAGTACAAAACCCTTAGCCCGTGTTCTTCGCATAACTTTTTTTTAACCTTATCTCTTTCCTTTACTCTTTCAAACTTTTCGTCAGTTTCAGTTATGTATCTCATTTTAACGAAATGTTGCTCACCCTGACATTCTATTACAATATCATATTCTGGTAGGTAAAAGTCAAGCGATAGTGGTTTTTTGCATTTCAACCACGGAAATTTTTTTTGCTCTTCAAAACGAATGTTGTTCTCTGTTAAAAGTTGTGATATTTCTTTCTCCATATGACTTTTAGAACATTTCGGACATCCTTGTTTTTGCCCTATATGGTTGTGTGGCGCTTGCCAGAATTCCCCATGCTCTGGACAGATAATGCAAACCGGTGTATCTGTTGTTTTATATTCTACTTTTGAATAATCGTATTTATCCCCATGTACAGTATTCGCTTTAGAAATAAACTCTTCATTTGTTAGGCGCTTTTTTAATCCGTTTAATTTATTTGCACATTTAGGACAGCCATTACCTTGTAGATGAGAATGTGGCGTTTGTTTAAATTCTCCGTGTTCTGGGCAAATAATAATAATCTTTTTGTCCTTTCCGGAATATACTGATTTTGAATAATCATATTTATCGCCATGTATTTTTTTTGCTTCTTCAATGAACTCTTCCGTTGTTTTTTTAAAACTCATGTGTGCGCATTTAGGACAATTTTTTTTCCCGTTCAAATGGTCGTTAGGCGTTTGTTTGAATTCCCCGTGTTCTGGGCAAATAATACACACCTTAGTCATTATATTCTTATATACGGTTTTTGAATAATCGTATTTATCACCATGTATTTCTCTTGCGCGTTTAATAAACTCTTCCGTTGTCATCCTTGTTGTGTTTCCTCTTTTTTTGTTAAAACATTTCGGACAGCCGTTACCTTGCAAATGCATGTTTGGGGTTTGTTTGAATTCACCGTGCTCTGGACAAATAATACAAATTGGTGTTCTGGTATTTACGTAAACGGACTGCGAATAATCGTATTTATCCCCATGTACTTGTCTTGCTTTCTCTATAAATTGTTCTGTCGTGAGTTTTTTCATATTTTGTCATTTTATATATAAATAGTGTTATCTTTTAAAAAATCCACCAGCAAATACTATTCCTTTCTTACAATATAGCCCGAAAAGAACTAAAAGTCAAAAGAAGCTATTTATAAGTGTTAAAGATTTTGTTATTATGGAAGTGAAAGACAGGGTCATTGAGCTTCTCGCGGCGGACCTGGACGTGCCCAAGACAAGAATAAAGGGGTCCAGCGACATCAGGGACGACTTCAAGGCAGACTCACTGGCCATCATTGACCTCATAATGGACCTTGAGGAGGAGTTCGGGCTTAAGATTGAGGACGCTGACTTTGAGGAAATCAGGACGGTTGACGACCTGGTGAAAAAGATTGAGAAAATGCGGCTTGGGTGGTGATTTCCGGATAATACACCACTATTTATATGAAAATAAACGCGATTACAAAAGGAAACAAAAATGGCAAAAATAAACATAACCGAGGGTGAGCTCAAGCAAATTATCAAGGAAAGTGTTATCTCTGAAATTACGGAAGCCCAAAAGGACCGTTTCAATAGAAGATATAATGCGTACAATACCGCATTACAAGATTATAACAATAATTTTTCAAAAAACTGGGCGGATTTAAGTGATATAGAAAAACAAAAATGGCAAGATGAATACAACAAAATAAAATCAGCCCCTAACTCCTCTGGGAATTCATATAATATCTCACCAGAATCAATATACAATAGCCGTAAAAATAGCGCCCAAACCACAATGGACCAAGCGTTGAACAGACGTGGAGTGGGTGCCAAAATGAAAGAACAATTAGATATCGCAAATAAAAGCTTAACTAGCTTATATCAACAGTTAAACGCGAAAGACCATACCTCCGCTATGGGAAATATCCAAAACTTGCAAAGTTATAATAGCGCTTATAAAAAAGCGATTCAAGACATCACAGATGTGTTAAACGGAATAATAAAAGAAAACGTGTCGGGAAACACAGTCTTTGATGATGCCGCCGGAGCCGGAGTGGCGGCGGTCCAGATTCCGGGAATTGATAATATAATAGCACAGATAAAAAAACTAAAAACTGAAAATAACGCTTTTCATAACGCCATAGGCTCAAAAGGTAACATGCAGACGGCTTTGAAGACAATAAACCAATGGAAAAAGAATTCCGTTGAATTGACAAATCTCCAAAAAACAAGCCAGCAGCAGGCGGCCACCATACAGCAGCAACAAACCAACGCACAGAAAACCCAGCAGGGACATATGCAGGCCAACCAAACGCGCGTCGCACAGAACAAATTTGGTAATTTAGGTAAAGTGCAACCACCAGCAGCCATGCAACAGAACAACGGGCTGGTAAAATAGGGGGACAAGATAAAAAAACAAAAAAATAACCAGATAATAAAAAAGGAGGACCTTATATGGTTCTCCCTTTTTAAATTCATTCTTATCCTACGCGCCCTGAGTGATATACACGGTTTTCTTGACCACAGGCTCGTCACGTGAGAGGGCGTTATTATTGAACGTTATTGTGGCGCTTCTTCTGCTGCCGGACGTGTTCTCAGCGGCCTTGATTAAGACCCGGTACTGTTTGGAGCCTTCAGGCTTTCCTGATTTTCCTGTCTGTTCCCAAGCCTCTATTGTGAGCCAGTTCTGGGATACCCTCGTGTTCCTTTTGACAGTGCTCAACTCGGAAGGCTCACAAGTCACGTTGAAATAACCCAGAATCCGGTTATTCGCGTCCGTGTAAGGACTTATTTCCATCCACTCGTTAGGACGTGAAGGGTCTCTCCAACGGAATTCCCCACTGGACTCGCAATATCCGCTGGAAACATCGACCTCATCCACAAACGAGGACGTCCCCTTCTGTGTCACCTTTATTGTCTTACCGGTGTCACCGTTGCCGGTACCTCTTATACGCACATTATAAGTCCTGTCAGTTCCCAAGTTATCATGGACGGCCAGAACATATTTTATGGTGCCTCCGATGATTGTCCCCTCCGAATTTGTCGTGACACTGGTTATTGACGTGGATGTTATTGGCTTGCCGGTACTATCGTATCTCCATAGCGGAGACGTCTGTCCCTCCGTGTATTCACTGAGCCATTTCTGTCTGGCAAAATAAGTTGTCCCCGCAGGATAAACCTCCACGGTCGTATCAAGCATGGACTCTGTGATGGCGCTGATGTCTTTAAAAAAGTTTTTGCTTTTGCTACCTATCTCAAACCTAAAATTAGCGTTGACAGTGAACGAGTCACCGCTATAAACCGTGGATGTCTTCGGAATCGTGACCCCTGTCGGTGATACGCTTGTGATGTAAATTCCCGCCTCCACTATTTTAATCGTGGTGGTGGTAAAGTACTTGCCGTCTTTCGTCACGGCACTCACTATCGTGGTTCCCGTCTTCGTGGTCCTGTTGGACGCGTCACTTGTGCGGAACGTCACCGCATAATAACCCCCATTTTGAGACTTCCACGACATGGTATAATCCAATCCCAGACTCTCATCCTGGATTTTGATGACCGGTATCTTTTGGGTCTTCGTGAGGTCGTTCGGAAGCACCTTGACGTTCCATGTCATATCATCATTCACGGCGTTGATGACACCGGTTCCTCCCCAATCCGTGATACCGATTGGCTCGGGAGAGACTGTCGGCGTGTCTCCGGACGTGCCTCCGCCTCCGCCGCCCTCCTCAGGGTCCTCGGGGACGTCAGAATCGGATTTCGCCAGTATCTTCACTACGGTCTCACCCTCTATCTCATTCGCGTACACTCCCGCGATTGTCACCTCCTTGGTGTCGGTTATGGCACTTGTCTTTCCGCTGTTGGCCCTGAGATATCTCTTGCCGCCGTCATTCGCAATGAACGCCGAACCGTCATCATTCTTGATTGTGAAAACCGTGTCCACCGTGACGTTGGTGTCGGTTATGGCTGACATGTCAACCGTTTTGCGGTAAAACGCGGTAATCTGGGACTCCCCGTTCCACGCAATCTCAGGAGGGGTCGGCTCAAGCCTCAACTCGTATGTCTCCGCCGTGTAAGGCTCAACCTTCTCCCATGTTATTCCCGTCACCTCATAAATGTTGTAACCGTCTATCACTTGGGGGTACGGTTTCTTGATTGTGATTTTGGAAGTGTCTATCGCCTGTCCCAACGGGGTTTTCCATTGGGTAATCACGGGATTGGCGGAGTACGTGTTGGTCACCGTGATTGGCGTGTCGTCATCATCAATCGCGGAATGACCGTCATATACCAGGACAACCGGAATTTTGAGTGTCGGGCGGTCAATGTCATGTCTCACCTTCAAAAGCCAGCGGCCTTCCGGTGATTGTGTTGCTGTAGAAGTAGGCATCTTGCTAAAATTGGACTTTATTTCTTCTTTATTTTTTTACGGCTCGTCTTCCTCCCTTCTCTGGGACAGGGACCCTATGAGTGTCACGGTCTTGGGGGTCACATCAGGCTCTTTCTGCTCAAGGGTACCCAGGAGACCGACGTCAATATAATCATACGCCCCGGACGCCGCTTGCGTCATGACCACTGAGGCTTCTCTCACCTCCTTGCTGAGGGAAGTCTTTCCCGTGGCGGTGAGGGTTATCTCCTTACTCTCATGTTCCTCATTCTCAGGGAAAGATATTATGACTGTCATGGCTCCGGTCGTCATTGAGGAATAGACCACCCCTGTCGCGGGTACGGTGACACCGATTGTGTCCGGGTCCATATCATGCCACACTATATAGAAGGTGGCGGAAGATGTTGCCGCGGGGATTATCTTCTTCTCCGGTATCACCCTGAATGAGACGTTCTCTATCGCGGGTCCCTGCTCCACCTCACCTGAGGCTGTTATCTCAGCCCCGGTCTTGCTTAAACCCTTGGCCGTGAGTATATATTTCGGTCTTTCCTGTGTCAGGTTGTCAGGAATGACAAATGTGGGCAGCGACACGGTTCCGCTGATGGGAACGGTCCCTCCGGTTGAATCGGTGACCGTGATGACGGGGTCCCCCACGAGTCCTTCCCACGTGACCTTGAACCTGGCCGTGGAGGATTGCCAACCGACCGTGGCGGGTGTCAGACGTATGACCGTCAGGCTGGCGTTGTCAATATAAGGACGCTGTCCGAGATTGACGCTGACTGTCTTGCCCTCACCGGTTATCTTGAGGATTCCCGTGCGGGAGGACTCGGTCATGTTCTCGCTCGTGCCCCTGATTATGATTGTCCCGTTACCTCTCTGGGACGCGGGGGTCCTCCCTGTATCTATTTCAAAATAAGAGTTTCCGTCAATAATAGACGCTGTCCAACTGACATTACTCCTGACCGTCACGGCGATGGTGAGCGTGTTCGCGGCGTCTATGTCATCCTGTGACCTGGTCGCCATGAGGTACGCGCTCGGGGCTGTTGAGCCGGAGTTGTCACCTTTAAAGGACCAGTAAAGGACCGAGGTTGACGGCAGCATCTGTGTGAGGTAAGGGAGGACCGTGGTGTTGATATATTCTATCATCTCACCCTCAAGCGAGGTGTTATATAATGGACTACCGCTTGGCAGGAAATCAATGACCAGGTCCTTCACGTTGATTATGGAGTTGGCCCCAGCCTCACCCGTGTAAGCGGTTGTTCCTAACTCAGGGTCATAAAGGAAAAGATTACTTTCTCTGTTATAATTATATTTTTGTGCTCTCATTTCCGGTGTGGCGGCAGACCCTACTGGTTTAATTGTATTGCCACTAACATTGGAAATGTATGTGTCAAAGTCAAAATTTCCACAAGGCAAATCTTGTGTTTCTTTTAAAATATCATCATAAACCGTATTTCCTTCAAAATGGCTGTTAGTATAGTTATCCGTGAAATACCAGCACTTCCTGTTATCCTCAACCCTCTCACAATCAAATATATAGTTAGCTATCTTACTACATGTGTTATCATCTATGCCGATGAAGCTCTTGGTTCCCAAGGCATATCCGAATATATTGGAGATGCTGTCAATGTAAGCCCGTCCACCGTCGTACGTCCCACCGCCGATATGCGGGTTGTTTCCCGTGGTGTCGTCAATGATGGACTCAAGATAAAGCACCATGGTGCCCGCGCTCGTGAGGTTCGGGCCGAGCTCCTTCTCTTTGATGTTCCTCCATCCGTAACCGGGTATCGTGCCGGTGGAGGTGTAACCGAGGAATTGGTTGAGCTGGGCGTTCTCAAGAATGAAATAATGGCTCAATCCCGTCTTGGCCTCGTTGGAACGGAAAGAATACCTGTCATTTATCTCTGAGATGTCCGTCACGTAGAACACGTCATGCGTGACCGAGGACACGAGGGCCTCCTGGAGTAACTCATCAAAATCCTTGGCGAACTTGAGCCTTGTCTGGGTCTCGTCATAAAGCGCGACGACATCCGACTGGGTTATTGATGTGGGGGTCGCCCCTGAGATAGGCTTGACCTTTCTCTTGTGGCGGTTTCCCCAACCGCCGTTCATCTGGAAATAAAGTCCGTCGTCATAGTTCTTCCCTTGGGAGTACCAGGGAATCACATAGGAGTAGTCGGTGTCCCCCGACATGTACCCCACCTCGGTCACAGGTATGCCGCAATAAGCCCCGAAGGGGTCATTGACGTCAAAGTTAATCTTGTACTTGTTGATTATCGCGGTGTCCTCGGCGAGGGGATATCCCGGAACATTGGCTAAGGATGACGTCCTGTCACAGAAATGCCCGTAACCGCCGCTCCTCCCCTTGGCGACATAAACATACTCCCTCACGACATAATCATCAGGGGTCAGGCCCAGCATCCCGAGCATAGCGTCAATCCCCTTCCTCGTCCCCTTGACGGAGAAAAGGTACCTTGAGTTGAGCTTGAGACGCCTGAGGAACTCGGAGTTGGTCTCCGATGAGGTGTAACCGTTTGACAGGCCGGGATATAACGAAGGGGTCCTGTATTTCTTGTCGTCCGTTATATTGAGGTTGCGCACCTCCCATCCTGAGTTCTCAAGTATCGGGGTGAGCGCGTTGTCGGGGGTGTTGCCCTTGCCGTCGTATGTTATGACGTTGGTCCTCTTTATGCCGTCGGCGTATCTCTTGAGGTCGTCAAACTGCCGGCCGTAAATCTTCGTTATCGGCTCAATCCTGGACGTGTCTATCTCGCTGAGGTCCTCAATCTCCCCGTCAGTGTTTGACATATAGGTCCAGTCAAGCGTCTTTATAGCCTCGTGGGTGAGTGACCGCCATATGTTGTCGGAGTCATACTCGTCATAGTACTCCCCGAGACTTATAAGCCTCTCGAGATAAGCGTAATAAGGCCCGCTCAGGTCCGGATTATACCCGCCATTGAGTGTGGGCCAGGTATAGGAAACAATCTCATAGAAAAATCCCGTGTCGGCTGTCCTGGGTGTCCTGAGCCTGGCGGTGTAAACCGGTCTGGATGTCCTGTCAAGGAGAAGCGCGGTGAAATCATCACACTCACGGAAATACCTCTCAATGATATCCTCCTTCGGGCGTATATGTCCGCCTTTCAGGGCCGTGTCCGTGTAAATCCAGGACAATTCCCCGGTCTCAGCGTCACGGTAGCCGAATGCGACGATGGAGACACCGTCAAATCTGAGTGTCACCTTGTAAACATAGTCAAGGTCAACCGGCAGACCGGATGAACAGGAGCCCAGACACTCCCCGGATTCCACGGTATAACCCACAAAGTCGTGGGCAACGCCGGCCGGGTCAATGTAATTGTAACTCGAGCCGCAGAGCGTGAAAAACCTCAGGGGGTTGTACACTTCCACCTCCTGGATATTTTTGGAATAGAAATCAATGTTATACTCATTGTAGAGGAAATACCCGCTGCGGGCTGAAACCGACTCGCCGCTGTCAAAGAACGAGTAGCCGGCGCCGTTGTCGGACTTGTAGATGGTGACGCTGTCATTTGATAGCCACATCTCAGCCGGAAAATCAGTGATGACCCCGTTGGCCGTACCCTGGATGAGTTTTACCGCGGAGCCGTAGCAGGCGAAATCCGTGACGCTGTCATGGTTGGGTCTCAGCCTCACCCTTGTCTCGTCGCTTATCCCGCTGTCAATCAACGTGTCAATCGTCCAGGCGCTGGCCTCCCCCATCGGATTGGAGAGGAACTCACCCCTCACGTGCCTCTTCTGGGAGTTGACGCCCTGCCTCGCCGTGAAGACGAAGTTGGAGTCACCAATCACATACTCACCCTTCAGGGCGTTCGGCATCGGGTTTATGGTCGTGTAGTCATTCTCATAAATCGTCGAGCCGGAACCCTTCTTGTGTTTCCTGCGGATGGTGAAATCAGCCTTTGTTGTTATATACCTTGACATGTCTCGCCTGGTTAAATGATGTTATCGTAATCCTCGCCGCCCTCAATGTTCTCCCTCTTTCTCTTGACGGTGTACAGCGGCTCACCCAGCGTGTTTTTCTGCTCATAGAAATCATACTGCTGGTAAATCTCCTTGTCCTCGTTGTAGTGGGTCATTATGGCGTTGTCGTGGTCCATGATGGTGTCGCCCTCGAGCATCGTGGTGATTGTCTCCGCGTCATGCTCAACCATCTCAATCTCAATCATAACGGGGCTGAACTTGGTGTTGACCACCGCCACCAGGTCCTTGTCCGGGTCACCAGTGCCTATGTTGGGCGCCACGTTCGGGCTGTAATCGCCGTAGGAGCACGGTGTGAGGGTGCAGAAAAGCATGTTTGACGAGCTGTCGCTGTATTGGTATCTGCGGGGTATGTTCACATTATCGTTAACCGTTACCCAGACCGGCTTGCAGAAGTTGCAGGACGTGATGATGAAGGCCCTGTCCGTGCGGGTGGCGGCGCCCTCGTTCGTGTTGTCGAAATACTCGACCCTGTACCCTGTCAGGTCAACCACGCCGTCGACATCCCCCTTGTTTATGACCACACCCCTTATGCTCGGGTAATCCGCCAGGACGCTCACATCCTGGAGGTGGACCATCTTCTCTTTCGGGCGGATATACACGGTATATATACCCTTGTCATTGAAGATGTCAAGGGGCAGCCTGAGATTGAACATGCCCGGAAGCACGTCCTCAATCCCCCCGCCCACATCGGCGTGGGAACGCACGAGGTTGGAGACGGAGAGGGTCTTGAATTTTGAGAAATCCTCGTCCGTCGTGCTCCTGTTGGGCCTGTAAAAATAAAACATCTCAACGTCTTTCTGGGGGTCTATATACGCGCCCCTTATCGTTCCGTAAAGTCCGCTCATCGCTATTATGTATTTTTTATCTTATTCAACAAGTCTTCTAAAGTACTAAACGTGTTTTCCTTTGTATAAATATCTTGTACAAGATTATATTCCTTTTCGTGTGTATAGTATAACATCTTTATTGAGTGCTCTTCACATAGCCGTTTTTTAATCTTGTCTAACGCTAGGACCTTATTAAAATTTTCTTCCTTGTTACCCCAGCCAACAAAGTGTTGAGAACCTTGGCATTCTATAGAAATTTTAAATTCTGGCAAGAAAAAATCCAGACTTTGTCTTCCGAGCCATGAAAATTTTTTCTGAAAAACAAAAGAGATACCGTTCTTTATCAGAAAATTTGACACTTCTTCCTCAAGTTTCCAGTTGCTACATTTAGGGCAGCCACAACCGGCTAAATGCACATAAGGCAACTGAAGAAATTCACCATGCTCATTACCAAATCTATCTTTTTCATGACAAATTATAGATACTTTTTTAAGTGTTCTTTCATAATTTGTTTTTGAATAATCGTATTTGTCTCCATGTATTTTTATTGCAGCATCAATGAAAGACTCTGTTGTGTATTTTTTTGGTCTTTCTCTTATTTTGGCACATTCAGGGCAACCTTGCCCGGCTAAGTGGTTGTTGGGTTTTTGCCAGAATTCTCCATGCTCGGGGCAAATAATACATACCCTTTTTTTGTTATTTACATAATCTGTATTAGTATAATCATACTTGTCCCCATGAACTTTTCTTGCATCGTCTATAAAATCTTGGGTGGTCTTTTTGCAACGCCCGGAACATTTAGGGCAGCCCTGTTTTCCATTTATGTGTGCATCTGGCGTCTGCCTAAATTCCCCATGCTCAGGACAAATAATGATAATTTTAGTTGAATTATTTTTATAATCAGCCTTTGAATAATCATATTTTTCACCGTGTACACGTCTTACATCTTCCAAAAATTTTGCAAAATCCTTTCTTTTGGCTTCCCCGTTAAAAACATCCGCACATTTAGGACAACCAAATTTGCTTTTTAGAAAGTCATATGGCCTGATATCAAACATTCCGTGTTCGGGACAAATAATCGTGACCTTTGTCCTGTTATTTTTATATACTGTTTTATCGTAGTTGAATTTATCTCCGAACCTTTCTTTTGCCCTTTTAATAAAGATATCCGTTGTTAGTCTTGTGGTTTTTCCCATAATTTATTTGTTTACTTATAAATAGTAATTTGACAGAAAAAAACACATTAAAAGACTTATATTTCAGGAAAAAATTCGGAATTATTATATTGCATCAGGTCCTGCATCGTGTTGCACTCCGCCAGTTTGTAATGTCTCTCAAAAGCCGAGACGCCGCCCCTGTCAACCGTGACGTTGACGTCAACCTTCGGGGGCATTGAGAAGCCTGTCAGGTACTCCTCTTTCGTGAGATAGGCGTCAAACGAGAACTGCGGGTCCCATATCGCGGCGGTGTCCATCTCAACGATACAGGCGGTGTTCCCTGTCCTGTAAAGGTTGTACCTGGGGCTGTAAAACTCCTCGGCCGCGCCGTCAAAATCTATATACTCGGAGTATACGGGCACACCGTCCACCCCGTCAATGACCGCCGTCTCAACGTGTCCGGTGTCCACGGCATATCTCTCCTTATAAATATCACCACCGAACGCCGGAACGACATTATCGTCGTCATCCATATAAAAATATCCCCCGACAACGTATGTGAAGACGACCTCGCCGGGATATGTGGACCGGTCAATGCCGCTTATGTAGTCACCCCTGTAAAGATGGCTCTCCTCGTCAACGAGATAGAGGTTGGCCGTGTTCCCGGTGGCGTAGGGCAATGTCATGGGGTTTTCCGGAGAGTTGTCATACTTGACCTTGAAGAAATAGGTGCCTCCTTCCTTGCCGCCTTCAATCTCCTCGGCCTCCGCGAGTCTCCTCCCGGCCTCGGCGACGGTTATGGAACGGTAGAAGTTTTTATTCCGGACCTCGGCGCTGGTCTTTCCGTCACCGTTATCAAGCCTCCCGGTCCATCCGGACGTCATGACCCACTCGTCCCCTCTCTTCTCACACTTATACATCTGTCCGGCCGGGTCGTCAAACTTCTGGAAAAGACCCGGGAGCAGGTTGTCCTCGTCGTCGGTGTATCTTTTCGGTGAGCGCAGCGTCCTTATGAGTGACTCGGTCTT
>Ga0256405_10010213_pt1 | contig 12489 bp, 7 predicted proteins | sample RumenRJG_02DNA_FD_189096 | JGI IMG/M metagenome (GOLD analysis project Ga0256405, IMG submission 189096) | Bovine rumen microbial communities from Lethbridge, Alberta, Canada - RJG_02 | ecosystem: Host-associated > Mammals > Digestive system > Stomach > Rumen | place: Canada: Alberta | collected...
CTTTGCCGTCTGGTCCTTTGCGGATATCGGGTATTACGTGACAAAATCAGGCAGCCATTATCACAGGCGGAACTGCGAATATGTCCAGTCCCGCCGGGGCGTCAGGCGAGTCTTTGATGTGACCGGGTACGAGCCCTGTGAGATATGCATCCGGGACCGGGCCGACAGGCAGTAAAGTGATCCCTGACCCCATCTGGAAAAGAAAGAAAAGGCATTCTGGTCCGCGTGAATGTACAGCAGCAAGATCAGAAACGTCCGGTTTGGAGGCGAAACTATGGCAGGTATCGAAAATGAAATCACAGGGAGACGCAGAAGAGGCGGCATCATCAGCCATGTGGCGGTGGATGTCATCAAGTGGGAACCGGCTACCAGTGAGGAAAGCGCACTCATCGTCCACAAATTCGAGAAAGAGGATTTCCCCAACGGTTCGCAGCTGATCGTCGCGCCCTCTCAGATTGCCGTCTTTATTAACAATCTGGCAGAGGAACGCGCCCGGGAATCTTCCGGCGCAAATCCGACAGCCGTCTCCGTTTTCCTGGGACCCTGTCGGATCAAGCTGGAGACAGGCGAGACCCGGATTGCACCGTTCCGGAATCTGGCCCGGGAATTTACGGGAGGCGAGTCCGCCTACCACAGCAGCGTGTACTTTATCAACACGACCTATATGAACGAGCTGAACTGGGGAACGCAGGCGCCCATCCTGGTGGTGGATCCCGCGGAAGAGGTAAATGTGCATGTCCGGGCCTTTGGCCTGTTTGGCGTCCACATCGAGCACCTGGATGCCTCCGCCGCGTCCATCCAGGCGGAAAAGTTCCTGCGCCGGGTGGTGGGCACCCGGGCGGATTATACCCGGAATGAACTGGTTCAGTTCATGCGGGCCAAGATCCTTGAACGGGTGCCGGATCTGCTGGCCAACAAGATGGTCAATGACAGGATCGGCATCCTGAGCATCAGCACGCACCTCTCCGAGTTCTCCGCGCAGGTCCATCAGGAACTGACCGGCACCTTTGATGATTTCGGCCTGACCCTTGACAACTTTTCCTTCCACAGCATCAATGTGCCCGAGGAGGATCTGGCCGAAATCAATGCGCTCAAGGTCCAGCGGAAAAAAGCCCAGCTGGAGGCTCAGGGCAATGCCATGAAGATGGACATCGAGTCGGAGGCCCGGGCACGGATGCGGCAAAGGGAAGGGTACACGTATCAGCAGGAGCAGACGTTCAACGTCATGCAGGCAGCGGCCTCCAACGAGGGAATGGCGTCCACCTTTACCGGGGCCGGCATGGGTCTTGGCGTCGGCATGGGAATGGGCCGCATCTTCGGAAACGGCCTGAATCAGATGGCGGACAACGTCATGAATCCGGCCCCTGCAACCCCGGCTCCATCCGCTGCCGGAACGGTCTGCCCGGCCTGTCATACCCCATTGCCGGAGGGCGCCAAATTCTGTTTCAACTGCGGAGCCAGCCTCGACAGTGGCCGTGTCTGCCCGGTCTGCGGAAACAAACTGATGCCGGGTGCCAAATTCTGTATGAACTGCGGCGCCAAACTGGAGAAAGTCTGTCCGCAATGCGGGAAGCCCGTTCAGGAGGGAACGAAATTCTGCATGAACTGTGGTTTTAAACTGGAGGCATGACATGAAACTGAAGCTTGTTTCCGTGATTCTTGCCATCATCGGGGTGGTCTGGTGGCTCCTGATGATCATTTTCGGGGCGTTTACCGGCGGATTCTTTGAAATCATCTGCATCGCGCTCTTTGCGCTGCTCTTTGCAGCCGTCATCTTCAACATTGAGCAGGATAACCCGGAATCCGGGGATCCCTACCATTCGGCCTATACCTATCTGGGTATTGTCTGCATCGGCCTGGGTCTGATTTTCAACACGGTCTTTCTGGCCTTTAACAAAACCATGGGTGCGCGTATCGGCATTGGCGGGAACATCGCGCTGATTGGCTTGTATGTCATTGCCGCTCTCATCCTGAAAAACTATCTCAGCAGCCACGATGCCCGTACAGCAGACGCGGCAAAGGGCAGGGAGAGCCTGATTGAACTGAACGGTACGATTAATCGGATCCTTGGGGCAATCCATGATCCGGATGTGAAAAAGGCATTCCTCAAAGTCAAGGAAGCTGTGGAATATGGTTCAAAAACCAACCTGTCCACCGACCGGATTGACGGGATGAAAACGGCCCTTGAGGCAGTCCGGTCGGCCATTGCCAGCGATGACAGCAAAGAGGAGATTATGGCTCGGATCAGCGCGGCCGAGACACTCTGGAAAAGCGGAATAGTGAGGAATTAACGATGGATTTTTCAAATCTGCAGTGTAATGGCTGCGGAAGTACCAATGTCACATTTGATCCCAGAACCCGGAAGCTGATCTGCAACCAGTGCGGAAAGGAAGAGTTCTATTCAAGAGCGGCGCTGAATTCAAGCGGGAAGGTTCTCTACAGCCGGCAGAATGCACTGAAGTATTTTTCAGAGGGAAGTTTCGATGTGGCGCTGAAATATGCGCATGAGGTGCTGAATCTCTCTCTGGATTATGCGGCGGCCATGTTCATTCAGGCGTATGTGGAGGACTTCGTGCAGGGGAAAACCACTGCACTGGAGAGGTTTTTTGACACGGAAAAGGCTGCCGCCCTTGAGTATGAAGAAGTTCGGGACCTTGTCCGGCTGTTTCTCTATTCCAGAAACTACCTGATGGATTATGAGGAAGAGGTGCTGGACACGATCATGCCCAATATGCAGGCACCGGAGGATAAAAAGGAACTGTGCACATTTGTGGACAGCTTTTCCGGGAACCTGATCGGGAAACGCCCGTCCATGGTGTTCCTGACCAGATCGCTCATCGGGAAATACGCACAGCTCGCCGCACACTGCGGTATTCCGAAAACCTGCTTTGCGCTCATTGAGGCCATTCAGAAGAATCCGGATTCGCCGTACGTGGGGAACCGCTTTTTCCTGAAGGCAAAGACCCGCTATTTTTACGATGAATTCGTCAAACCCATTGGCACCGTCATTGAGGCCATGGAAGAGGGCGCCTATAAGCAGAAATTCCTGAATGCGTATCAGATGCGAAAAAAGCAGTTTGAAACTGATGCCGGGCTTGGTGCCAGGTAACAGGCGGGAACAGGGGAAGGAGATTGGGAATGGAAGGATTGTCTCAGCTGTCCGGGTTAATCCCACAGGCGCTGAACTCGGATCTGAACAGTATCAAAAGACGAACGGAGCAGATCGCGGACAATACTGAGCGGCTGATGGAAGTGATTGTTCAGATGGATGTGGAACTGAAACAGCTGCGGAGGGATTTTGACACGCTGAAGAACGCTCAGGAAAAGAATGCATCTGTGCAGAAGAGTGTCAGCGAACTGATCCGTGTCCGACAGGAAATCGATCAGAAGTACGGGCAGTATTCGGAGATCCGGGAAACCATGATCGGTATTCTTCAGGCGACGGATGCGGCGATTGTCCGGAAATCGACCATTTCACGCGTTTCCGAGGAACTGATGCTCTCGGCGCCCCGTTACTGGCTGGCTCCCTGCCTGATCGCTGTCTCCGCCTGGATTTCAAATGATCATGATCTGGCAACACGGGCGATTCAGGAAGCCCTCAAACGGGATGAGGAAAAGACCGCTCTTGCCATGGCCCTGATCTGCCGGCGGAACGGCCGAATCCGAACCGCACATGAATGGCTGTCGGTCTACTTTTCCAAGCAGAGCATAGATGGTTTCACGGATGAAAGCTTTACGTACGTGGATGCGTATGTGAACGGCATATTCGGACCGGATGAGGCGCATCTGTGCCAGGGGTATCTGGAAAAATGGCTGATGGAATCCAAAAAGCGGATACATGACATTGAAAACGTGCAGGTAGCCAGATGGAAAGAATACTGCAGAAAATACTTCCGTCATGTGGATGGTGAGTTCCCGACGCTTCGCGCGAGTGTGTCGGATTATCCGGCGATTGATGAACAGATTGGACGAATCCGTTCGGTGGATGAGATCAAGGGGAAATTCCAGCTGATTTCGGATGCGTTTGTCGATCGTGAGGAAATGATCCAGAGCATTGATGCGGAACTGGTCCGCCTGGTGGGAACCTACGATGAAAGTGAAATGGAAATCCGGAAAGAGGAGGAGTTCCTCATTCTTTTCCGACACTATGACGGGGATGAAACCAAAGCCAGGGCCGAAATGGAACGGCGGCTGAACCGCAGGAAACAGAAAAAGATCAATCTGATTGATCAGATGACCAAGCAGCTGACCGGCGGAGAGGGAACCTCGCCCTCCAAGCGGAAAACAGCCATGGCGTTCCTGACTCCCTACATTGAGGAAGGATTCCATCAGTACATTACCGAAAAGCGGGAGCAGTTCCCGGAAAAGGTGGAAATCAAGATCGATAACTGGAAAGGCACGGCCACGGGTCCGGAGGATCTGGAGCGTCTTTGCGGGGAATACCAGGAGTCTCTTCGTGATCCCCGGGCAATGGAGATTCAGCATGCCAGGGAAGGCAGGCATTCGATGCGGTTCATTCTCGGCATCCTTTGCTGTATTGGTGCAGTTGTTGCCTATCTGAGCGGGAACATGCAGCTGGCCATCGGGGCAGCCGTTGTGGCGGTACTGTTCTTTATCGCAGGTGTAAATGCCAAAAAGAATGCGAATACCCTTGTGGAGCAGGTCAAGGAGAGGTATGACCGGCGTCTGCAGGAAGGGGAGGCGCATATCCGGAAAGTGCTGGATGAATGGCAGCGGGCGAAATCGATTGTGCATGAATTTGATGACAAAGTCGCCGATCTGCGGCTGACTGCCTAAGGAAGGGATAAAATGGACGATCAGATGAATGTAGGCCAGGAAAATGATCTGGACGAGCTTGCGGGCCTGTTTGGTCAGACTGAGGATGAGTATGACAAGATAGAGAAAACCATCCTGAACAAAAATCTGGACGGCTTTGCCAGCTGTTTTCCCAACTGGGATCTGCATCCGCCGGTCATCATCCGGACACCGGCTGCTGCTGCTCCGGCTGCGCAAGCGCATGCCGACCAGGAACAGAATCCGGACAGGAATGAGCCGGAGGCACTTCCTGAGTCCGCACCGGTAAAGGAAACCGGAACGCGAAGAAGGAAACGCTGACAAATCGGGAATTCGAATGAAAGTGCAATGGAGGACAACAATGAAAAAAATGCTTTTACTGGTTCTGCTGCTTCTTTTCGTACTGGGCAACGGACTTGCGGAAACGGACTGGAAAACGGCACCGGAAATCGTTGAGGCCTATGAAGTTGAACGAAATGTTGTCTATCTCGAGTGGACCGGAAATGCACAGATTTATCGCATCGACCTGGATGGAAAGCAGGCGGCGATGGTCAATGGCACCAACAGTCAGATTCCCGTCAAGGGGCAGGGACGGCATCATGTGACCATCTATCCGGCGAATGTGGTCCGAAACGACGAGATCAACACGGACATGAAGCTGGACTTCAATCTGGGACGGCTTGGCGGACTGGGCATCAACCTGGATCTTGCCAGCCTTGGAATTGATCCGAAAAAGGTTGAAGTGGGCACTGCCTCAAAAATGTTGGATTTTGAGCTGACTTCCTCTGAGCTGGATGAGCAGATGATCACGGATCTGACGGCACAGACAGATGAGGAAAACCGGGCCGTTCTCCTGTTCACGGACTATAAGAATGCGGATGAGTACATCCTGACCATCCGGATGAAGGAGAGCACCTCCGAGGTTGTCTATTCCACCCAGGGGGATGGTGCCAAATGGATCTCCCGGGAGGGAACAACGGTCCGGATTGTGCTGGATCCCGAATACCTGATTCAAAACAGCAGCATGGTTCCGCGGCTTGAGGACACCTATACCTTCTGCCTGCAGCTTCGGAAACAGTCAGTCAGCTTTGTGACCAATGAACCGATCTCCGGACTCTATGCCCTGTCCAAAAAGAGCAACGAGTGCAAATACACCCTGAAGCCGCTTTGGAAAACCGCACCGGTTCTGACCTACGCCTCGCAGACGGCGGATGGACAGGTGGAACTGACCTGGGCTCATGAGGATTATCACACAGGCTGTGAGTATGGAATTTATCTGGTGGAGAAGGCACTGGGAATCAAGACAGGGGAAAAACTGATCGGAACAACGGATGTCCATTCCTTTGTGATTCATGATCTGATGAACGGCAAATATACCTATGTTGTCACCCCGATCCTTGAAAACAACAAGGGCGATACCTCTGCCGAGGTGACCGTTGAGGTCAAAAACGACTGGGTCAGTGCGCCTCTCCTGCAGATTGAGACACTGCCAAACCGCGAGATTCGGGTGACCTGGCAGGCCGGGCAGAATATTGATGCCTATCTGATTACTGTTTACGAAGGGGATGCCAAATCCCTGCTGAAATACGCGAACATGGACTTTGCGAAGAAGCAGGAAACAGAACTCACTTCCACCGGTGATACGATGGAATTCCTGTATGCCTGCCCTGAAAATGTGACCAGACTGAAGTTTGAAGTGGTTGGAACCCGTCATGCGGCAGATGGATCAGTGCAAAAATCGGCTGTCAGCACTGAAATTGTTGAACTTGGGGAACAATAGGAAGCACCATGAATTTCAAAGAAAGTTTGATTCAATCATTTGAGAATAAAGATAATTTTAGATGAGAATCACAGTAATTGTAGAGCTCTAACTGGATGGAATATGATGAGTACAATACTTTATTCGGAAGGTATGTATGATATAACAAAGAGGCCAGGAAACGTTTCTATTCATAGAATCTGTATGAATGTTTAAGCATGTAAATAATATACGGAGAAGACGATACGATGGAACTGAAGATTATTAGTTGTCCTGTTCATGGAACTATACCTCAGAATCCGTGTTATGAATTTGATTATCAACCAAGAAGAGCGAAAATTAAAAGTTTCAAAATGGTCCAATTACGGTATGTAATTTGTAAATCATGTGAGTGTGGGTATTATTCCGTTAAGTCTTCAGCAGATAATGCAGGTTTAACAGATGAGATTCAATGTGAATCTTTAATTCTGAAACCAGGCATAACAAATAGTTCCATGGTATTGGATATTAAAAAACCTCAGAAAGTTGTTGTCTGTCCGATTCATAGAGTGGAAGGCAAAAACCAAAAAGGAACGTTTACAATTGGGAAAGCACCTGTGGTAGCTAAGTATCATTACTGTGATTTATGCCACAAAGGATATTCAGATCAGATGATGTTTTTGCATTTTGGTATGAATATGGTGAATGATATAGAGGTCAGATATGCAAATGTTCATCAATTGATATTTGCCCCCAGTGATATTTCTAAGTACTCAATTTTGAAGCCTAAAACAGATGCAACAAAAAAGACAGAAGTAACTGTTAACAAAGACTCTTCAAATACTGATTTGAATTCAAATAAAAACGTTGGACAACAGAGCGCGTGTGAGAAGATTCCCAAGGAAACAGTTTCCGATCCGCATGGGTTGAATGGAAAAACGGAAGATACGAAGAATGTGAAAAAACCTGAACTGACTTCAGAGGGAAAAACAATGAATGCATATTCCGGCAGCGCATCTCCAGGTACAGCTGTCCCTGAACAGGATGAAAAGCAAGCAACGAAGGAATCCTCTTATGTGGAACAGAGCGTTCCTTTTTCCTCGCCTGTGAATGCCGAGACAGAAAGAGAAACTGAGCAGATACCGGATGAAGGCAGACTGAGCCTGTATCAGGAAGAGGAGAAGGTTAAAGAAGACGTTTACAATACGCTGCTCGGCATGAGAAAAGAGGCTGTTGAGCAAACAAACTGGTCAAAGAAACAGGTGAATGACGGGAACTTTGAAGAGGCAGATTCATTTGTGGTCTATCAGCAGCTTCAGACGGCCAAAGATAAAAAGGATAAAGCGGAAGCGCTTGTGAAATCGCTATATGAAAAGCCGTATTTTGCCCATTTACGATTAAGAGAGATTGATGACCATAGTGATGAGACGAGCGATTATCTGCTGTCAGATAATCCGGATCTTGATACGATTATACTGACAAAAGATGGCGGCGTGCTGATTCCTTTCAAGCAGGATGAAGAACGGCCGATGTATTCCGCTGTTTTTCATGCATACCAGATTCAGACAGATGAGACGATCCCGGTTAATCAGTACAGTTATCAGCTGGCGAAAATCACGGATGTTGAGATTCGGAGACGGGAGCTTCTTTCCGTCAGAAGCGTATATCCGATAGAAAAAGAAGAGGATAATGGTGTTCGTGCAAACACGGATGAATTGCTTGCACAGAGGCTTCAGGAAAACCGGAACGATTCATATTTCCGCAATATTATCTCCTCGATTCAGGCACAGCAGTTTGACATCATACGAATGAACGTTCAGACGAGCTTTGTCGTACAGGGTGTGCCGGGCTCGGGAAAAACGCAGTGTATCATTCACCGGTTATTCTTTCTTCGCGATACGCTGAAAAGAGACTGGAACAGCGTTCTCTTTATTACTCCGACTCAACTGTTCTCCAAGTATACAATGCCGCTGATGAGTCGGTTTCATCTGACGGATATAAAAAAGATTACCCTGGCTGGTCTCTATTACAACCTGCTGGATGAATATGATGAACGTTTTCGCTACAGACAGTACAAAATCGAGTTCACAGAGGAATATCTTCCGGATGGATATCTGCGGGAAATCTATGCCACTGAATGGATGGAGCAGGTTAATCAGGCGATTAAAGAGGCGATCCATTCTTATTTTGAGGCGGCATACCAGCTTTTGGATATCAGGGAATGGGAAGGTCGGCCTGAGACGGCAAAGGAAGCAAATGAGCTTGTCAGGCTGCTGAATGAAGCGGCTCAGAAATTCGACCAAATAGAGCAGGAACTGAAAGCAAATGAAGTCCTGACAAAGCTGAGAGATCATTCTCTTGAGCTTGAAAAAGAGGTTGCCCGTATTGAAAAACAAATCGCTGAGCGGGAACAGGAAAACACGTTGATTCAGAAAACGATAGATGAATCAAATGCTCTGGATGAGGAAATCAAAGGAAACCGCACTGAACAGGAAAAATGGCAGAAGGAGATACAGGAGAAAAAGTGGGCTGCATGTGAACGCATCCAGGAGGCAGAGAAGATCATTCTGCGAAGCTCAGGAGGGAAAACGAGTATTCAGTCATGGATACAATTGCAGGCGGCAATGAATGAGTATATTGCGTATGATGATCCGCACTGCTTTATGGGCCGGGAAACGGCACTGTATGAAAACATGCTGGAAGAGGAAGAACAGGCGATTAAAGAGAAACAAAACCTTTTGAGTAATGGCGTGTCGTATTCAACGTGGAAAAGAAGAACAGAGGAAAAGCTGCTTCAATCACAAAGGAAGATTCGTGAACTGAATGATGAACTGCTTGCAAAGCAAATCGAGCTTGAGGATTGCAGAACACAGCTGGATGAACAGGGAATCCATCTGGATCAGAACAAGCAGAAGAGGGCCAGAATCGAACGAACAAGATACTTTTTGGGTCGTCTGGAAAGTGCCATATTTGAAACGGAAATATGGAATACGCTGATGCCGCTCAAAGAAAAGTATGGAAATCAGACCTTACAGATTGAAGATATGGAAGGCGGAAAACATAAAGAAACAAGAATACTGTATAAATCGGATCTGCTTTTCTATCTGAGACTGTATCGGATGCTGCATCCGGAGTTTGTCACACATCCGTACAGAATAATCTGCGTGGATGAGGGACAGGATTTGCATGCGGCTGATTACGCACTGCTGAAAGAATTGTACCCGAAAGCGAGCTGGAATATATTCGGCGATGTCCAGCAGACGCTGCATGAAGGATGCGGGGTATGCGACTGGAAACATGATACGGGAATTGAAAATGTGTATCAGCTCAACACAAACTATCGCAACAATGCGGCAATCGTCGATTTCTGTAATCGTCACTTCGGAAGCACGATGAACATGTTTGGAAAGATTAAGCCGGAGGAAAAACCGGTTGTCGTAGAAAATGAGAGGGCACTGGGGAAGGTTCTCTCACCGAAATGTGCGTTAATTGTTAAAGATCAGAGCGCGTTCAGCCATTTTTGCCATTTTGCCGAACTGAATCCGCTTGACTTCAATTTCTATGATTCACATACGGACAGTACAAATGATGATAAACCATCGTGCTTTACAATTTATGCGGCAAAAGGCCTGGAATTCAGTGAAGCGGCAGTGTATTCATATCGAATGACCAGAAATCAAAAACTGGTTGCCTGTACCCGTGGAATGAACAAAGTCTATTATCTGGATGATAATTAAGGATCGGATGTAGTTGAAAAGAGAATGATCTCTTTTTGGGGAGGAAAGATGACGCAGGAGAAAATGAAGCAATTCACAGAGGATTTGTCATTGCTTGAGAAGGCGATGGAATCGTTAAGTGTGAATTTGGATACAATCAGGGGAAGAGTGGATTCAGAAGAGATCATAACGGAACAGGAATATGCGGATCTCATTCAATCATTGACAGACTGCAGGGAAAAACAAAAGGAACTCAGCCAGATAGCAGAAACGGTCGGACTGCATTTTGAGGGGAAGATTTCGGAGGTTAAAGACCAGTTTGCCGAGGCCTGTGCGCAGGTCAAGATGGAATCCTATTCGGCAATGGTCCGTGATTATCTGAGACTGACCGTGGAGGCGGAGGAAACGCTCCGACAGCTGGAGGAAACAAAGCATCAGCTAATCCAGATCTGCACAGACATGGATGATGATATCGAAGAGAAAATGAATCCATTCTGCATTGTCGTAGATCATGTTGCGGCGGGAAAAGAGTTCGACGATGATGAAGATGATCAGTATGATCTGATAAGTGAACAGTTCGGCAAGAAGATTGCCCGGGCGATTGACAAAAAACGAATTACGATTGATGAAACGATCGATATAAACAAGTACCTTGGAGGAAAGGTTTCCTGGCTGACCGACGGATCTGGTGAGGGTGCAGAGTCTGTGCCTGAACAGCCGGAGGACCTCAATGAAACAGGTGGAGAAGCAGATACTTCACCTGAATCATCTGATGAAAACGCAGAATCTCTGCCGGAAAACAATGACGGTGAGGCAGAGATAGTCGACGCTTCTGAAACAGAAAAGAACGGGCCTATCGGAAATGAAATCACAGAACAGTCAGATCATTTTCTGGAGGGATATGGAAGCTACCTGGACGAATCAACTGAAATCCGGATTGAAGGAAATGCTCCTGCAAAGAAAGCCAGTGCGACGGTACTTATCAGGCAGTTGAAAGATACTCCGTATTTTTCACATATGTTTGCAAACATAATGCTCTCAGTATTGATCCCTTACGGGGAGAATGACGAGTTTTACGATGAAAGATACAGACTGTCAAATGTTGATTTATCCTTTTTGCAAAAGCAGGAATATTGCGGAAGGATAGTGATTAATACCGGAAATGAGGAAAGTGCCTATTATTATCTGACAGCCAAGGGATTTGCTTCTTATGAAAAAGAAACGGTTCGTGAATACTGTAAGAACGCACACCTTGCTTATATGAAAAATATAAGTGGTTTCCCGGCGAACGCTGAAAGGTGGTCAAAACTTTTTATCGTTCGCTGTAAGATGATTGCAGACTATCTGCACCATTTACCGAATACAGTGAATAATACGCCCTGGATTGGGAAGGTATCCGAGAAATATGGACTGGTTGGATCTTTTCAGGACTTCTGGAGGAATAAAAAACGGGATGCATATCGCATTATTCCAATGATTCTGGAGAAAGAGAGTGAGAAGGCAGATATTGAGTGCCTTAACACGTCACTGCCAGAAGAAGATGAATCCATCATCCTTCTTGTAAAGACCAAGAATGATATTTCCTTACTGAAAGATGTAATAAAGGAAGATGTTCTCCAGCGTATAGTATTTGTCACGATGGAGGAACCGACGATTGCTTTTGATTCGAAATTGAATCCAATTTATCTGGGAAGACCGCTGAAAGGGCCGAATATTGATTATAAAATCGTAGATGGGAAGGCGGAACTGCTCGAAGAAGAGGAGTCAGAGGAATCAGAGGAGAAAAAGGAACAGGAACTGGCTGGGGAGCCTCAGGAAGAGGCTGCTGTTCCTGCAGATGAGCAGGTCCCGGATGAGCCGGAGCAGTTGGAAGAGCCAGAGATTGAGGCGGAAGCTGCGGTGAAGGAATCCGTGCCGGAAGCAGAGGTTCAGTCCCAAACGGAACCGAAAGTGCAGGCAAATTCAAGTTCGCCGTCATCAGAGGAAAAACAGCAGAATGAGGCGGAAGCAAAGAAGAAGGACGTTCCGGAAATACAGGAAACGACGGAATTGGATGCTGAGGCTTTCCGATACATCCAGGTGGCAAGAAGAGCGTTTGATATTCATCGCTGGGATGTCGGCTCTGTGCTGCTCAATGGGATCTGCCAGTACAGCCTGAAATACAGCAGCCTGAAGGATCAATACGCCTTTGCAACGGATGATCCCATGCTTGGCATGGACTATCGCGCATCCAATCTGATT